>ERZ1645192.2566-NODE-2566-length-15009-cov-5.806072_pt1 | contig 15009 bp, 16 predicted proteins | sample MGYA00575354_ERZ1645192 | MGnify/ENA primary metagenome ERZ1645192 (study PRJEB40844, sample SAMN11349763) | freshwater sediment metagenome | isolation source: river sediment | host: Sediment | place: India: Faizupur Khadar , New Delhi | collected 2017-02-21 ... | reverse complement strand
GTGGCGCAGGGAACGCCCGTCTGACATAATCCGCATCCCGCGTAGTTTCCGATAAATCCCGGCCCGTGTGCTCCCTGAATCCACGGTTTTTGCTTTTCAAATAATATTTCAAAACATTTTAATTTATCATGACCTCGTTCACTGATGGCGCCGCTCGGACAACGATCAATACATTTGCCGCACTTCCCCGTGGCATAAAAAAGACAATTTTCGAGATAATTGGAATATAATCTCAAGGAGGGTTGAAGTTTCAAATTGGTGACGACACTTCCACAGCGCATCGCCAGACCTTTCGCGGTAATAAAACCTTCGTTGAGACTGAATGTCCCCAATCCCGCCGCGTAAGCCGCATGTCGCTGCGACCAGTTGGACGTGAAGCCGTCAGGCAACGGAAATATTTTAAAAAAATTTTCCAATTCCGGTGCAACGGCGCAATACCCCATGGCCTCCAGGACGGATATCACATAACGAGATAACGCGCTGATACAATCCTGTCCCTTCCAGCGCGTATGATTCCAGCGAAGGCATGGACCTTCTTTTTCCAGGGCATTGGCCTTGACGGTTTTTCGGTTCACCGGAAGGACAAACGAAATGACGCTGACATGTTCAAGATTCCTTTCCTGACATTGACACTTTTCGTTCAGGTGAATTTCCAGAATATCGCGCGGTAGCAAGTGATTTTCATGGACGACTTTTTTATATTGGTGAAACAGCGGATCATCCCCGTCGGCAAATCCGACCAGCGGTTTCTCAAAAATCTGATCGTTCCCGTCGCCGTCTAAATAATTCGCCGGATCGGAACGCACGAATTTCGAAATTTCGTTTTCGATAAAGCGTTCGGGATCACAAGAATATAACTTTTTCATCCTTGGATTGCAGGAGAAAGGTTTCATGCGTTTATAATGGGAATAAATGATTTTTCAACCCGATAAAAACCGGTTTAATATTGATGTTTCTCCGTCGTCGCCCGTAACAGAAAATATTGCCGCCTTACGTTCGCTCAGAACGCGTTTTTGATTCCAGCCAGATTTTTATCCGGTTTGCGTCATTGATGCGGCTTCGACTATTACGGGCGTCAAGAAGAACAATAAGAAACGGACGCTTGGCAACTTTCGCCTGCATGACCAGACATTTCCCGGCGTCCCCGGTAAAACCTGTTTTGGAAAGACCTATCTTCCAATCCGATTCACGTACCAGTTTATTGGTATTGCGGAAACTCATCATCTGCCAGTCTATAAAAACAGTTGCGGATTTACGCGTGCTGAAGTCACGGATAAGATCATATTGATATGCTTCATCCACCAACATGGCCAGATCTCTGGCGGACGAAACATTCCCGCTGGACAAACCGACCGTGTCTTCGAAACGCATACTGTTCAGACCCAGTGATCGCGCTTTGGCGTTCATCGCTTTGATGCATGCCCAATAACCGCCCGGATAGGTTCTTCCCAAAAGATGAGCGCAACGATTGTCTGATGACATCAGCGCCAGCAGCAAGGCTTCCTCGCGTGTGAGTTCCGTACCAGACGCCAGACGTGAACTGGTGCCACGCACGGCATACACATCTTCCTCGGAGATGATCAAATCCTCACCAAGATCAAGTTGAGCGTCTAGCACCACCATTGCCGTCATCAGTTTGGTGATGGAGGCAATGGGCATGATCGCTTGAGCTTGTTTTTGAATAAGACATTTACCCGTATTCTGATCTTTTACAAATACGGCGGCAGAGCCCAGAATCAAGCCACTTTTGTTACCAACGTATTTTTTACTGACGGATTTCTGTGCAGCGGTTTTTTTACCAGCATATTTCTTAGCAGCGTATTTTTTACTGACAGATTTAGAAATTGAATGTTTTTTATGATGATTGACTCTTTTTGAAGACTTCGAAAATCCTTCGTTAGACGAAAAAAATAAGAAAACAATACTCAAAAGTATGACTATACAAGTCTTGCTATATTTACCCGCCATGCATTCTCCACACTTCGATTCTCTCACCTCGTGATGTCATGTAATGGAGGCTTGAGTTTTAATGTCATCCTGATCTTAAACCCGTCACCGTGATAAATTAACAATCTTTGCGGATTATATGACATATTTTTTTTAATTAGTCAATTTTGAATTTGCTTTTCTGCAATTTATTTTTGCCAAATCATTTTGTATCTTCTTTCAGGAAACGTCGTCAACACCAATCAGGCATGATGATGCAACAGAAGGAGCGTCCACGAAAATACGATAGTCAAAAATTATGGCAATATTATGATTCATGAGTTATATGGATTTCAAAATTTCCACAATCGTGGTTAGCGCGTATGAAAAACTGGCTGTTAACGTTTATCCTGCATGGTTTATTTTGCGTCATGGCGGTCCAATCCGCCTGTGCCGCCGAACCCGTTCAACTGCGCATTCTCTATCTCAATGATTTTCACGGGTATGCCGAACCCTATCCATCGTCCGGCCATCCGGAAAAATTGGGAGGCGCGGCTTTTCTTGCCGACGAAATTCAACGCCAGAGGGAAAATCATTCCACACTACTGCTGGCGGCCGGTGATCTGATTCAAGGAAATCCCTGGGCCAATCTCTTTGAAGGAAAATCAACCATCGAATGGATGAATGCGCTGGATTTCTCGGCCATGACGCTCGGCAATCATGAATTCGATTTTGGTGTCGATGTGCTTAATCAACGCGTGCGGCAAGCTCGCTTTCCTGTTCTGGCGGCCAATGTCCGTGGACTGCCTTCTATTCAACCTTATGTGATCAAAGAGCTGTCCGGATTAAAGGTGGCCATCGTCGGACTGGTCACCGAGGACACTCCCGTCACCACGCACCCCAAGAATGTCAAGGGGCTGACATTTTCTCCCGTGGCAGATGCCGCTCAAAAAATCATTACTGAACTGAACAACAGGGCAGATTTGATCATTGTCCTGTCTCACCTGGGTTTTGCGGGGGATATTCAACTGGCCAAAACCGTCAAAGGGATTCATGTCATTGTCGGCGGCCATTCCCATACACGCGTCGAAAAACCGATGAAGGTTGATGAGACGTTGATTGTGCAGGCATGGGAACACGCCAAAGCACTGGGGATACTGGACTTAACCATTCAGGAAAGGAAAGTGATTCAGTATGACGGGAGACTGGCTTTCATTGAGCCAGAAAAAGGCAAACCGGATCCGGTGACGCTGGAAATCATTGACCGTTATCAAAAAAAGGCGGCGGATATTCTCAACGAAGTTATTGGAGAGGCGCAAGTGGATTTGAAGGGAAAGACGTCGCGTTCCGGAGAAACGAATCTGGGCAACCTGGTCGCGGATATCCTGAGACAGAAAACCGGTTCCGATCTGGCGCTGATCAACGGAGGCGGAATCCGGGCTGACATCCTGAAAGGTCCTATTCGCATGAACGACATCCTTTCCGTTCTCCCTTTTACGAATCATCCCGTTGTCCTGAAAGTCAGCGGCAACGAACTGAAGGATATTTTTGAATACGGCATTGCCGATCTGGATGGAACGGCAGGACGTTTCCCCCAGGTTTCGGGAATCAAAATAACCTATCAAGCGGCCCATCCGATCGGCCAAAGGATTACCCGCATGACAATAGCGGAAGCGCCTGTAAAACCGGAAGGCTGGTACACGCTTGTCACTAATGATTTCCTGGCCGCCGGCGGCGATGGATACGTGACCTTGAAGAACATCCTGGACACCATGGACAGCAAAGCAAGTGGCTCGACACAAGACAACCGAGTGCTTTTATTCGATTCGGGCCGGCCGATCCGCGATATCGTCATCGATTTTATCAAAGAAAAGAAAAATGTTTCCGCAAATGTGGAAGATCGAATTAAAAAGGAGGATTGACGTATGCGTGTCTGGTTGAATGATAAACCCCTGACCCTGGTCACCGGCATGAAAATTCGAGATGCGGTGAATCAGGCCGGTCTCCTTGATGAAATAGAAAAAGGAAGCAAGGTCTTCGATGAATGGGGCAATGAAGTCGGCCTGGACGGAGTGGTTGAAAACGGATGTCACTATGCCTTGAAAAAAAACAACTAATCATGTGTATCAGGATCGCGCGATGCCTATCCGGCGCAATCTGCGTATAACACTAAAAAAAGCGGCATCCTGAAAATTTCCGGATGCCGCTTAGGTCTGGATACTCCTTTTACATGTTTCAAAAAACGTTCAAATGCTTACATGGTCGGACCTGGTAAATTTTTTTTCAATATCGGAGAAATCGAATCTTTCTTCATTTCATCTTCTCGTTCCTTATCTTTCTTTTTTCGATCTTTTTCTTTCATTTTTCGTTCTTTTTCTCTCTCTTTTTCTTTTTGCTCGCTTCTTCCCTGTTCTTCCTTATAACGTTCTTTTTGTTCTCTTAATCTATCCTTCTGTTCGCGTTCCCGCTGTTCCTGCTTGAAGCGATCTTCCCTTTCTCTTAATTTATCCCGCTGCTCTCCCCTTTCCTGCCCTGCTTTATCACGCTCCCTCTGTTCTCTTAATCTGTCTTTCTGCTCACGTTCTCTCTGTTCCTGTTTGAAACGTTCTTCCCGTTCTCTTAATTTATCTTGCTGTTCGCGTCTCTCCTGATCCTGTTTATAACGTTCCTCTCTTTGTCTCAGTTGATCCTTCTGCTCCCGTTCCCGCTGTTCCTGTTTGAAGTGCTCTTCCCGCTCTCTCAGCTTTTGCTGCTGTTCGCGTTTTTCCTGTTCCTGCTTATAACGTTCATCTCTTTGTTTTAGTTTATCCTTCTGTTCGCGCAACTTTCGTTTCTGTTTGTACTGTTCCAGTTTGTAATATGAATCAGGATGCGAAATATGATGATTCCGCTCCAGCTTTTCACGACATTCATAGAATTCCTTTCCTCTCATTCTGTGATAGGGCCTGCTTGTACGGATATCATTGGACGACATTCTTCGCCCGTGGTCATACCAGGGTTCATGACGATAACGTTGACCGTTTCTCCAGAAAACTATATCCACATATGGACCAACAGCTTCATACGTAAAATAATCGTACGGAAATGTTACAACAATAGGAGGCGTATAATAACTTGGCTCACCATAAACTATCGGAACATCCACATAATCATCTTCATAGCCGTATTGATCATCATAGCCATAATCATAGGGTTCTTCATAGACGGTTGCCGTTGAGGTCCCCACAGACACGGGCACTGGAATACAAGCCCCCAAAGCAAATACTACAACAAATAACAAAAATAATTGTATGTATCGTTTCATGGAATAATCCCCCCTAACCTGATACTTTTATTTAAAAATATGTTTAAACACTTTAACCTATTTCTTGGTTTTCTTTTCTTCGACTAAATCCTGCAAAATCTCCTGTAAATATGGCCGGTCGCGGTGGCCGGTGTACTTGGCCGGAAATTTGATAAGCCGCAGTTCCGCGTATTTGGTAATGCCTCCCGCTTTCAAGTCCTCATAATCTTTAATCAGCCTTTTATCGATCCGGTCACGAAACAATTCAAGATCATTTGTAGTTGCGTATTTCGTCAGCACAACGCCGACGCGCATATCCTTGTCAATCACGCTGTTGTCAATATAGGGCATATCGTAGAACGTGACGATAAAAGACGGCGCTTTGAAACCCTGATCGGAGGCCTTGGTTTTCTGATACTCGAGAGAGATTTCCACCTTGCCGTCATCAAGGCTCTGCGATTTTATTTCAACCGGAATGGAATTATCACCGCTTTCGTTCGCGGATCTTTCATCCTGCATCACCGTCAAATTCCTATCCTTATCTTCAATCAGAACGATGCTCTTGACGACCGTTCCGGGCAGCGATGCCAGGGCATTCAGTTGTTTGACGGAAAGGTTTCTACCGATGCGCCTAAGTTCTGCACGCATGGCAAAGTAGTCTTTTTGCGCGCCGTCGGAATAAGATTGATCATTGTAAATTTTCTTGGTCAACTCGCCGTCAAGATCTTCAAACAGAGGTTTGATATCCACCGTATCGAAATTACGCGAAAGGACATCCAGAAACATAACTCTCTTTTTGATAAGACTGATATTGTCCGGCGTGCCGGCGGAATTGATATCCTTATCGAACATTGCGTTAAAGAGCATCTGAAACATACTGGCGCGAATGTTATTATCCGAACTTTCTCGCTCCGTCATAATCTTCGTATAGACTTCGCGCATTTCCGAAGCTTTGGTCATCTGCGCCTGCTGATAGCTGTAAACCGAGCCCATGATAGCCACCGTGGCGGCAATCAGTGCCGGTCCCAGCGCCTGCATAATATCCCACAGGTCCTTCTTTTTGGGTGGATCTTCCGGTTTCGGGTGTTGCTCATCGCACATGTTCTAAAACCTCAAAGGCATACTTATTTCAGACTTAAGTCCCGACGGGTTTCTCCGGGGCCGACAAAAATTTTCCACTCATCCTTCGTGCCGACGACCACGATATAAGAACCGGGTTTAATCTCCTTGAAAGCATAATTTCCCTTCTTATCCGTCGTCACCGGTGTGCCGACCGCTGCACCTTTATCATCTTTTAGTGTCACCTTGACCTCGACCGGTTTACCGGTTTTATCGGACACGATGCCGAAAAGAGTCGCTGCATATAGCGTCGAAGCGGTCAATATTCCTACCAGAACAAAAAAAGTCATAAATAATTTTTTCATAAAACCTCCTCAAACGACATGAAGTAAGCCGGATGATGATCCAGCTTACTGACAGAGATTGGTCTTTCTAAATCATCAACCTTGTTTGAAGTAAAATATAGGTAAGTTTCGTTAGCAAGTCAAGGGAATACCCGGCACAAGCTATGTGATGATCATTCGGTCAGCAATTCAGGCAACCGTCAGTCCTTTGCCCTGCAGATAATTTTTCACATCCTGAATTTTCAGCAGGCGGAAATGAAATACCGAAGCCGCCAGCAATATGGTTGCGCCGCCTTTGACAACCGCTTCGTAGAAATCTTCCAGCTTGCCCGCACCGCCGGAAGCCACCACCGGGAGGGTCACCGCATCGGCTATCGCCTTGGTAAAAGGGATATCATACCCGGCTTTGGTGCCGTCACCGTCCATGCTCGTCGGCAGAATCACCCCTGCACCTTTTTCCTGACAAATTTTCGCCCAGGCAATGGCATCCTTGGCCACCGGCATCGTCCCGCCGGACACCACCAACTCAAAGCCCGACGGCATCCTGTCGTTTCTTTTCGCGTTAATCGCTACGGTAATTTTTTCCTTGCCGAATTTTTCAGCCGCCTGCGCGATAAGTTCGGGATTTTTCACCGCCGCGCTGTTCATCGAGACTTTTGAGGCACCCGCTGACAAGACCATGTCAATATCTTCCAATGACGAAATACCGCCACCAACCGTCAGAGGAATTTTTATCACGCTGGAAACATTTTTGACCCATTCCAGGCGCGTCTTGCGGTTTTCCAGCGTGGCGGCAATATCCAGCATGGCCAATTCATCGGCTCCTTCGGCCTGATAAAAAGCAGCGTTCTCAACCGGATCACCCGCTTCCTTGATATCCACGAAATGAACCCCCTTAACCACCTTTCCGTTTTTCATATCCAGACACGGCATGATTTTGATTGTTTGCATCTTCTTCTCCTTTACGTTAGATAACTTCTTCCATCACCTTGATGTCGGCGCCAAAATAAACATTCTTGCCTATTTTCACAATCGGTCGGCGGACCAATCTCGGTTCTTTGAGCATGTAACCGATTAAATCATTCTCCGTTAATTTATCTTGTTTGACCCCTAATGACTTAAAACTGGGAGATTTAAAACTGAACATCTCCGAAGCGGATCGGCCCTGCAACAACGCCTCGATATCCGCCCGCGTGAACGGTTCCTTAAAAAAATCCCGTTCCTTCAGTTTCACCTTTTTTTGCAAGAGAAACTCCCTTGTCTTGCGACAGGTCGTTCACTTGTTCCAGCAATAAAAATCAACTGTCATAACGGTTCTCTTCCCTGTAAAAATTACTTTACCGCAAAGTCGATTGATACCATAACATCTGCTCCTCTACCCCGTTATTCTTGCCTCGGATGGTTTCAGCATCGGCAGAAACGCGGTGCGCCTATTCTCGACCAATTCAACAGCAAAACGGACACACTGATGAACGCATTGACCGCAGCCGATGCATTTCTTCGCATCCAGCTCGACTTTTTTATCCACGACCTTTATCGCGGCTGTCGGACAGAATTTTTCACACCGTCCGCAACCGGTACACTTTGCATTGTCTGCAATTCTGGCAACATAATAACAGTCATAGCGAAGCGGCACCGCGCCCATGTTGTAGGAACGAAAAATTCCGCAGCAATCCCAACAGCAGTTGCAGATACCGATCTGCGGCATTTTCGCGTCATCCTTTTCATGAAACATGGAATGAATCATGCCGTAATCCCGGGCTTTCTGAAGAAGATCAAAAGCTTCTTCCTTGCAGATTTGTATCATGTATCCTTTCTTCAAATACGGTTGGATATGATCGCCGAACCCCGTGCACGAAATATCGTCGGGCACCTTGAAGCGACAGGGATCATCAATCTGGGATGTCATCTCACGGCACATGCATTTTTTAAACCGTCCGATAATACTTTTTTTCCCGTATTCCATAATCATATCATTGACGGAATTTGTCGGATAAATCCGGGTATCCGCCACCGCCACGGTCTCGTTGATGATAATCCTGGATTTGCCCTTCTCGTTTTTCGACTCATATACCGTGCCCACACTCTGATTGGTGATCGGCGTGAACTTGCCAAAGATATCCATCACCTTGCGGACCGGATAGCTATTGCGATTCTTCAGGGACGTAAAAAACGACATGAATATTTTCGCAAATTCCTTCCCTTCCGGTTTGTCCAGCAGGTACGTCACGATCCCTTCCAGCCAACCGACGATAAAGGGATGAAGACAATATTGTTCCTGACCCGTTTCACTTTCAAAAGTTCCCAGAAATGTCTTTTGCACCAGGGATTCAAATAGCGGATTGAATCGTTCCCTGCTCATCCCGCTGCGTGCGGCAGCCTGCTCATAGGAATACGTCGCCGTCCCCATCTTCAGGAGCAGATGGAGTTCTTCCGGTGAAATGACCATATCAATACATTGAAGAATCGGTTCAAACGGCGGTATGAACCTTTTGTTTTGCCGGTTCATCAGAAGAACCAGTTTCCGCAGATCGCTCTTTTTGTTTCGCCAGGTTATTTTACTTTTTCCGGTCATATTCAGACATCCTTTCTCCCATACACAAAATAACGCACGCCCTTCACAGGGCAAAAACGCCGTGGGCATATAAACCGCCCGGCCAAAACGGCACAAGAAACACGTCCGCTCAACGTGACGGCAAACGCATAGTGCTTTTAACGATACCGCATATTAAACGTATTGAGGAACCAGTCCCTGCCTCCGGTCATCCACAACATGAAGTAATAATCGTTATCAAGAATATCGAATTTCACGATTCTCGCGCTGACGGGAGGACCCGAGATAATTTCCGCGATCGGATCGTAGATGGAGCGGTTCATCTTCAGATGAACCGTCGCTTTGTACGATTCCTTTATTTTTTCTTCCACATTGAACAACAACAACGGGCTGATCGCATACATCTGGCCCAGACCGCCGACATTGAATGTTTTACGCGCAAAAACCGGCGCCGGGTCTTCTTCCTTTGCACCCCGTTTTGCCTGCACGGAAAGCAACTTTACGCCCCGACGTTTGACCGTGGCCTGGACGCCCGCTTTGCCGCCGGAAAAGGTAAACGTTCCCATTTTCTTCGGATAGCCCAGTAATTCGCGACCCGGAATAAGTGCCACATCATCGTCAACCAGAATCCACGCGCAATGCCATCCCTCGCCCAGAAGGGTCTGCACATGAATCATAAGAATAGCTTCATGATAAGGATTCCCGTAAGGGAAAACCGGATAGTTGACCACCACCAGGGTGCCCATTGCCGGATCCGTCGGACACAAACCAAACGGCAGAATGTTTTTTGTCAATTCCCGGTTCAGGGGCACATCCATCAGCAGAACCTCCGCATCCTTCCACATAACACCGACGTCCCCCAGGGAAATCTCTCTTAATTCACTAATGGATGTTGGAGATTTATCCAGCCTCGGAACACTTGCGCAACCCGCAAGAAAAGAAACCATCACGAACAGAGAAAACAGCGGGACGAACCATTTTGCTGATTTTTTCATAAAATGCCCCCTTCGTGTTATTTACGAATAAGTTTGAATAACTGTAGAATAATATCCTTTAAAAAAGCAAGCTGAATCGCTGACAATAAACACTATCCTTTCCCATCGATGATGAATGAATTATCAGGTCCAAACAGGATGACGAATGATTCCCCCAGCCAGGATTCTCTTTTTTGATAAACGTACCCCCATCATTCTCAGAATTGAGAATGATCACTGGCTGTCCCTCCGTTTATCTCTTTGTAATCTATAGATATTTTTTTTAGAAATCTTGGCATAAAACTTGATTAAATCATGAAAGTAATAAGGATGACATGGAAATGGACTATGAAAATTTATTTTCTGTGGAAATTCTAAATAAAGAAACAGGTGAAATCGGCCTGGTGCCATCCTTGAGCATGCTGTCTCTACCCAAAAGCAGACAGATTGCCGAACTTGAAAGCTGTTTATGCATGTATGCAGAGGAATTGATGAATAAAAACAAACCGGAGAACAGAAAAATAATTTTTGAAAGCGGAAAAGGTCAGGAAATGCATCTTAAATCCGGAGAAGTTGAACTGGTGATGGTTGTCATCCGCAAATATATTAAAAATTTAAGAGAAGGGAGAATTTAACGACAAGCATGCAAATAGCATAAGAGAAGACGGCAATGAAACTCTCCTCCTTCATTGCCTGGCCGAAACGTAGTAAACGGCAATACCCCCTCTATTTTTTCATTGCCCGGTCGAAGATAATCAACCCCCTCATACATTACTTCGATCGGGCCTCCTTCCCTCCCCGATCATTGCCCGGCCGAAGATCATCCTGATGTTTTGGGATTCCTCGACCGGGCAATCCAGTCCTAATCTGCCATGAAAGAACCATCGTCTTGATATGGAAAGCCACGATGAACATTCCATACGGTAATCGAGACCACCGTAAACATCATCCGTCGGCCTTCATCTGCTCGACCAGTTTTTTCAAAACCGAATCCGCTTCCGCGTACGGCACCTGACAAGTGCCCACCTTCGCGTGACCGCCGCCCCCGTTCTTGAGCATCAACGCCCCGACATCCGTTTTGGACGTCCTGTTGATGATGCTGTGACCTACGGCAAAAACGCAATTTTGCTTATTTTTTCCGTCCACCATCCAAATGGAGATGTTCTGCTTCGGATACATGCTGTACACAAGAAACCGGTTGCCGCTGTAGATCGGGCTGACATCCCTTAAATCTGTGATAATGACATTTCCGTCCACCTTTGTATATTTCTCAATCATGGTTTTGAATAACGCGTTTTGCTCCCGATATAATTTAACCCGTTCCGCCACATCGGGAAGATTCAGTATTTCATCAATCTTCATGGTTCGGCAGGCATCAATCAGATTCTCCATCAACTGATAATTACTGATGCGAAAATCCCGGAAGCGACCCAGGCCTGTTCGTGGATCCATCACAAAGCCCAGCAGTACCCAGCCTTGGGGATTTTGAATTTCATCGACGGTCAACTGTGCCGAATCCACTTTATCGACGGCATCAATCATGTCATCAAAATGAGGAAATTTTTCCCTGCCGCCATAATATTCATAGACGATTCTTGCCGCGCTGGGCGTCAGCCGGCAATCGCCTTTGAACTTTATATCAATGGAAAGCCTGTCCTGCTCGCTGGAGTGATGATCGAACCATAAGCCGCACCCCTCAACGTAAGGCACATTGGCCAGCACGTCATTATCCGTTACCTCCACAATCCCGTCCTGCAAATCTTTGGGATGGACAAATTTCCAGCTGTCTATAATACCCGCCTCTTTCAGAAGCGTGCCACAGGCCAGACCGTCAAAGTCGGAACGTGTTAAAAGTCTCATACCATTACCTCCTTGATGAATAAAACTGATACGACTGATTCAATGACTTATTCGATGTAACTTTTTTATATAATACTTATTGCTGTTCAAGATTTCAATCTTTTAAATCTGATTTCACACTTGTCATATCCCCGGGCAATGGTCTCGCCCAACTCCAACTCGCAACTGAAGGACCGGGCTATCCCCCGGTCGCCCTGCATGGATATATCACAAAGCCTGGCGATCTGCTCATCGGTGGCGCCCTGAGCCTGCCATGCCGCTACCAGCGGACAATAATGAAAATCGATATCCAGCCTGTCATCGGTACACGCCATTATCTTCATTTCAAATACCAGTTTAGCAGGCAACGTAAAAAGCGTTTTCTTTAGACCTTTAAGACTTTTTGTCCCGGCTTTGGCCGTTAACTGATCACCCTGAAAGCATCCGCACCGCATGATGGCTTCTTTGGCAAACTCTTCCGTACGAATACCCCGCTTCTCGGCCTCATCCAGCAGAAGATACAGCCACAAAGCCCGATGCTCAAGCAAGCTCCTTATCGCAGTGATGAGCTTATTGTTATGCTTCGGATAATTATTTATGCGTTTCAATGATTACACCCATCCAAGTATAGTTGCAAAAATAACATGGCTGGCAATTGCCAGGGTGGACATAAGCACCACCGCGATTTTCTTCGCCCGAAGCGATAAATGATCATGCAGCCACACCAGAATCAGCAATGGGGTGACATACGCGATGGCAATCAGATAAACGTTCGGCCAGTTCCAGAAACTGTACGCCCATATCAGCATGTTGCACTGATTCAGAATGATCTCGACAAACATGCCGGCAAGACCCAGGACCGTGGGAATAAAAATCCGGTTGGAAATGCCCATGATTTTTTCATTCTTATCTTCCGGCAGGATTTTCAACACCATTAAACCGTACACCGCGAAGAAGAAGGATATTTCGATATTCAATCCGGCATAAATGACAAACGAGGATCTTCCCGGGGTTGTCCAAAGCGCAGAGTAATCTGTAATGTGTAACAGCAGCGCGTTAAGGATTTCCCAGATAAACTCTGTTGCCCAAAACGCCAGCCCCAAAATCACCGGGCTCCAGTTCCGTTTCTCGATTTCCACAAAGTAAATGTAAAAAACCGACACCAGCAAGGGGACGACGTACCATTGCATGTTTTCGGTACTCCTCAAAACGCTTAACGCCTGCATACTTGCATCTGTCATGTCCGGTCACCTCTCCGGTTAAGATATTGACTACGATATTATCGCGACGGTGTCGCGGGATAGTGACACTTGCTAAGCGCGAATGAAATGAGGCGCGAAGCATTAGTCGTAGTGACACCCGCTGAGAACACGTGAAACGCAGTTCAAAGCGGTAGGTGGAACTATCCCCGAAGCGTAGCGAAGTGGGGAACTATCCTAAGAACGTAGTGACATAGGATCATCAGCACCAATTCTCACTTCAATCAACGCCATGTGACAAGCGGCTCGTTGCGTTTGGGTATCCGAAGATAGATGTACTTCGGATATCCAAGCATCACCGCCCCGAAACATTTATGGCCTGCGGGCAAATCCAGTGCATCGATCAGCGGCTTGTGCAAACCGGCAATGGACTTAAAATAACCGGCCCAGCAGGTTCCCAGTCCTTTGGCATAGGCATAAAGTTCCAGATAGGTAAGCGCGATGAGACAATCCTCCGCGGCTAAAGGCAGATCGGCAGGACTGTGCACCACAACCAGGTGCGGCGCGCCCCGTGTAATGCGATCCCTTCCCTTGTCCCAGGCATCGACAATGCGCCCGAAACGCCGGACCATGGCTTCATCCGTTGTTATGGGCAGCATCAATTTCATAAAATCAACAACCATCCCGGCCATCTTGCGAACCTCTTCAGGATTCTGAAAAACAGTCCAGTACACCTGTTGCTTGTTGCTGCCGGTGGGTGCATAGCGCGCGGTATCGATCAACTCCATCAGGAGTTTCCGGGGAACGACCTTCTCTTTATATTGACGAATGGAACGCCGCGCATGAAGAAGCTGCTTCACCGAATCGGCGGACGGAAGAAGGTCTTTTTGAACGGGCGGACAGTCGGCAAGGGCCATCGCCGCCAGCGTCAGCGCTCCGTGAGGACACACTGCCACACAATGTCCACAGTTTGTGCAGAACTCCTCGCCATTTTCCAATAGAGTCGGCAGTGATTTTTTATCAGCCTGGATAATGATTTGCGACGGACATTCCGCAGCGCAGATGCCGTCCCGTTTGCATTTTTTTGGATCAATCGTAAAAAGCGACATGGTAACTCCTTGTATCATGATATAATCTTTTTCAGCCGTGTAACACGATTCACGCAGCCATTTATTTCGGTGGCAGTGTTCGAACAAAAGCTAACGCCCTTTGCACCCAATCGTTCAGGTCTTCGTCAGCATCCAGGGCTTCGGATAAAACCATTACCCACCCTTTCATTTCCCTGCCGGTCAAATCAAATTTTTTTGTCTGGGGCAACGTCAACATCTCCGCGTATTGATCAACACCAACCCGAACAATCAGGTCTTCCCCGATAATCCCGCAGAGCATATTGCCAAAATTCAGAAAGCAGAGCCCGCCGAACATCTTCCGCTCATCGCATCCCGGCTCCTCTTCCAATCGTTCACGAATCCTTTGCGCTAATCCTTTATCGTAAGCCATTATTTTAATCCAGCGTAAAGAGTTTTTTGCCTGTCGTGTAATCAAATCCCATGATGCCCACGCCTTCCTGCATCAGCACCAGCAGATTGCCCGACCGGGCGACCCGGATACTGCGGGCGCTGCCGTCAAATGTGGACCAGTAATTTTTATTCTCGTCAACCTTCATCTTGTCAAAAAGCTCGTTTTGCCCCACCATCCATTTGACGTTTCCTGTCCGGTCGATCAGGGTCATTGACCTGTCGGCTTTTTTATCCGCCTGGTTTAAGGAAATAATCACGGCACCGTCAGTGTCCTGCTGATAGATGATGCCCCGGAGAAAAATTTTATCACT
>ERZ1645192.2565-NODE-2565-length-15009-cov-15.361843_pt1 | contig 15009 bp, 9 predicted proteins | sample MGYA00575354_ERZ1645192 | MGnify/ENA primary metagenome ERZ1645192 (study PRJEB40844, sample SAMN11349763) | freshwater sediment metagenome | isolation source: river sediment | host: Sediment | place: India: Faizupur Khadar , New Delhi | collected 2017-02-21 ... | reverse complement strand
GCCGGTTCCGGAGCGGGGCAATGACGACGAGAAGGCGCTCGAGATGACGCGGCGGGTGAACGCCCTCTTCGAGTCCTGGATCCGGGAACGACCCGGCGAGTGGATGTGCGCGAAGCGCCGCTGGTCCCTGAGGGAGGTGCGCAAGGCGCAGGCCGCCCAGGCACCGGCCGCGGGTCAGCAGCGGCCCGTGCCGCCCTGACCCGCGGGTTGCGTCCCGGGCGACTACAGGTCGCCCTCCGCCCCGGCCTGGATGACCTCGTTCAGGTCGTCGCGGATCTTCATGGCCTTCTTCTTGAGCTCCGGAGGCAGGTTCGCCGCGCCGATGAAGAAGTCCATGTTGACCATGATGAGCCAGCCCTTCCCGTTCGCGTCCTCGACGAGCGAGATGCGGCAGGGCATGTAGGCCGCGAAGTCCATCTGGTACTCGATCATCTCCCAGCCGATCCCGGCGTCGCAGAACTGGAAGATCTCCACCCGCCGGCTCTTGATGCCGAGCGCCTGCAGTTCCAGGTACATGGGCTGGTGGCTCACCATCTTCAGGTTGAGCGTATTGGCGCGCAGCTTCATGGAGGCCACGGCGTCGTCCATGGACACGTTGTCCGCGATGGCCTTTTTGACCACGGTCTCGCCGATGTTCATCTGCGGCCCCGCGGCCATCGCAGCGCTCACGGAGAAGACGGCGAGTACGACCCCCAACAGCATCTTGCGCATGACATGCCTCCATCCGGCCTTCTTTGGTGTGGGAATCGCGGGTCCCGAGACGAACCCGCGACGGCTTTGGTAGCTTAGCATCGGTTAGCCCGAATGGGTGGTGTGCCTCGGGCCCTGCCGGGCGTAACATAATGATTGGCTTCGTGTCGTCGCGATGGGCGGCGGGATCGCAGGCCACCCGAGACCCGGGCGGTTTCCCGTCCCGGGCCGTTACAACAATAGTGACGAGGAACAGTTACGAGGGGGAACTCATGAGACAGGCATCAGCCGTGGCGGCCGCCGTTGCCGCCGCAATCGCCATGGCCGCAGAGGGAGCGGCTGCCGCGAGCTTCGGGCTGGTCGAGCACGGGGCGAGCGGGCTCGGCAACGCGTACGCCGGAGGCGCTGCCATTGCCGCAGACCCGACCACCGTCTTCTTCAATCCTGCGGGCATGACGCGTCTTTCCGGCACCCGGGCGAGCGTCTCAGTCAACTACATCAAGCCGTCCATCCAGTTCGAGAACAAGGGCAGCAACCTGGCCGGCCGCTTCCCCATCAGCGGAGGCGACGCGGGGGACGGGGGCGACGGGGTCTGGGTTCCCAACGCGTATCTGACGCACGCCGTGAGCGACCGGGTGACGCTCGGGCTCGCCATCGATACCCCGTTCGGTCTGGTGACGGACTACAGCGACGAGTGGGTCGGCCGGTACCACGCGATCAAGTCCGACCTCAAGACCATCAACGTGAACCCCTCGGTTGCGGTGAAGCTCGACCACGGGCTTTCGGTCGGCGCGGGGCTGAGTGCCCTCTACACCGACGTGACGCTCATCAGCGCCGTCGATGTCGCTGCCGGACTGGCACAAAGGGGGTTTCCGGTGACACCCGGGACCCTGGATGCCAAGGTGAAGATCTCCGGTGACGACTGGAGCTTCGGCTACACCCTCGGCCTGCTCTACGAATTGAGCGAGCAGACCCGCTTCGGCATATCCTACCGCAAGTGGTTCAAGCCGAAGCCCGAGGGGGATGCCAAGTTCGACTACGCGCCCGGCACCCCAGCCCTTGTGGGCGTCGACCACACGGAGGACGCCAGCGCGGAGGTCTCGCTCCCGGACTCCCTATCTCTCGCCGCGTACCACGCATTCACTCCCGAGTGGGCAGTGATGGCCGACGTCACCTGGACGAACTGGAGCCGAACCAAGACCATCCCCATCGAGTTCGAGCAGAGCGGGTCGAGCGAGCTCTCCCTCGACTACAAGGACTCCTGGCGCTATGGCCTCGGGCTCACCTACACCCCCGGCGGGGGTCCCTTCACCTGGCGCGTGGGCGTCGCCTCGGACGAGGAGCCCATCCGGAGCAGCAGCAAACGCAGCGCTCGCCTGCCCGGTAACGACCGCATCTGGCTCGCCGTAGGGGCGAACTATCGCGTGACGGACAAGGTGAGCGTGGACTTCGGGTACGCGCACCTGTTCGTGGACGACGCGAAGATCAACAACACGAACGAGTACGGGCACACCCTGACGGGTGACTATGACCTCAAGGTCGACATCGTGGGCTTGCAGCTGAACTGGCAGATGTGACCACGTGGCGCGCGGCCGGTCAGGAGGTTTCCGACCTCTTGACCGAGCGCGCCAGAGGGAGCACGGCGGCGCCGCTCAGGCCTCCTCCGGGCCACCCGCCGGCGCGCTGCCGCGCCGCTTGGGCTCAGGCCACGCGCCGGCGCGCGCGCGTCGGCCCTTCCTCGTAAACCCTGTCGATGCGCTCCTGGAACCTCTCCACGACTCGGCTGCGGCGCACCTTCATCGTGGGGGTGAGCAGCCCGTTGTCCACCGTCCAGGCCTCGGTCGACAGGATCAGGCGGCGGACCTTGGCGTAGCCCGGGAACCCCCGAACCTGCCGGTCCACCCGGTTCTGTGCCGCGCTGATGACCCGCGGGTCCTCGAGGCTCTCCGGCGCGGCCGGGTCGAGACCGAGCTTCTCCGCAAGCTTGCCCCACTCCTCGGCGTTCAGCACCAGCACGGCGCTGAGGAAGGCTCGCCCCTCTCCCACCACCATCGCCTGATCGAAGAGATCGTCGAGGGTGATCGCGACCTCCATGTCCACGGGTGGCACGTTCTCCCCGTTGGAGAGCACGAGGATGTCCTTCAGGCGGCCCGTGATGTAGATGCGGCCCTCCCTGAGGGCCACCTTGTCGCCCGTGTGGAGCCAGCGATCCGGCGTGAGCACCTGCCGGGTGGCCTGCTCGTCGCCCCAATACCCCTGCATGACGCCCGGACCCCGCACCAGCAATTCGCTGTCCTCCCCGAGCCGCAGCTCGATACCCGGCAGCGCGGGCCCCACACTCGCCGGGTCGTTGAAGTGGAAGCTGTTGACGCTTACCACGGGACTGGTCTCGGTCAACCCGTAACCCTGGAGAACGGGGAGCCCCAGCCCCACGAAGAGACGCGCCACCGGCGCGGGCAGCGCGGCGCCGCCGCTCACCGCGATGCGCAGGCGCCCACCCATCCGCGCCAGCACCTTCTCCGCCACCAGGCGCCGGAGGAGCGGCCAGAGGAGGAGCGCGGGAGACCAGCCCGCCCGACGCTGCTGCACCTCGAAGCGCCGCCAGCCCACGTCGACGGTCGCCTGGAAGAGGCGGCGGCGCAGGGAGCCCCCCTTCTCCAACTGCTGCTGGATGCGGGCGTAGAAGCGCTCGAAGATGCGCGGCACGGCGATCAGCGCCGTCGGCCGCACCTGCTCCAGGTCCTCCGCCAACTGCTGGACCGAGCGGCTGAAGGCCACGGTCGAGCCGGTGATGAGGGGCAGGTAGTACCCCCCCGTCCGCTCCAGCATGTGGGAGAGCGGCAGGAAGGACAGGAAGACGTCTTCCCGATAGATGTCGATGACCTGCGTCGCGGCCTGGGCCACGGAGGAGATGTTGCGGTGGCTCAGCATCACGCCCTTGGGCCGCCCCGTGGTGCCCGAGGTGTAGACGATGGAAGCGAGGGCCTCCGGGTCTCCGTCCCGGGCAGCAAGGGGTTGCGGCTCCTCGGGCAAGCGCTGGCTCAACTCCGCGACGCGCTCGTCGGACGACGTTCCTTCGCCGGAACGCCCATCCGAGAGCAACAACACCCGCTGCAGAGCGGCCGCCTCCACGAGGTGCGGCGCCAGGCGGCGCCAGGCCGCCGCGTCCTGCACCAACAGCAGGCGGGCACCGGAATCCTTCAGGATGTGCGCGACATTGTCAGGGCGGTCGTCCACATAGAGTGGTACCGTGACGAGCCCGAGACCCAGGGCCGCCTGGTCGAAGATCACCCACTCGGGAGAGTTCCGCAGGGCGAGGGCCACCCGGTCGCCGGGGTGCAACCCCTCCTGTCCGAGCACCGCCTGCCACCGACCGACCTCGCGTCCGACGTCACTCCACGCGAGGTCGCGCCACTGCGAGGTCCCGCGGTCGAAAAAACGGTACGCGAGTCCGTCAGGGGTGCGGCGCACACGCTCCCGGAACAGGCCGTCCAGAGTCTGGGCTATACCGGGCCCGATGATATCCTTGGTCCAGACGGACATGATTCACCTATGGCGCCGCAGCGGCTCGAGTGCAAGAATGAATGGTTAAGACTGCCACAAGTCACTGAAAGTTGTCCACTATCCCGACGCACGGACTGTGCTAGGATCACTCGCTCCGAAAACCCAGGGGGGTTCCCATGCGTTACCTGTTCGCACTGGTCGTTCTCGCCGCACTGATCTTCGGCGGCTGGCCCTATTACACCTACTATCGCCTGGATGGCGCCCTTGCCGCTCGCGATGATCTTGCGATGGCTCAATTGATCGACCTGGACGCCGTACGCCAGAACGCCAAGGCGGCCAGCGAGCGCCGGCTGCAGCAGCAGCTGCCGGGACAGGACCCGGTGAGCGCGCTCGTCCGCGACGGCGCCCGCCTCGTGACCCGCACCGTGACCCCCGATGTCACCCTGGACGGTGTGCGGGAGATGCTCCGGGGGCCGGCGGCGAAGGCCGACCAGCCGTACCCGTCCCTCGTCAGTCGCACCTCCTTTGCCTTCTTCGAGTCGCCCACGCGCTTCGTGGCACGCCTCGGGGAGTTGAGCGACCCCATGACCTTCGTGGTGATGAAGTTCAAGGATTGGCGCTGGCGCGTCACGGAGGTCCATGCCTCCGGGTCCTGAGCCCTCGGCTCCGGTCCGAGATGAGTCCCGCCGGGGCGGGGCCGCTTGCGGCCCGCCTCCGGCGGTCGGTCGATCCCCGTCACTGCGCTGCCTCCCTCGGGTAGCGTCGGGACGTGAACACGGACAACTGGGCACCCTCTCGCCACGCATCGGCGGCAAGCCCCGCCTTGACCGCCAGGTGGGACAACGTTTCCTCCCTCCCCCAACCCTGCTCCCGAGCGACCTCGGGCAGGAACACCGCGCTCCGACCGTTCTTCGCCAGCACGACCCCGTGCCGACCAAGCTCGAGGTCCCGCCAGGAGCCCAGGGGGCGCGGTGCCGAGAGCACGCTCACCTGCACCGTCAGACGTGAAACCTCTTCCCGCCGCACGGGAGGGAATCGGTTGTCGTGCAGAGCCGCGACCGTGGCGACGTCGACCACCGCCTCGTGCAGCGGCCGGGTGGCCTTGATCGTGCCAACGCAGCCCCTCAGCTCGCCCCCGTCGAGCAGCGTCACGAACACGCCGTAGGGGTCGCGGAGCTCCGCGGGCGCATCCTCCAGGAGGCGTGCGAGGCGCGCCTTCACGGCCTCGTCCGGCGCCGCCGCGCCCTCCACGGCGCTGGCGGCGAGCGCCTGGAGATAGGCGAGCCCCGCTTCGCTCGGGCGCTCCGTCTTCCCTGCGCCGTTTGCGCTGGAGCCCTCCCCGGATCGCCCTTTCCCGTCCCCTCTCCCGCCCCAGCGCACGACCGCTGACAGGTAGCTCACGGAGTGGCGGTAATCGCCGGTCAGCTCGCCGCTGAGGCGGTAGCCGACGCGCTCCACCTCGGCGTCCGGGGGCATCAATTGCGCGAGCACCCGCGCCGGGGCGAGCGCGCAGGCCGTGATGCCGGTCCGGCGCCCGTACTCCTCCAGGCCGGCGGCGTTGCCGGACGCAAGTTCACGGAATAGCCCGAGGTCGAGCTCCCGCAGGCGCTCGGCAGCCTGGTCGTCGGCCGGAAACGGAAGGTAGTCGAAGGTCTCCCCGTAGTGGGTGAAGTCCCCCGAGACGACCACGAGGGTTGCATCGCCGACGAGAGGGCGCAGGTGATTCGCCAGCGTTTCCACCTCAGCGGTCTCGAGGCCACCCACCAGGACGGGGAGAAGCCGCCAGCCCGGCGCCAGCGCCCGCTGGAGGAAGGGCAGCTGCACCTCCACGGCGTGCTCGAGGCCGTGCGCCTCGGGACTGCCCCTGAAGAGCGGTTCGGACCGCAGCCGCGCCACGGCCTCCCCGTCGATCGGGACGGTGCCGAGGGGGGTCTCGAAAGCAATCTCCGTGGGCAGCGAGGCACCCGCAACCGCGACCCGGTGGCTCGGACCGAGGAGCAAGACGCGCTCGAACGACCTGCCCCGCAACAGCCGATACGCCGCTGCCGCGGTCTCGCCGCTCCAGCGGTACGCCGCGTGGGGGACCAGGATCGCCCGCACCCGATGGTCGGACGAGGCGGGGCCGCCGGCCTCACCCAGGAGGTCGTCGACCTGGCGGATGAGGGAAGCCGGCTCCCGGGGGTACCAGGTGCCCTGCAGTGCCGCGGGCCTCGTCTCCGCCGCCCCGGGGTCTCCCCCGGGCGCGAGCAGCAGGAGCGGCGCGATCAGGGCGCCGACGAGAGCCACGCCCCCCCGGGCGACGTTCCTCCTGCTCCAGGCGCTCATCCGGAGAGCCCGTGCGGCCGGTACAGCCTCGCCGCGCTCAGCGGCAAGATCTGCGGCCTTCGGCCCTCTCCCGCGCACTCCCCCGGCCCCGTCGGGGCCACGAGCCACGAAGGCAGCAACAGGACGCACGGCAAGAAGCGTCGGCGCGCGACGTTCTCCGGCCCGGTCGGGCTGAAGGAAGCTGCGCCCGGCGAAACACGATTTCGGCTCATGACCACACTCCCGCGATCCGCTCCCGGCAGACCGGGCAGCGACCGTCCTCCGTCAGGTGGTTCTCGAGCACGCGAAACCCGCTGCGCCGGATGAGCAGCGTCCCGTCGCGCGGGCAGTGGGTCGACTCCGCCTCGTGCCCGAAGAGGTTACCGATATAGACGTGATGGAGCCCCACGTCGAGGGCCTCCTCTCTCGCCCGGACCAGCACCTCGCTCGGCGTCGGCGGCAGGTTCCGTAGCCGGTACATGGGCTGGAACCGGCTGAGGTGCAGCGGCGTGTCGGCGCCCAGGTGGTCGTGGTGCCAGCGCGCCATGCGGCGGATCATGGTGAGATCGTCGTTCACGGTCGGGATGACGAGGTGGGTCACCTCCTGCCAGACCCCTTCCTCCCGGAACGTCACCAGGGCGTCCAGCACCGGCTTCAGGGAGGCCCCGCAGACATCCCGGTAGAAGCGCTCGTCGAAGCCCTTGAGGTCGGTGTTGACCGCGTCCACGACCGCGCACAGGCGGCGCAGCGGCTCGCGGTTGACGTAGCCCGCGGTGACCAGGACGTTGGCGAGACCCCGCGCCCGTGCCTGCTCGGCCGTGTCCAGGACGTATTCGTAGAAGACGATAGGGTCGTTGTAGGTGTAGGCGATCGCACGGCAGCCCTGGACCTCCGCCAGCGCCACCACCGCTTCCGGCGGGGCCTCGTAGAGGACCTCCATCTCTTCGCCGCCGCGCTGGGACAGCTGCCAATTCTGGCAGTGGCGGCAGTGCAAGTTGCAGCCCGCCGTGCCGATGGAAAGCACCCTGGCTCCCGGCCGGAAGTGGTAGAGGGGCTTCTTCTCCATCGGGTCCACGTGGACGGCCGAGGGGTGGCCATACGTCGTGGCCCGCAGGCGGCCGTCGAGGTTGACCCGCACACGGCAGTCACCTGCGCCTCCTTCTGGGATGGCGCATCTCCGCGGGCAGAGCTCACAGACGACCTTGCCCATCGCGTTCCGCAGGCTCCGCGTGGTACCACAACGCCTCGCGCGCAGAGAGCTCGCCTGCCTCGATCCGCCGGGTGAGCGCCTCGAGGTCCACGCGGCGCGAGCCCCCGACGTCGGGCAGGACGGCCCTCCCTCCGCCGCCGAGGACACCGGCGATGCCGAGCAGCGTCACCCCCACGAACGCCACGAGCAGCACGTCGTGCGAATGCAGGCGCAGGCGACCGGCAAGCCCCTTCACGACGGAACTATAGCCTCCCCCTTCCGGCCCCGCCGCCCCGGGGCCGGAGGGCGAAGCCCGAAGTCACGACCCGTGACGCAACGGTGGCAGCGGATACAGTCGACATCGTAGTCGTCCTGCACTCCGAGGTCGCAGCGCTCGTACCGACGTAGCGGGCCGAGACGGGCCGCCATGGCGACCTTGTTGAAGAGCGCGAAAAAGGCCCCGAGGGGACAGAAGTAGCGGCACCAGAAACGGTAGTACACGAGCGCGCCGGCGAGGCTCGCCACGGCCACGACCGCCAGCCAGCCGGACAGCCTCCCCGCGAAGAACTGCTGCATCGGGTCGAAGGCCGCCCAGCGCGTGTCCCCGGTCGCCCAGACCACCAGCAGCAGACCGGCGAGAAGGATGAACTTCAACCGCCTGAGGCGCCGGTCCCAGCGGCGGTCGGCATAGCGGCGCAGGCGCCAGTGACGCCCGGCGCGGGACAGGAATTCCTGCAGCGCGCCAAACGGGCAGACGTAGCCGCAGTAGGCCTGCCCGAAGAGGACGGCGGTCACCACCGCGAAGCCCGCCAGCAGATACCAGGTCTCCCCCCCGGAGAGCCCGGGCCAGCGCCCCAGGGCGATGGCCGCGAGGTCGCCCTCCGTGAGCAGGGTGTTGAGCCAGAGGCCCAGCACGGCCAGCGTGGCGGCCTGGTAGGCGAGCCGCGCCCGGTCCCCCCCGCTCCGGTACACGGGGTAGAAGAACGCGAGCAGGAGCGCCGTGCCGGCGAGCCCGAGGGTCCCGGTGAAGGGACCCCGGCGCGGCGTCGCCCCGGCCAGCTCGAGCCCGAAGGCGGCATGGGCGGCAGCCCCCGCCGCGCGGCTCACGGTCTCGAGCACCGCCCGGCTCGTCACGGTCGCGCCGGACAGGGCATCGTAGCGTTCCAGGTCCAACGGCAGGGTCAGGTCCGCCCCGGCAAGGCCATCGAGCCACGCATCGAGCCCCTCCAGATAGGCGGGGGTCTCGTGGGACTCTATCAGGCGCAGACCGCGCAGACGGCCGGTCTCGTCCAGGGCGACGAGCAGGTTGATCGGTCCGCCGTGCCCCCGCACCTCCGAGGTCACGGCCCCGGAAGCCACGGAGACGGTCCTCGCGGGACCGCTCGCGACCGCCCCGGACTCGGCTCCGGCCGGGCGTTCCGCTGCGTCCGGACTGCCCACGTAGTGCGGAAAGGGGTCCTCCCGGAGCTCGAAACGCTGCGACCCACTCACCGCCGCCAGGCTGTCCTCGGAGAACCGGACGAGCGGCTCGACGCCCCCTCCCCGACCTGCCACCCACGTCAGCACGCCGACCGTCACCACGGCGCCGAGAAGGGTCCAGGACAGCCATGGCCAGCCAAACGCGCGATGACCACGCTGCCGCAGGAAGGCGGGTGAAGTCACCGGGAGCGCGCAGAAGGCTACTGGCAGTACCACCAGGGCTACCATTCCGGCGAGGGCCTCGAACGCCCCGCGCGTGCCGAGCAGCGGGACCTGGAGCGAGCCAGCCACGAGCCCACCGAGCGCGCCCCCCAACTGGTCGGCGGCCTGGGTCAGCCCTCCTACGGTGAGCACCCCCGCGGACGGGCCGTGAGCCAGGGCCACCCCGAGCGGGTAGGCCACGCCGGTGAGGAGCCCGAGTCCGGTGCACGCTAGGAGGTAGAGCGGTTCCTGGTCCGAACGCGCGAGGCCGTGCACGACCTCCAGGGCGGCCGGGAGGAGCCCGAGCACCGCGGTGAGCAGGAGCAGCAGGACGACAAACGCCCCCCTGGCCCGCCGGCGCCGGGCCAGGGCGCGCCCCGGCAGGCCTGCGCCCACGGCAAGGCCCGTCATGAACACGGCGTTCAACAGGGCAATGCGCCCGAAGACGAGCCCCAGATGAGCCTGGTAGCTGTACAGCAGGGCCAGCTGCCCCCCCATCGCGGCGAACCCCACGACCCCCAGCGCCGCCGTCCCTGCCTGGCGGCCCACCCGCGTGCGCTCGGTGCCCTCGAGGGCGGCGCGCAGGGGCAGCAGGAGGGCGAGGACCCCCACGGGCACCAGGTAGGGCCAGGGCCCGAGCCGGCGCAGGGCCTCCAGCCAGCCCACCACCCGGGGCGAGGTCAGCTTGCCCCACAGGACCATGTTCAAGTAGTAGGCCACCGGGTGGTCGTCGGTATTCCACTCACCGCCTTCCGCCTCGAGGGAGGCGCGCACGAAGGCGACCCGGTCCGGGGGCAGCAGGTCCGCGAAGGCATCGGACGGGAAATGGCGCTCGGCCAGGGGGACCGCGCGGTAGCGGGCTTCGAGCACCGCGGGGTCGCTGGTGACCATCCCCCGGCCCATTCCGGCGCAGAGGACCTGAGTGTCCCCCGGCGCCAGGGCAACCTCGGCGAACACACCCCCGAGGGTCCGGTAGACCGACCCACCGTACGTCCGGACCTCCCTCCCGAGGTAATTCGAGGCACTGCTCACCGTCGTGCAGAGCACCCCCCCCGGGGCGGTCATCCGCCGGGCCAATGCCCGGTAGAACTCGACGGTGAAGTAGCGATTGCTGTGCGCCGTCGAAGGGTCGAGTCCCAGGACCAGCACCAGGTCGTAGTCCGCGTCGTCCCCGAGCCGGTTGACGACCTCCCGGCCGTCGCCGAAGACCAGCTCCAGACGCGGGTCCGCGAGCGCCGACACGGTGCGCTCCTCCAGGTAGGGGCGCAGTTGCGCGAACGCGGCGGCATCCTGCTCCACGGCCGTCACCCGCTCCACGGGGTATCGCAGCAGCTCGGCCAGCAGCCCGCCCTCGAGGCCCCCGAACAGCAGCACGCGACGGGGAGCCCCCGCCTGCGAGTAGAAATACGCCGCTTCCTGGGCCACGCCCTGGAGGTCGGGCCAGCTCTGGGACACCCGTCCGTCAGTGACCCGGGAGAACTGCTCGCCCCGCCGGCCAACTGCCGTGTGGCCGTAGCGGGTCTCGACCGCCGTGACCCACTCCAGCCCCGGCTGCAGCACCCGGAAGCGCTCGCGCTCCATCGCGCGATCCAGGGCCGGCCCCGCCGGCGGGAGCCCCACCAGGAGGCCGAGCGCGGCGACCGGAAGGGCCACCCATCGGGCCGCACCGAGAGCCAGGGCCACCAATGCCAACGCGACCGAGACCAGCCCGAGGCTCTGGCCCGGCCCGACTCGCCCCACCAGCCCGAAGGTGAACAGGATGCCGCCCGCCAGGGCGCCCACGGCCTCGAGCACGTAGACGCGGGACACGGCCTCCACGCCCCGCGCAACCCTGCCCGTGACGTCGGTCCCCGCGGACCCCGGCCGCGCCAGGGCCTCGCAGGCAAGAGGGAACGCCAGACCGATGGCCACGCCAGTCGGAACCGTGACCAGGAAGGTGGCGGCGAGCAACTGCCCGAACGGCACGAGCTCCACCGCAGGCACGTCCATCCAGAGCCGGACCGTCCGGATGACCAGCACCTGCCCCGCCAGCAGTGCCGGCATCAGCACGAGGAGTCGGCGCAGCCAGGACAGCGCGCGGGGACCCGCGGCCCGCCCCCGAACCGCAACCGCGGCGGCCGCCCCCACGGCCACCCAAAGCAACCAGCCACCGTAGAACGCCCCCAGGCTCACCTCGTTGCCGTAGAACACGAGGAGGGTCTCCCGCACCAGCAGGGCCTGGGCGACCTGCGCGTAGGCGCCGAGCGTGAAGGTCGCGAGCGCCAGGCGAGCCCGGGGGGACGGGAAGGCGTCGAGAGACTGGACCATGCCGATCCGGCATCCGGTGGCGGGCAGGGAGTTGCCCCGGTTTGCTTAGGGATTGTGGGCAGGCGCGGTACGCTGCCGCAAGTCGTCCCACAGCCTTGCCAGGCGTGTGGGCGAGACGGGCACGGCGGTCCGCATCTCCTGGGCGAACAGGGAGACCCGCAGCTCTTCGATGAGCCAGCGCAGCTCCTCGAGCGCCGGGTCGTGCCCCCGCCGGGCGCGGAGCCCCGCGACGGCGTCGCGGCAGGGTCCCCAGAGCCTGTCGACCTCTGCCTGACGCGCCGCGTCCCGACCGACCTCCCCGGGCAGGCGCGCGAGACGGGTGAGCACCGCCTTCAGGTAGCGCGGCAGGTGCTCGAGCCAGCGCTCGGGGGTGTCGCGCACGAACCCCCGATACAGCAGGTGCCGCAATTGCTGGCGGACGTCCTCGCACCCCGGCCTCAGGGAGGGTGACGCGAGCGCTTGGAGCCGGCCCACTGCTTCCCGGTACAGCCTGAGCGTCTCCCCGACCTGCTCCACGACCCGGGTGGCCACCTCGTGCATCCGCGCCCGTCCCGCCTCCCTGCGCGTGCGATAGGCGTTCTCCGAGCGCACGCCCGCGTCGGGCAGGAAGCAGCGCTCCACGACCACGCGCAGGACGTGGCCCCGGAGCTCGGCACAGGGCCAACCTTCCTCCTCGCCCGGACCCGGGCGCGTGCCCCAGGGAGACGGTGCCAGGGTGCCGTACGCGAGGCAGAGGGTATCCATGCCCGGCAGGCGGCGCTCCAAGGCTCGGAGCTGTGGTGCCAGGTCCAGCAGGAAGAGGCGCAGGAGCCCCTCCCGGTGGGCCGCCCGGGCCTCGGTCGGCGAGCCGAAGACCCGGACCGAAACGCTCGTCGCCCCGTCCCACAGCGCCGGGTAGCCGACGACCGGTACGCCCCCGAGGACGGCCTCCACTCGCTCCTGCAGGTCCCCGAACACCCAGTGCCGCCCCGCCTCGCGCGGGAGACCCGGCCACTGGGCCGCGTCCAGGCCGGAGAGCACGGCCTCGGCAAGCTCCGCCTGCAGGAGCTCCAGGTCCCGGCCCGACGCCAGCACCTCGCCCCTGGTGTCCAGCACCTCGAAGCGCATCCGCAGGTGCGCGGGCACCTCGACCTGGGACCAGGCACCGGGCGGCACGGGCACCCCGGTCATGCGCAGCAACTCCCGTCCGAGGGCCTCGTACAGGGAGCCCCGGGGCGGACCCAGGGCTTCGGCGCAGGCGCGGGCGAAGTCGGGGGCGGGAACGTAGTGCCGGCGCGCCGGGCGTGGCAACGCCCGGATGAGTGCCGTCAGCTTCTCCTGCAGGAGACCTGGCACCAGCCAGTCGAAGCGCGCCGGGTCGAGCGCGGGCAGCAGCACCAGCGGCACCCTCGCGGTCACCCCGTCTGCCTCGTGGCCTGGCTCGAACCGGTAGGTCAGGGGGACGACCCCGCCGGCTGCCTCGAGGCGATCGGGGAAGCGCTCCGGTCCCACCCCCTCTGCCCCATGACGCATCAACTCCGCGCGCGTCAGGAACAGCCGCTCGGGGTCCTCCCGTTCGGCACCCCGGCGCCAGACCTCGAGCTGCCCCTCGCTGGCCACCTCGGCCGGGACGCGCTGGTCGTAGAAGGCGAAGACGACCTCGTCGTCGACCAGGATGTCCCGTCTCCGCGCCCGGTCCTCCATGCCAGCGACCTCGGCGACGAGCCCTCGATTGTGGGCGAGGAAGGGCGCCGGTGGCCGGTAGTGCCCCTCCACGAGGGCCGAGCGCAGGAAGACCTCCCGCGCACCCTTGGGGTCGACCCGCCGGTAATGTAACGCCCGGCGCGTCACCAGGGGCAGTCCGTAGAGGGTCACGTCCTCGAATGCGAGCACCTCGCCCTGGTCGGCCTCCCAGTGTGGGTCCGAGACGTGCCTCCGGAGCAGGTGCTCCGGGGCGAGCGGCTCGACCCAGGCCGGGTCGATGGCTGCGACGGTGCGGGCGAACAGGCGGGAGGTCTCGACCAGCTCCGCCGCGGCGACCCACTTCGGACCCTTTCCCGCCAGGCCCGAGGACGGGTGCAGGTGAAAGACCGTGCCCCGCGCCCCGCGGTAGCTCCCGTCCTCGCGCCGGACCCCGATCTGCCCGAGGAGCCCGGAGAGCAACGCCCGGTGGATGGCCGCAGGCTCGGCCGGGGTCGAGCTCGTGCGCAGCCCCATGTCGTGCAACAGGGCGAGGACCTGCTGGTGGGTGTCGTGCCACTCCCGCATGCGCACGTAGGAGAGGAAACGGTCGCGGCAGAGCTGGCGGAGTTTCGCCCGGGAGAGATGGCGAGCCTGCTCGTGGTAGAAATCCCACAGCCGGAGCAGGCCGAGGAAGTCCGACCCGCTCACGTGAAATTCGCGGTGGGAGGCGTCGGCCGCCGCCCGCGCGGCCAGGGGGCGCTCGCGCGGGTCCTGGACCTCCAGGGCGCTGACGATGACCAGCACCTCCGCGAGGCAGCCCAGATCCCGCGCGGCCAACAGCATCCGGCCGAGCCTCGGGTCTACGGGAAGCCTCGCGAGGTCGCGCCCGAGCGGGGTCAGGCGACGCTCCCGGTCGACCGCCCCGATCTCGGCCAGTAACCGATACCCGTCGTTCACGTAACGCGGGTCCGGCGGGTCCACGAACGGGAACCGGTCCGCCGCCCCGAGGCCAAGGGCCTCCATCCGCAGGATGACGGCCGCCAGGCTCGTGCGCAGGATCTCGGGGTCGGTAAAGGCGGGCCGAAGGGCGAAGTCGGCCTCGTCGTAGAGGCGCACACACACCCCGGGGCCCAACCGCCCGCAACGGCCCTTGCGCTGGTCTGCGGCGGCCCGGGAGACGCGCTCCACAGGCAGGCGCTGCACCTTCGTGCGGTGGCTGTAGCGACTCACCCGCGCGAGTCCCGTGTCCACCACGTAGCGGATCCCGGGGACGGTGAGCGAGGTCTCCGCCACGTTCGTGGCAAGCACCAGCCGGCGCGCACCGGCCGGCCGGAACACCCGTTCCTGCTCCGCCGCACCGAGCCGGGCGTAGAGCGGCAGGATCTCGGTGGCGGGCGGGTGGTGCTTGCGCAGGGCCTCGCTGGTTTCCCGGATCTCCCGCTCCCCGGGCAGGAACACGAGCACGTCCCCGGGCCCTTCCCGGGTCACCTCGTCGACTCCGCTCAGGATCGCCCCCACGAGGCCCTGGTCGCGCTCGTCGTCGTCCTCGCCGGAGACGGGCCGGTAACGGACCTCGACCGGGTAGGTGCGCCCCGGGACCTCGATGACGGGAGCTCCCCCGAAGTGGCGCGAGAACCTCTCCGGGTCGATGGTGGCGGACGTGACAATGACCT
>ERZ1645192.2564-NODE-2564-length-15013-cov-7.273767_pt1 | contig 15013 bp, 14 predicted proteins | sample MGYA00575354_ERZ1645192 | MGnify/ENA primary metagenome ERZ1645192 (study PRJEB40844, sample SAMN11349763) | freshwater sediment metagenome | isolation source: river sediment | host: Sediment | place: India: Faizupur Khadar , New Delhi | collected 2017-02-21 ... | reverse complement strand
TAATTGACGAGACCAGCAGATGAGATTAATCGTCCACCTGCTTTTTTTGCCATAATCTATATCTGAACGCTGAATTATATAAAAGACAAGGCCGGCAATATAACATGATAAAAGAGTATTCGGTATCAGGGACCGCTCTGACAGGAGAAACCCTTGAGGCGCGGGATGTAACCATCGTTGTTCAGGACGGCATCATCACCGCCGTAGAGGATGAATCATCTGTCCCGGACCAATGGATATGCCCTGCTTTTTTTAATGCTCATACGCATCTTGCCGATACGGTTGCGATGGATCTCCCCTGCACAGGAACACTCGATGAACTGGTAACGCCCCCTCATGGACTCAAGCACCAGATACTGGCACAAACCCCTGAACCTCGCCTTGTAGCGGCTATGAAAGATTCCATAACTGAGATGATCCATACCGGAACAGCCGGATTTGCTGACTTCCGGGAGGGAGGAAAACCAGGAGTTCTTGCCTTACAACAGGCAGCAGCATCGCTCCCGATTCATCCGATCATCCTTGGACGTGAAGGTGGAGAAGATATTGCACATGGGGCGGGGATCAGCAGTGCCCGGGATGTTGCCTTGTCCAGGGAAATAGCAGACCGGGTGAAAAAGCAGGGAAAGATTGTCGGTTTTCATGCAGGTGAAAAAGACAGTGAAGACATTGATGCTGCATTGGAGGCAGATCCCGATTTTCTGGTTCACTGTACTCATGTAACGAGATCCCAGATCCGGAGAATCGCTGATGAAGGAATACCGGTCGTCCTCTGTTGCCGATCAAATTTCCTCCTCCGGGTAACATCCGGCAGGACTCACCCCCCTGTGCAGGAAATGCTTGATGCCGGTGTTGAAATCCTGATCGGAACTGATAATGTCATGTTTGTCCAGCCGGATATGATGCAGGAGATCTCTTTCATACATACCACCTATGGGGTGCCGGCTCAGAATCTTCTCTATTCAGCAACCCGGGGATTTCCTCCTGCAGGAATTTCTCATGCTATTTTACGAGGAAATCGGGCCTCATTCTATGTACTGGATTGTTCCTGGGGGAATTTGCACCATTCCCGCGATATCGAATCTACCATTGTAAAGAGGGCTCCATTAGGCCATTTTTGCGCAAGAATTTTTTAGGTAAAGTCCAAATTAGTTAGGAAGCATTTTTTAGGGGAGTATATGTACAACACAATTCTTGTTGCTATTGACGGATCCATTGTCAGTGAAAAGGCATTTGAAGCAGCCGTCGAACAGGCACAGGCCTGGAAAGCAAAACTTCACGCAGTTTACGTCGTAGAATCGGGGCTTTTTACAGATATACCGGCAGACAGCAAACTTGAGATCATGTACAGCCTGCTTGAGCAGGAAGGTAATGCAGCACTTGATAAAATCAAGGAGATTGCCCAGAAGAAGAACACAGAAGTCACAACACACTTTGAACAGGGACATGCCGGTGACACGATTCTTTCCACCGCTGAAAAAGTGGATGCGGATCTTATTATCATGGGATCACATGGAAAGAGTAACATTGACCGTATCCTGATCGGAAGTGTAAGTTCCTTTGTTGTTGAACACAGCAAAGTGTCTGTGTTGGTGGTGAGATCATAGTGCCTGTCCCGCTGGTATCTGACTACATGACGACCGATGTCGTCTCTGTCGAAATACCTGGAAACCGGGATGATGTACTTAAAATTCTTAAAAGAACCGGGATCAGCGGAGTTCCCGTATTAAAAAGTGGTAAACTGGTTGGTATCATCACAAGAAAGGATCTTCTTCACAAACCTGAAGAGAATCAGCTTGCCTTACTGATGACGCCTGACCCGCTTACTATCCGCTCTGATGCAACGCTGACCGAGGCAGCCAGGATAATGAGAACTCATAATATCCGCAGGATGCCTGTCATAGACGATGGAAAAAAACTGGTCGGACTCATCAGTGTTGCTGATCTTATCCTCGCCATTGCACGAATGAAGATAGAGGAAGAGATCAAAGATGTATACACCAGTCCGACCTTTGCTCTCTGGGAAGAGACTCCCCTGCCCCTTGTCGGGCGAATCATGGAAATATCCGGGTTTGAGGCTATCCCGGTATTAAACCGTGAATCAAAACTACAGGGCATAATCTGTGAGCGTGATCTTATCAGATGTGCCATGATCGAAGATTCAGTGGAAACCTCCGATCTCTCCACAACCGGAACTGATGACGATGAATGGACCTGGGAAAGCATCCGTGACGTCCATCACATCAGCTATGGTATTTCACGGGTTCAGCTCCCCAATCGTCCGGTAAAAACGGCCATGATCACCAATGTGGTCATGGTTCCGCCAAATGCCGAAGTAAGTGAATGTGCCCTGAAAATGAAGCGTGCACGGGTAGATCAGCTCCCGATAGTAAACGGTGATAACCGTCTCAAAAGTATTCTCTTCGACAGAGAACTTATTAAAGTCCTCTTAGATGAAAAATATCAATAAAAACCTTTAAATTATTGCAGGTTATTTGTAACTAAGGCATTTTTGCTTCTGCAATACTTTCCCCATTTACTCATTATTTCCGGAGTCCATTATGGTCGAACAGAGCGATACAATGAAAGGAACAACCACGGTTGGCATTGTTTTTGAAACCGGTGTTGTGCTCGCAAGCGAAAAACGTGCAACCATGGGATACCTGATATCCAACAAGACTGCAAAGAAGATCTATCAGGTCGCACCACGGATTGGACTTACCACCGCCGGCGGTGTTGGTGATGCACAGCAGCTTGCACGACTTATGACAGTGGAAGCTAACCTCTACGAAATCCGCAGAGGAAAGCGTATCAGTGTCCAGGCTGCATCCACTCTTCTCTCAAATATTCTTCATGGTAACCGGATGTACCCGTTCTATGTCCAGCTCCTCATTGGAGGGGTTGACGAGACCGGGCCGGTGCTCTTCTCAGTCGATGCTGTCGGAGGTACCGGAAAGGAAGATGGTATTGTTGCAACCGGATCAGGATCCCCGATGGCATATGGTGTCCTCGAAGACCGGTACACGATGGGCATGGACGAGCGTTCAGCCATCGAACTTGCCATCCGAGCCCTTCGTTCTGCAATAAAACGGGATGCAGGGTCCGGAGAAGGAGTTGCTGTTGTTGTAATTACTGAAGATTCCTATCATGAATTATCTGATGAAGAAATTAGTGTGCTTACACCAAATTAGACTATTTTAAATATTTTATTTACTTTTTTAGGACGGTTTTATGCTTATTGAGGAACGTCTCAAAGAGATTCAGGAAAAAATCAAAAAGAAAGTCCCGAAGGGGATTAAAGTATCATCTGTCGAATTTGAAGGTCCGGAACTGGTTATCTATACTGATGATCCCAAGACCTTTGCCGATCAGGATGATCTTATCAAAATACTTGCACGGGATATCAGGAAACGTATCGTTGTCCGTCCCACCATTTTAGAAGATCCCGAACGTGCTGCATCCGCCATCAGACGTGTCGTTGGTGAAAATGCAGGAATATCAGATATATTCTTTGAAGCAGACAGCGGAGAAGTCCTCATCGAGGCAGAAAAACCCGGCGTGGTTATCGGGAAGAATGGTGCCACTCTTCGTGATATCACCCGTGAGATTGGGTGGACGCCAAAGGTTGTAAGAACCCCACCGATTGAGAGTAGCACCGTAAAGCAGGTCAGGCAATATCTGAGGGCTGCTCACCAGGAACGAAAAGAACTCTTAAAGAGAATTGGGCGCAGAATCCACCGCGATGTCATCTCAAAAGATCAATGGATTCGGGTGACGACCCTTGGATGTTGTCGTGAAGTCGGCCGTGCTGCATTTCTGCTTTCCACCCCGGAAAGTCGTGTTCTTATCGACTGTGGAGAAAAACCGGATAGTTTTGAAGCAACTCCATACCTCTACGTTCCTGAGATTCATCCGCTCTCTCAGCTGGATGCCGTGGTCCTTACCCATGCACACCTGGATCACTGTGCCTATATCCCGCTTCTTTATAAATACGGATATGAGGGGCCGGTGTACTCAACTCCGCCAACGCGTGATCTGGCCGCCATGCTCCAGCTCGATTACCTTGATGTGGTCAATAAGGAAGGAAAGACTATCCCGTATTCGTCAAACGAAGTCAAGGAATATATCAAACACTCTATCGTACTCAATTATGGATGTGTAACAGATATTGCACCGGATATCAAGCTGACCTTCCATAATGCCGGACACATCCTTGGTTCAGGAATTGCCCATTTCCATGTCGGAGACGGACTGTATAATGTTGCCTTTACCGGCGACCTTCATTATGGAAAAAGCCGTCTCTTTAATGCCGCAGTAAACCATTATCCACGGCTTGAGGCTCTCTTTATGGAATCCACCTATGGTGGGGCCCAGGATATGCAGCCAAACCGTGCGGATGCAGAAGATAGATTATACGGAGTGTTCCGCGAGGTTATTGAGCGGGGCGGAAAGATCATCATCCCCGCTTTTGCTGTTGGACGTTCTCAGGAAGTCATGCTTGCCATTGAAGAAGGCATGCGGCTTGGAAAATTCCCACCAGTGAAAGTCTATCTTGACGGTATGATCAAGGAAGCGACTGCAATTCATACCACCTATCCGGAATACCTGAATTCAGAGCTTCGCAACCTCATATTTAAAGAAGGCCACAATCCCTTCCTGGCCGAGTGTTTTGAGCAGGTTGATTCTTCAGAGAAACGTGAACGGGTCATCACCGGAGAGCCCTGTGTTATCATCACCACCAGTGGTATGTTAAACGGCGGTCCGGTCATGGAATACCTGCGAAATCTTGCAGCAGATGAGCGGAACTGTCTTGTCTTTGTCGGGTACCAGGCAGACGGAACTCTTGGCAGGAGAATTCAGAAAGGCTGGCGTGAAATCCCCATCGGAAACCGGGAAACAATAGTTGTCAATCTTGACTGTATCACCGTTGATGGTTTTTCAGGTCACTCAGACCGCAGACAACTCATGAACTTCGTCTCTCACATGCAACCAAAACCAGAGAAGATATTTGCAATCCATGGTGACGAAAATAAAACCATTGACCTGGCAAGTTCCATCTACAAGAAATTACACATTCAGACTACCTCACCCATGAATTTAGAAACGTACCGGTTGATCTGATCCAGATGGACCGCCCCTTCTTCCTTTTTATTGCAGTCTTCATGGTGATGGCACTATCAAATGCCATTGTCCCGGTGCTTCCTTCTCTCTCTGACGATCTATCATTTCAGACGCTCATCTTCTCTGCATATTTTTTTGGAGCAATGATTACGACGCTTCCAGCCGGAATAGCAAGTGACCGGTATGGGCAGCCCTTACTCATCCGAATCTCTCTGGCCCTTACCCTTATATCAGGAATATTAATCGTCACTCTTACCGATCCCGTTGATCTGCTCATCTGGAGATTTATCGAAGGAATCGGGGCAGGGTTCTTTGTATCATCCGCATTATCCTGGATCGGATATCAGAAAGATACTTTGAAGAATACCGGTCTTTTCATGGCTTCGTTAAATTTTGGGCTCTTATGCGGACTTATCGGGTCAGGCTGGCTTGCGCAGATTACCGGAGAGATACTTCTTGGAGCTCTTGTCTGCACCCTTACAACTGGTCTTGTCTGCATCATGGTATTCATCCTAAAAATACCAAGACTTGGGACACAGGATAAAACCAGTGCACAGGTATTAGTCAGAGAAACTGGTTCACAGATACTCCGCCAGTACCCGCTCTGGCTTTCGGTTATCATCCTCCTTGGATCTACCGGGTATGTTCAGGCTGTGTTTCCAGAGCTATCAGGATATCCGGTTCATGATATCAGCACCGTTCTTGCAGCGATGAACTTTGCCACCATAATTGCATCGCTTGCAACACCGTATTTAAGGATTGAACCGGTCCTGCTCATCAGGATATCAGCCCTTATGATAGTTCCCCTGATCTTTTCGTTTCTCATTGCGCCGGTCATTGTCCTCATTATGGGAGCTGTTGCAGGCCTTATCATGGTCTCACAGGTCGGGTACCTGGCATTAGCCGAGGAACGTCAGGGAATTGCAATGGGGCTTTACTCAACCTGTAGTTATGCCGGTATGACATTGCTCCCCGCCATAGGAGGATATATCATCTCCTATTCCTCCTTTGAAACCGCTTCAGCAGTTATCGCAATTGGAGCCATAATAACTGCCATCATTATCGGAAAATGTTCATGTAAGGGATTCAACATTCATGACGCCAGAGCATGAGATCCCGGACCAGGATACTATAAATCATCAACGACTGGCCTGGGATACCGAGTACCGGATCAAGGGAAGTCTTTGGGGCAATTCTCCTCTTGAACCGACAACACAGATAAACAAGGGAGTATTCCTGGATCTGGGATGTGGGAACGGGAAAAACCTCCGGACCGCCTCCTCTGCAACATGCCGGATAGGGCTTGACTTTTCCATGCAGGCACTCCGCCTCTGTAAAGCACGACCTGAACTCAAAGACGTCTTTTTTATCTGTGCCGATGTGCGGTATCTGCCATTTAAAAATTCCCGGATTCAAAGTATTGATGCACATCACATTCTGGGACATCTTCTGTACACAGATCGCATAACGGCTGTACGAGAGATAACACATGTTCTTGCACCGGATGGCGAACTTCAGGTAACCGTTTTCGGGACAGAAGATTTCAGAAACAAATCAGGATTCGAAGTTGAAGATGGGACTTACCTGAAAGGAAATGGAATAATCAGCCATTATTTCTCTAAAGAAGAGATTCTTTCTCTTTTTCCAGATCTTACTCTTCTTTTCATAAGCCCCTGCACATGGACCATGCGAGTTAAAAACCAACAACTCCCGCGTTTTTTATGGGTTATCAGGTATGTAAAACAAGGGAGTATTATATCAGGTCCCAAGACTGGTATGGGCACCCGATCCGATGCATAACGTTAATACCTGATTTTACCGATTTATTGAATATATTGAGAATTTTTTAATCAGGAAAAATTTTAATTCTTAATATCAGGAGATGTTCAGAGACATCGTCCCTTTATATATCCATGATCTTTTAGGCATACAAGTTAAGAAAAAGATATACCATATTACATAAATAGTAATCATCATGTCTCCCAGTTTTGCTGATTCGGAACAGGATGAGCTATACGATCATGATCTTTCCCGGATCGGAGTTTCACTACCATCTAATTTACTTCAGAGTTTTGATCAGATTCTAAAAAACAGGGGATACTCTTCCAGATCAGAAGGTATACGGGATGCCATTCGTTCGTATATCAGATATCATAAATGGATGGCAGATCTCTCTGGTCCAAGGCAGGGAATTATCACCCTGGTATATGACCACCATCAACGTGGACTTGTCGCAGCAATCACTGATATACAACATGACTTCATGGAACTAATTCAGGCTTCACTGCATTCCCATGTAACTCATACCCGGTGTGTGGAAGTTCTTTTAGTAAAAGGCGATGCCCAGCAGGTAAAAGGGATTGCTGAACGTCTCATGGCTCAAAAAGGAGTTGAGACGGTAAAGTTAACCACAATACCCCTTGAAGGGTAATTTATCCTGTTTTTTCAGATGTACAGGGAGTTTTCTTGTACAGCCAGTTCCGGTATACAATCGGCGTGCTGATAGTTGTTAAAAGACTCATAAAGACAATACCCGCATAGATATCCTGCCCGATAATTCCCCCGGTAAGTCCGATGAGAGCGACAATCATGGCTACTTCTCCCCGGGGGGACATCCCAAACCCGACTATCAGGGAGTCACGGGTGCACATCCCGATAAGACGGGAGGGAATAGCACACCCGATAACTTTAGTCAGTATAGCAATGACGGTCAGAACCAGCATGAAGATAATGCCGTCGATAGTCAGTGCATGGACGTCTACCAGGATACCAAGTGAAACAAAGAATATGGATGCAAATATGATCTGCAGGTACTCTGCACCCTCTTTTAAGTCCTTACTATGTCTGAGTCCCACACTCTCCATCGAGACTCCGGCCAGAAATGCACCGACGATGCCGGAAAGACCAACCAGATCTGCCATCATGGCATAGAAGAATGCAATCATCATTGCGGTGATAAAAACGAATTCAGGAAACTTCTCGGCAATTTTTGACTTGTCCAGTTTCATAAGGAACTTACTGATAACCGATACGCCAAGAAGGCCGAATAGTACCATGAATCCGATTGCCTTAATGAAGACAAATATGACTCCTTCTACAGAGAATGAGCCGGACACAAAATCCTCAGTAATGGCAAGAGCCAGCAAGCTGAGAACATCATCAATGACCGCTGCACCGATGATAGCCTTTGCAGCTTCTGACTGTAACTGATTTATCTCCCGGAGAACATTTGCCGTAATCGCAATGCTTGTTGCAGTAAGAGCCGTACCTACAAAAAATGCTCCCTGCATATCAAAATTAAAGAGTACTGCCGTGGCATACCCCCCAATCCACGGGACAATAACTCCAAAGGCTGCGATAAATCCATATTTTATGTTAAAAATCTCACGAATATTAAATTCAAATCCGATCACAAACAGAAGAATAATTGCGCCAAGGTGTGCAATGCTGCTCACAAAATCGGTGTATGTCACAAGTCCGAGGATGCTCGGCCCCACAATCAGTCCGACAAGAATCTCGCCGATAACTGCTGACTGATTTATTCGGGAGGCCAGAAGATACCCGGCCAGGGCCACAAAAAGAAGCAGACTCATCTGGAACTCAATAGATGACATGACACCTTCAGGACTCATGGATTATTTCATCTCCGGTTTATACTGGGTATGTAGGTCTTCATGGATTTCCTTGGTAAGCGTAAGGATCTTCAGGACATGTTCCTGACTTTCAGGAAGAGCATCAGAAATTTTCGTTAAAGCCTGCGCCGACTCTTCAATACTCTGCAGCTTCCTGCTGACAGACTCCTGTACATTCTTCCAGTATTGTTTATGCTGCACAGCAGAATCCTCTGCCTGACTTCTTCTGACCAGATGCCGGATTGCATTCGCAAGTTCAGTAAAGAGCGGTTTTGGGTCGCCACCTTTCTGCAGATAAAAATCGGCCCCGTAATTGAGAGCTTCTATGACTATCTCTTCACGCCCCTTACCGGTGAACACGATAAACGGGATGTTGGGATTATCTTTTCGGACGCATTTTAAAAGTTCAATACCATCCATATCCGGCATGTCATAATCTGAAATGATCGCATCAAACGATTCGCTTCTCAGAAGTTCAAGTCCTTCTTCAGCTGATGCTGCAACTTCAACATCAAGATTTGCCTCCTCCTTTAAATAAATCTGGGTCAGAGTTAGGAGGGTTCTTTCATCATCGATATATAAAACGCGAGTCATTTTTTAATCTTCAGATGCAGAGAATTATCTTCGACTCTTATTGTAGTAGTATCATCACTGTTAAAATTTCTTTTTTGCCCTTGCGACCATGACAGGTTCCAGGGGTTATCAGTTCGACAGAGATGTTAAAAAGAAGAGTGATTCTGGCTCTTAATATAGTCAGAACAGGATAGCCCAGGTTCAGGGAAGCATAGAAGTAACTTCCTCATATGCCTTATCCAGGAGCCGTTTATAATACCGCGTATCAATTCCCTGTGCGTCCCATGAAGGGTCAACCACAAGTCGTTTCTCATCCCTGACCAGAAATGCAGCATCCATACCCGGTTCTATGGTAACATGATGCTCCTTATATGTGTCCACAACAGCCTGGGCAATACATTGCTTATGGTAATTCTGTTTTCCGATACGACGGGTGATAATAAAATCCCTGAGGTCTGCATGGTTCATATTATCCTGATACTGCTTATACACGGAGAACAGGGTATCTTGTGCTTCGGGAATATCTTCTATCTCCCTGTATGTGCACAGATAATCAAGCATCTCATTCTGCATCCTGACAATATATGGTGGTGTGGTTCTCCGGTTTGCTGAAATTCCTTTCACCTTCATCTTCCCGGTTTTTAATCTGCCAAAATAAGAGCAGTAGGATCCGCTTCCATCAGACTGCGGGAGAAAAACAACCCAGTCATAGACATCTGCTTCTGTATGAAATCGGGTCATTCTCTCTATCTCTTTTTGAATGGTGTCTGCATGGCCGCCTTTGATAAACAGACAGTCGATAATTGCATGAAGGACTTCTCCCCCGTGTGCTTCGGTAAGTTTCACACAGTCTTTTAATATCCGGGTAGCAGCAAGTGTTATCTCCTCATGGACCTCGATTCTTCCAAACCGTGCATTCTTGTAACCCGTGTATCCAAAACAGGTGACCAGCATCCATTTCAAAACCCCGTCCATTCCTGCATAGGAGGGGTCGGTCTTTTTCATCTGCTTGGTATAGTGGCGGAGGGTGATGATTGGATCTAACACTGATGAAAGAAACCCCGGGTTCTCCCGGTCATCCAACGTTTCAGGAGAGAGATTTTCTCTGACAATAATGGACGGATAAAAAGAGGTAAAATCAATCTGGGTAACATCTGCAAATATACCCGGTGGGGGCTGAAGCATATATCCTCCCCGGTAATCAAGTCTCATCGCCATGACCCTTCTGCAAGCCTCTGCATCACTTTTCCGGAAAGGAACTGCAAGCCCACGGGCAAGGGCCTCGTATACTTCATACGATGAGATGAGGGTTCCGGGTGTCAGCCTGCAGGTAAGATTCGGCGAAAGCCCGGCCAGTCTGGATGCAAGAAAAATCCCCCGGAGGTCGCCTTCACGGTACATGAAACTCTGCCTGGTATCAATAATTATCCGCCCTTCAGGAATCTTTGCCCCAAGACGATGTTCCATTCTTCCGTAACTGAAATAGGACCTGGGTGCAACGGTGTGAAACCGGCCGGTTCTGCTGAGTGAATTAAACAGGTAGTTCTCCCGGGCGATCGAATAAAAAATTCCTGACCATGTATCATAATCAGGAAAGAGAATAATGTCAGGGTCCTGATCCTGAATTATCGTAAAGAGATCTTCTGCAATATTCCGCTCCGGTCCGTCAAGCACCCATTGCCTCGAGCTGGTGGAAATGGTAATTTGCTGCGGATGGGGGTACCGGTGAGGATTTCCACTGCAGGTGATCTCCATCAGGTCAAGATCTGCCTGCTGGTCAGGAGAGAACCGATCTGCATTCTGAAACCCGCCCACGATCTTTTTAGTCTGTGCACTGAATATCTGTTCAGGTCTGATGTCTACGTTAAACAGCCGTGCCTGGTACAGGGTCTGTTCTTCGATTTTTTGTGCAACGTCTCTTCCTGCCCTTACATGATACCCATCCTCTCTCCCGTAAATCGTTGTAATCTGGCATGGGGTAACCGGATATTCTTCAGCAAGACCATCAAGGAGCTGGTAAAACTGATGGCAATCCGGAAAAGAAAGGAGAAAACCCGGCTCCAGGGAATGATGAGTGCAGGAGAGCTGACCATCTCTCTTCTCCCATATATCCACACCGGTTTTGGTCCGGGAAATATCAAACAGGAATGAATCTTCTGATATGGTCATCTCATACCCCCAGAGATAACTGCTTTGATCTCGATCTCTTTTTCTTTGCAGCTTTTTCTGCCTGCATGTGCTGGACCAGAAAAATCCGATGGAAAAAGGGCTCAAGTGCCTGTATGTACATATCCGGATAGGGAGCAAGAAGGAGAACTCCGGAATTTTTCTTAGCATATTCCCTGCACCGGTGGCCGATGATAGGAAGCAGGTCTGCCCGCTCTTCAAAGAGTGACCGATCATGTTCAAATATCAGAAATGACTGGTACGCTTCATCAAGGATGGTGAGAATCTGAAACGCGGTAAGGGCACGTCTGACAACAAACCGGTCTGAATACCGGGTCAGGGTAGGAAGGATCACCGGATAATTACCACACAGGTAGAGAATAAGGCCGGGCTCTTTTCTCAGAAATAAACCGGGCGCTTCGGTCAGATCCTCCACTGGGGCTATGAAAGCGGTGAACGTACCATTTGAGACTGAGAACTGTGATAGGAGAGGAACTGACATGGCATAGCAGGATATTGGTACTCCCCATATAAGAGTAAAGGAAACGGGGTGAAAGTGAAAAACGCATATAAATGAACGTCTTCACTCTGCATTCAATGCATGAAATGATGAAAGAATAGTATTCCGTCCCCTGATTAATTCGGCTATACTCCATGCCTGACAAACGGCTCCCCTGGGGGCATGAGGGTAATCACCGTCAAATATCTCCGGAAGCATCCCGGCTCCATCGGTCAGGAAGTACTGCCAGAGGGGATGCAAAACCCGTGATACATGACGGGGATGTTCACCGTACTGGATGAGTGCATCGATGTACCAGGCGGTGAGCCAGGGCCAGACCATTCCGTTATGATAGGAAGAATCACCAGCATACTGTCCATGATAGCCGGTTGAGCCGGGAGCCAGGGAGCGGAGTCCGTATGGTGTGAGAAGGGTGTTTTGGATGAGTTCAAGTGCCCGCCGCCCTTCATCAAACGGAACAAGGCCAAGAGCCAGGGCGATAAGCTGGTTTGGCCGCACTGAACCGTCATCAGGGTCGAGGACATCGTACAGGCATCCGGCGCTTTCATTCCAGAATGAATGAAATGAACGTCTCACCTGTTTTGATGAAACCGGAACACCGATCTCCAGGTACTCACACACTTCAAGGGCCAGCACCCAGAGAGCGTTTACCTCTACCGGCTTTCCTTCCCGTGGGGTATAGGGGGTGTCCATCCAGGTTGAACCTGAACTAACAGCTATAAGATCATGCTCCAGACTGGTATTCTCACTCTCCGGGTAATATGTGATAAGTGATTCCAGATCAGGCATTATCTCATCGATGAAGGGTGAGTCATGATGGGTCTGCAGGTAGTGAAACAAAGCCCAGAAAAGCCACAGGGACCCATCTGCCGAGGTATAGGAATCCGGGACCCTGTTTGGAATAAGCCCTCCTTTCCGGCGTTTAAGGAATTTCCTGAAATGATCCTCTGCCTCCCTGTACCGGCCCCATGCAAGGAGCAGCCCGGGCATACTGATGAAGGTGTCCCGACCCCATCCCTGGTTGAACCAGTGGTATCCGGCTATGATCTCTCCTTTCTGAAGACAAAGTTGTGAAGCGCGATGTAACAGATCTCCGGGTGTCTCCAGAGGTGAATCACGAAGCATATACAGGCCGGAGGGATATACTCCCAGTTCAATAGCATCATTAGTAACGGTTCCGGCAAAAAACCCAGGGGAGATAAGATCTTCGGTATCGTCATACCCCCGTTCTGCATCCCGAGGGTACCTGGCATTGTAGTACTGCTGGTAATCCTCTGAAAAGGGAAGAGTGCATCTGAACTGGTATCCGTTCCAGTCAAAGCCACCATGAACAGGATCTACCTCAATCGGTTTCTCTGATAGAAGATTATGCATACTCCGGTCAGTCATCAGCGGTCTGATGAGCATATCTGCCGACCCATCCACCTCCCATCGGATGGAAAGTCCCTGATCAAGATCAATCGTTCTGGTAACCAGAGCTGATCCAAGAGATTGTACCTGGGTTACCGGGTAGAGCTGAGCCGATATCGTGTGCTTGATTGATTCATCCGGAGATCGATCCCCCCACCATCCGGGGAGAAGTGATATCCCGTTTATGGTCTCATGCAGTGAAGAGAGGATGATTCGCTCATGATTAACGTATAGACCGTGGTGCCGGCAGGTATTCCCTGCAAAAGATGATGAGGAGAGGGCATCTCCCCGTGGTATGAGAAATTCACGAGATGCTGCAATCGCAGGATATGCGATCTCTTTTCCGTATCTGATAGTATGAGGGATGAAGGTCAGTTCCATGGCCAGTCAGTGACCCTATCTATACACGGCAGGATATGTTCAATGCATTGCTTCACGATACACATACACGACCTGATCTTTTATTGAATCCCAGAAGAACCGCCGGTCTACCTGGTTATACCCGCCTCGTGACAACTTGATCCGATCATGCTGGTTGTCAAGGTAGTAATTAACTCCCCAGGCAATGCCTTCCGGTGTCGTATCCACAACAAGACCATTCACTCCATGCTCAACATTTTCTGCAAGCCCGCCAACTCTACTGACGACCACAGGCCGGTTTGCACTCCATGCTTCAAGAAGGATGATACCAAAAGGCTCGTTCCGGCTTGGTATTACGACGATGTCACTGGCATGCAGAAGTCTGACATACTCTGAATCTGATATGAACCCGGGAAGCTGAACCGGCCAGTCCCGTGTCCGTTCCATCAGCCAGTCACGCATCCCGCCCCCGCCGGCAAGGATGAATGCAGCATTCCAGTGCTTTTCACGTATAAGAGGTATTGCATCGACGAGGATATCCGGTCCTTTCTGGTATGCCATCCGTCCGATGTAGGTGATGAGCGGCGTCGTATAATGAAGACCATACTGGGCTTTGATGGAGCCTGGATCAATACTCACATCAAACTGCTCTTTTACCACACCATTTGGAATGACATGGATCTTACCTGGGTCGGTCTTATAGAGTTCTAGCACTTCACTCCGGAGGGTCCATGATACCATGATACATCGCCGGGCGATAAGACTTGCATACCACTCCTTGCTGCAGATCTCATGGTACTCCCACCAGTCACCATGGACATTTCCATTTCTCCCGTACTCTGTTGAATGAAATGTGAAGACCGTCGGCCGATGCTGAAGAAGATGGAGTGCTTCGGTGACATGCCAGTCATGGAAGTGAAGAACATCAAATCCTGGGTCGTCATACTGGTAGAACCGATCAACAAGACCTCTTGAAAGATCTGCACAGTACTCAACCACGTTGTTTCCATGCGGTCGGTATACGTGGTAATATACCCCGTTCATCTCAAAGTCTTCATCGCCCCTTGTAAAGAAATGGACCTCATGATCCTTTGCAAGGGCCTGGGCAAGATAGGTCGCGGCATTGGATAGGCCACCAACACGGTCACAGTACAGGTTTTCCCAACAGAATATTGCTATCTTAAAGCGGTCCATAACTCATGCCTCCTGGTATCTGCTGCCAGAATCAGTT
>ERZ1645192.2563-NODE-2563-length-15016-cov-6.368425_pt1 | contig 15016 bp, 10 predicted proteins | sample MGYA00575354_ERZ1645192 | MGnify/ENA primary metagenome ERZ1645192 (study PRJEB40844, sample SAMN11349763) | freshwater sediment metagenome | isolation source: river sediment | host: Sediment | place: India: Faizupur Khadar , New Delhi | collected 2017-02-21 ... | reverse complement strand
GAGTGAGAATCTCAGTGGTCGGGCCTGCGGATGGTGCTGCACCATTGGCATAAGGTATGAGAAGTCGAGGGTAAAGGCATTCAGTCTGAATCCTGCACCGGCGGTAAAATACTTACGGTTTCCCTTAGTCTCATGTTCGCGGAAATAACCACCCCTGATTGCAAAAATATTATTATACCAGTACTCCAGTCCGGCAGATGTAGTAATCTCGTGCAATTCCTCCCTGAAACCACCGGGTGCATCAACAAATGACTGGAAAATAGCAACAGGCACAGATACATCCGGATCTTTGCCGCTTACAATGCTGTCGGGATTGGCTGAACTGTATACAGGAGGGGTTGGAACAAGCAGTTTATTGAAATCGAGAGATGCCGTAAGTGAGTTGTAGCTGTCGAGGTTTATTGTTACTGATCCGCCCAGTCTCATGTTTGTGGGAATGAAATCAGAGATCTGCGAGTCGGAATAGCTCATTTTCGCTCCAATATTTGAGATATTGATACCGGCGGCAACACTGCCGTCCTTATCCAGTAAATTAATATCTTTAAAATAGTAGCCTGATATGTCAGCTGCAAAAGAAGTGCCCGGTTTTGTTGCAATGCCACCGGAATATGAGCCTCCGGTAAGGTTTGAATAGATGAACCTGAAGGCTATCCCGCCCGACAGGTTGTCAGTAAAAAGCCTTGAATATCCAAGGTCGAAGGCAAACTCGTTGGGAGTGAATTCCCTGAGCAGGTTGCCATAGTCATCAGTGAAGGGCACATCGCCAAGTGAAGAATAAAGCAGGCTGGAGCTTACAACCTGTTTCCTGTCTATCCTTGTATATCCTGAAAGAAGTGCAATGTTGATATCTGGCACCAGGGTTCTGAGCCATGGTGAATAAGAAAGTCCGACACCTCCCTTGCCGTCGATAAAGGCAAATTTTGCAGGATTCCAGTGCATGCTGAACACATCCGGGGAGGTTGCAACACCTGCATCTCCCATTCCGCCTGCCCTTGAATCGGGGGCAATTGTCAGAAATGGTACAACAGTCTGAATTGCATTCAGTTCATCAGCATTCGACTGTCCGTGAGAATAGGGGCCAACCCACAGAGTAAAAAATAAAATTAATAATCCAAGTGCACTTCTATTCATCACTGCTTTTTAAAAGATTTTGCAAATATAAAACAAATATTTTCCCCTGTTATTGTGTACAGACTATAAAATGATCAATCTTCCTGATGCAGTGGCTGTTTCTCCTTCAGGAGTTTTGATTTTTATTGTATAAGGATATACCCCCTGGCCTGCCCTTGCTCCCCTGTCATCTCTTCCGTCCCAGATAACCGGAGGAATTACAAATCCTGATGAATAATACCTGTCATGCATCGATTTGATAAGCTGACCCCGGAGGTTGTAAATATTTACTGTTACTTCAAGCTCACTGTCGGGCCTGTTATGAGTGGCTTCAAAAGTTGTTTGTTGCGAGAAGGGATTGGGATAATTGATAAGATTGTCAATAATAAAGCGTCCGTCATTTCCAACGATAAAGTTTAGTGAACTTACAGATGAATTGTTGAAGTTGTCCCAGGCCTTCAGTGTCAGGGAATGCCTTCCTTCCGGAACAGAAGTCAGGTTGTAAAACAGTTTCCCCCTTCTGTAGTTGTCGAAGTCATTTTCAAAATATTCATTAAGGATGACTGTGTTTTTTGGATCATTATCGAGAACAGCGGTAATATCATGACCTATACCTGCGCCGGTTGTGTTTATACCACCCTGATCCTCAATTACGGCTATCAGCTTTGGATTTGTGCTTGTTATTCCTCCATTGCGGAAAAGGGTGTCATTCATATAAAGCTTAATTGATGGTCCCCTGGTGTCATTCATTGTATTTGATGCGAAGCCACCTACAACTATATTATTTGTATAGCCCTGCATGTCAGCCTCTGTATCAGAAGCATAGTAACTTATTTTTCCTTTTCCCGGGGTGTAGTCGATATCCCTCGGTACAATGAAGCTAAAGCTGAATTTTCCATTTACGGCCCTTGTCTTGCCACTGAAGAGGATGTTGTTTCTGATCATGAAATCAACGCTTGAGCCACCATCATTTGCAAGAGTACGCACGCTGCTGAGCTTATCAAAAACTACAGGGCTTACTATACCGTTAAATTTATCTGAAATCTGACCTTTGTTGTCCTCAATATGTCCATGCACTGTGATAACAGACAAAGCTTTAAGTGTATCGCTTACTTCTCCTTCTGTTAAATTATTAACAGAGTCTGTCAGTATTCTTCCATGCCATGGATAAGCCAGCCTGAGGGCCGGATCGCCAAGGAGGGTGAAGTTTCTCTTATTTGTGCCGCTTCCTGAATTATTTTTTGCAATTCTTATTATGTCACCAAGAGTTAGTGACTTTCTCGATGAGTCGGGACTGAATGCCGTTTTAAAAATATTGCTGTTGAGGAAAGCATTGGGAGCTGAATAGACTACTCTTGTCGTTGACATCAGGGCTATTGCACCGTTTTTATTTCCAAGCAGGGCCAGTTCTCCGGCTGAGGTCTTCTGGTCATAAGCTCCTGTAAGGTCGTTAAAGGCAGCATCATCGAAGCGGCTGAATTCACATGTGGCAGTTATGAACAGTGGAAGCCTGCCAGCATTTTGCCACGATTTAATGTCAGCAGGAGCAAGTATTCCTTCATGGGCCAGTCCGTTCTCGCTGCCGTGACCAACATAATTGAAAACGAGGCATCCGGTATTTATCCTGTCGTTAATTGCCTTATTCACACCGGGATAGGTCTGGCCGCTTACAGAAGTACTCTGGCTGTAAGCATCCAGGTAGATCTTGCTGACATTAAAGACAGGTACACTGTCCTCAATTATTTTTGAAAGGATCTCGGTGTCGGTGAGGTGTGTATTGCCATCCTCATCATCAGCAACAAGGCAGATAATATTTTTCCAGTCGCCATTATTTATCGGATCGGAGTAGGCACGGATCTTTGAAATTATAAGTGCAGCCTGGGAAGTGTCGTTAACCGGGAGTCTTCCTATTCCGATATCTTCAGTACCTTCAGATTCTCCTTCATTTTCATCAAGAAGGCCATAGAAATCGTCAGAGGTAAATGTTGATACGACAACATTGGAATTTTGTGACTGGTAAGTAGGGATGAAGTTGGGATTGCCGGGGGGACCTGTCCTGTTTTCGAAGGATCCGTCACCAAACAAAAGGAGATAACGGAGTGGCATTGCAGTGTTTTTCTGCTTCAGATATTTCATCCTTACAAAGTTCCTGATAGCCACAATATCACGGATCCCTCCCGAGAATTCGTTGTAAATCTGTTCCGGTGTTACTATAAGAGTTGATAGATTATCTTCTCCAGAGTGGAAGTCAGCCAGTTGTTGAGCATACCTGAGAAAAGCCGGATGCGATACTATAAGCATCTCGGCAGATTCTGTGCCGTGAAGATCCTGGTTTGGAACATTTGTCAGGTTAACGACAGGCGATTTTACATTTCCGGGGCTGAAAATTATATAATGCCTTAATGAATCAGTTTTGGCAGTGAATGAAAGTTCCGATCCGGATTTTCTGTATTGTATCGCGGCAGGATTTTCTGGATCTGTAACATCCCATATTGTTGCGTCGGGGGCACTGCTCTCAATCCTGAATTCAGTTATTCCTCCTGCGATAACAGACCGGCTGTCAGTCAGATGCATAAAGGTTCCTGAAAACCTGTTGTTCCTCCTACCATGGAATGTAATGTAGTCAAGCCAGCCGGCACTTTCGGAGCTTGTCCCGTTGTTTGAATATTTTAGTTCATATACCGGAGAGGAGGACTTCGGCAATACAGAATCGGCATATTCGCTGATGCTGGCGTAAGTTCCCGTATAATTACTGAGGTTAACAGCAGCAATAGGAATACTCTTTATAAGAGCTGAATTTTCACTCAGACTGAACTGTGTTGTTATTGCAGCGCGCGCAGCAAGCCTTATTGAGTATTGTATTTTTTCAGAGGGAATTATATCGGTGAATCCAGGATCAATTGTCATGCTTCCGGCAGCAGGTACAGGCTGGAACCATTCCCTGCCAGATTTAAGAAGGTTCTTTATTTCCTTTTCATGTATATATAACGCGTCTGATGTATTTGATATGTTATTGGCTGTAAGGAAATTGTCAGCTGTTGATATTATTTTTCTTCCTTCCCCTCCGGAAGTGATAAAATAGAAGGCAGTGTCGCTGTAGTTATGCCTGAGAAAGGAGAAAGCATGTGTGTTGCTGTCAAAAATCCATCTGTGTGGTGACTGGCCGTAAAAAAGCAGGTACTCACCCTCACCAAGTGATGAATCATTTCCAGAGATGAAAACTGCCTGTTCATTGAGATCACCGGAAACGGGGCCATGATTATAATATGAAAGTTGTCCCTGGTTATATGCATAAAGCCTTGGTTTTGAGGGTTCTGTAAGCCCCAGTTCCTTAAGTTTTGAGTAATCGAGCCGGTAGACACCATCTCCCGTAATTGCCAGTCTGATCCACTTCCCGGCTGAAAGAACAGAATGTGAACTGCTGTTCTGGGCAGTCAGAGCTGCCGGCAGGGAAATGATCAGCACAAGAATTATTTTTAAAAACCTTGTCATAATTCAGGGTAAAGATAGCTGATAAAAATGTTCACCGCGACCGCTGTTTTATTTTGGATTTATAAACAGGTAATAATAACGTTTTCATTACGTTCTTATTGCTGATGAAAAAAGGCAGTCTGAATAAACTGAAATGCAGAATAGTGACAAGGTTTATTGTTAAGTTTGCATTTCAGGTATCAGAGGATAATATGCAACGATATTTCTCAGGGATTGTTTTCTTGTTTTTGATATATCCGGCGGTGGTTTATAGTCAGGATACCGACGCTGTTCCCTCATACCAGGTACTGCTGATGAATAATCCGGCCCTTTCGGGAAGTGAGGGAGAAGGTGTTTTAAGAATATCGTATCTTAATTTCTATCCCGGAAACGGATATAACCTGCATTCAATGTACCTGTCATACGATTCATATTTTCAGGCCTTGCATGGAGGTGCAGCTGTCTGGTTATCTGAGGATTATCTGGGAGGGTCGGTAAACAACACAAGGGGAGGTTTATCATATTCATACTTTATGCAGGCAGGGGAGGATCTGTTCATTAATGCAGGACTTTCGGCAGCCGTTTTTCACAGAGGTTTTAATTTCAGTTCATCCGTTCTTCCTGACCAGATAGATCCGCTTGGAGGTGTTGCATATCCCTCGGCAGAGGTACTGGGCAACACAGGAAGGACAGTCTTTGATCTGAATACAGGCATCACTGTTACAGGTCGTTATTACTCAGGAGGGCTGGCTGTTGCACATCTTGCAGAACCTGATATTTCTGATCCAGGGGCAGACAGGGAGCTCATAAAAAGAAAAGTGCTGGTTCATCTTTGCGGCGATTTTGCTTTTCCGGGAAGTACCAGGTTCCGGTTACGGCCACTGGGTTTTATGAGCAGTCAGGACAGGTTTGTTGTTGCTGGAGGAGGCATATCGCTTGAAAGTGAGAATATTGGAGTGAGTGTTATGGGCATGGATGATGAGGCCGGAAAGCTGGACATGCAGGCAGGATTTTCGTTTAAAGCCGGAATTATCAGGTTCAGCTATGCATACAGGCTGAACATAATTTCGGGGAATGATCTGCTTCCTGTTTCACTTCTTCACCAGGCAGGTCTTGCCTTCAGTTTAAATGATGTTAATAAAAGAAATAGCATTAAAACAATAAAATTTCCTAAATTGTAGTTATATTTGATAGTTGAAAAAGCCGAAATAATCAAAATTTGTTATATTTGAATATTCTTTAGAGCCATAAAACCGAAGGAGTTATGTTAAGATTCAGAGTTTTACTTGTTTATTTAATTTCCATGGTACTTCTCACATCCTGTTTTTTAAAGAAAGACGGAGGCGGAGATCCGAATGTTTCATCATCAACAGGGTGGGAGTACAATAATCCTGACAACGGAGGATTTGAGGTTGCCCTTGGAGCAGAGCAGAAAACCGGTCCCGGACTGGTTCTCATTGAAGGTGGTCGTTTCACAATGGGGCAGATCCAGCAGGATGTCCTTTATGACTGGAACAATAAGCCAAGGACAGTCACAGTTTCTTCATTTTATCTGGATGAAACGGAGATTAAGAATGTTGATTACAGGGAATACCTTTTCTGGCTGAGAAGGGTTTACAAGGATTATCCTGAGGTTTACAGGAGGGCACTCCCCGACACGCTTGTATGGAGAAGCCCGATGGGATTCAATGATCCGTATGTTCAGTATTATTTCAGGCACCCGTCATATAACAACTATCCTGTTGTTGGTGTCAGCTGGGTGAAAGCAAATGACTTCTGCCTGTGGAGAACAGACAGGGTGAATGAGCAGCTCCTCATTGATGAGGGCGAACTAAGTCCGGATCCCAACCAGCTTAATGAGAAAAACTTCAATACAGAAGCATATCTTGCAGGTATGTACGAAGGTGTTGTAAATCAGCTTCGTGAAAGCCTCAATCCGGAACAGACAGAAAGAAGGACAAACTTTGAAGATGGTCTCCTCCTTCCCTCATACAGGCTTCCAACTGAAGCTGAATGGGAATTTGCAGCATACGCACTGAGAGGTACAACATTTGAAGAAAGGGTTTACGAAAGAAGACTGTTCCCATGGGACGGCCATAACGTAAGAAATGCAGACAAGAAAAGCCGTGGTGAGATGATGGCTAACTTCGTTCGCGGAAGAGGCGATATGATGGGAGTGGCAGGTAATCTTAACGATAACGGATCTATTACTGTTGACGTTAAATCATACTGGCCCAACGATTATGGCCTTTATTGCATGGCAGGAAACGTTAATGAGTGGGTTATGGATGTCTATCGTCCGCTTACTTATGATGACATGGACGGTTTCAACCCCTTCCGCGGTAACGTTTACACTGACCTCAGAAGAGACGCCAACGGCAACATTGTAGGAAAAGACAAGCTCGGCCGACTTTATGTAGATACAGTTAAGGATGCCGATGTTGCAAACAGATATAACTATCAGAAAGGTGATTACAGGAACTTCAAGGACGGTGATATGCAGTCAGCAATTGTTGAAGGCGGCGACTGGAAGGTTGAAGACGGTAAGAGGGGTTCAATGAGAATGTACTCACAGGATTCAGGCAGCTCAGGTGGTCAGGCTGACTATGTGACACTTATTAATGACAATGCAAGGGTTTACAAGGGTGGATCATGGAAGGACAGGGCTTACTGGCTCAATCCTTCAACAAGAAGGTTCCTCGACCAGGATGCATCGCGCGACGACATAGGTTTCAGATGCGCAATGATAAGGGTCGGCAGCCCGGCAGGCATGTAGTAGACAATTAAAGTTCTTTTGACATAAGAGCCTCATTATGAAAACATAATGAGGCATTTTTTTAATTTATATGAAGACAGAACAGATATATGAACTTTTCAGGAAATCCACAGGCGTGAACACTGATTCACGTACTATACGTCCGGGAGAACTGTTCTTCGCTCTGTGGGGAGAGAATTACAATGGGAACAAGTATGCCGAGGATGCTCTTGGAAAAGGAGCTTCCTGGGCAATAATCGACGATCCCCTTTACGAGACTGAAAATACAATACTTGTCGATGACTGCCTTTTTGAGCTGCAGGCACTTGCGGCCTATTACAGGAAAGAACTTAATGTTCCTGTGCTTGCAATAACCGGAACTAATGGCAAGACAACAACAAAGGAACTTATAGCAGCAATACTCTCGAAAAAGAAAAAGATTCATTATACAAGAGGTAACCTGAATAACCATATCGGAGTTCCGCTTACGATCCTGTCGGCTCCATCAGATACTGAAATGCTTGTAATTGAAATGGGCGCAAGCCATATCGGGGAGATCAGAACACTATGCCTAATTGCACGACCCGATTACGGGATAATAACAAACATAGGCACTGCCCATATTGAAGGATTCGGATCATTCGAAGGTGTGGTAAAGGCAAAAACAGAGCTGTATGAACATCTGAGGAAAGTTAATGGTGTTGCTCTGTACAACGATACAAACAATTTATTGGCTGAAAAGATATATAAACTGGTGAACAGGGCTGTTCCATACAGCGATCCTACAGGCATTGAGATGAAACTTGAAATAACCGGTTCAGATCCCTTCCTCAGCCTTAAGTTAAACTACCAGAACCGGGACTATATTATAAAGACAAACCTGTTCGGAAAGCATAATTATGAAAACCTGAAGGCTGCAATTGCTACAGGAATCTTTTTTGAGCTGCCCGAAACGGACATAGTAAATGCTGTTGAGGAATATATACCCGGAAACAACAGGTCGCAGGTACTTGAAACTAGTAGAAATACAGTGATATGTGATTCCTATAATGCAAATCCTTCGAGTATGCTTTCTGCAATTGGTTCGTTTGGCGAGTTGCAGGCTGATCATAAGATGCTAATACTTGGCGATATGCTGGAGCTTGGCGAGAAAAGTGAAGCTGAGCATGACAATATACTTCGTGAGGTAAAAAATGTGAAGGCTGAATTGGTTTGCCTTACAGGACCGGTTTTCAGCAGACTGGCCGGGAAATATGGGTTTAAGTCATTTGCAGATACCACTGCTTTACGCTTATTCCTGGCTCATCAAAACCTGGATGGTTTCACAATTCTTGTGAAAGGTTCAAGGGGGATAGGCCTTGAAAAGATCTATGATCTGCTATAGATAGCTTAATATCAGGGCTTTGGTTCGAATTTAATATTGATAAGCATCACTTCGGAGTGACTTCCTGATCTTACCCTTGGTCCCCATAGTCCGTATCCTGATGATACTATAATATTTGTATTCCCCTTTATCAGGTGACCATAGCTTACTTCATAGATAAGCCTTGTAATGTAGTTCAGAGGCCACATCTGGCCGTTATGAGTATGTCCCGAGAGCTGGAGATCGATTCCGGCCTTAACCGATTCGTCGGTGTGAAATGGCTGGTGATCAAGGAGAATAACAGGTCTGCTGGTGTCGGCATGTTTTAAGAGCTCCTCAAGAGATTTCCTGTTTTTTCCGTAAAAGCGTCCGGCATCCTTGTCAATTCTCCCGATAAGCTGTATGCCTCCGTCTATTGTAATAACCTCATCCTTAAGCACTCTGATGCCCTTGCTTTCTATATATGGTATTGTCCGGCTTCCACCGCCAATATATTCATGATTCCCTGCAATTGCATATAAGCCTCCCCTGCATTCAGGACAGGTAAAATACTGCAAAAGGTCACCTCTCAGCACAGGTCCTATCTCACCGTCAACGATGTCGCCGAGAAGAAAAATAACATCAGGTTTTATTTCCTGCAGCATCGATGACAGCTTCCGGATGCTTCTCTTCCGGATTATGCTTCCAAGGTGAATGTCCGACACTGCTGCAACCCGAAGCGATTTCAACTCACCGGCTGATTTATTTACTGTAATGTTATATTCCTTTACAACAGGCAATACTGCATTTATGAAACCACCGGCAATCAGACCGAATGAAAGGCCGAGGGTAATAAAGAAAGACCATTTCCTTACAAGAGCCATTGTATCACTTCCAAGCAGTCCTGTAATTTTAAGAGCAGACATTGTTATGTCGGACAGAAGGAAGAATATAAACCCGTAAAGCATGAATGCAAGCCAGAATCCTCCAATAATATTGAGTATGTCGGTAACGAGGGAGGAATGCCTGGCCTCAATAACCTTGGCAACTATAAAAACAGCCGCTATAGAGAAAAATATTATTGAATATGCCAGCTTGTTGGCCTGCAGGAAAGGAAGAGCATTATAACCCTTGAAGTACAGGTATAAGTTCAGGAGGGTATAAATCGTAAGAACTACAATGAAAAAAACAGCCATCTGATAACGTCTCATTATTTTATCAATTCCAGTTTATGAGGTCAAAGGTTTTCCGACCTCTGACATAGAACTCAAAAACTATGCATTTGTTCAGAACATTTGAGGGAACTGACACTTTTTCCATTTTTCTGACAGCAACTCTTTTGTCTTTCAGCTCCTTTCCTGCTCTGTAATAATCAACATGGGCATTGAAAACTGCCATGAAGTTTTTAAAGTCAAGCCTGGAAAGGAATACCAGTGCAGCTGTGCCATCAATTATTTTACGGACAAAGAGTGTCCATCGCAATTTGCTGTCAGGCAGGTTTTTATATAGCATGAAAAGGCTGTTCCTGAAATTAAGGTAGGTCTTCCTCGGGGAGGTATAGGGAAGGGTTCCTCCACCTACATGATACACTGACGAGCCTGGGATAAAAGCAATCCTGTAGCCGAGTTTACTTAATCTCCAGCACAGATCTATCTCCTCCATGTGGGCAAAGAAGGCAGTATCGAAACCGCCTGCTTCCATCCAGGCAGCTGCCCTTACAATCATGCAGGCCCCGCTGGACCAGAACACATCAGTCAGTTTGTCATACTGACCACTGTCTTTTTCAATGTTGTGAAGAATCCTGCCTCTGCAGAAGGGGAAGCCGTATTTGTCAATGTAGCAGCCTGCCGCTCCTGCATGTTCGAATACAGTACGATCATTATATGAAAGAATCTTTGGCTGGCATGCTGCCGTATCCGGATTGTTATCCATGTGGTTTACTAGTGGTTCGAGCCAGTGAGGGCTTACTTCAATATCGGAATTCAGCAGAACAAAATAAGTGGCATCAATCAACTCAAGAGCCTTATTGTATCCTCCTGCAAAACCGTAATTGGATCCCAGTTCAAGCACTTTTACATCACTGAAAGCTGATTTTATCCATTCAACTGAGCCGTCAGTTGATCCGTTATCGGCCACCACAACGATTGTGTCATTATTTACAGAATTCTGAACAATGTTACCAAGGAAGTCTTTCAGGAATACGATCCCGTTCCAGTTCAATATGACAACAGCTGTTTTATGCATTGCTTAAGGGGCGTTTGTGTTTCCACCTCTTGTGGCTCCATAGCCAGTACTCTGGTTTTTCACATATAATTTTCTCGAGATATTTCACATGAGCATCAGTTATATGATGTTCAGGCAATCCTGCACTATGTTCAAAAAGTAATTGTATGTTGAGGTTGTAATAACCACGCCTTTTTTTCTCTATATTAATGAAAACCACAGCCATATCATATTTTGCAGCAATTTTTTCGGCGCCAGTGAATACCGGTGTGTCCTGATTGAGGAAGGTTGTCCAGTGGCGGATACCTGTAATTGCGGGAGTCTGGTCGGAAATAAAGGTTACAAGGATTGGTATATTCTGTTTCCTGTAAGAAATCACATCTCGTATAACATTTGACATTGGAGTCATGATGATGCCATACCTGAGCCTTATATCATTCATAAACTTGTCAAAGTGTTTGTTTTGCAGAGGTTTATAAACTGTAATCATCTTGTGTTTAATAATTGTGGAGATAAAATTGCTCCATTCCCAGTTCCCGTAATGGGCAACAACAACAGCAACATCTCTCTTTTCATCGTATAACCTGTGAAGAAGTTCCAGGTTGGTAATTGAAACCCTCTTTGCAAGCTGTTTTTTGAAAAGATGGGTCATCGCCAGGATTTCAACAACAAGGTCGGCAAAATGATGATAAAATTTGCGTTCAATAGTTTTCAGTTCCTTTTCGGTTTTTTCAGGAAAAGAATTTTTCAGGTTTGTTCTTACAACTTTTTTTCGGTATCCCGGGAAGTAGCAGATAATAAGATAAACGAAATCTGAGAAAAGGTAGAGGATGCGCATCGGGAGCAGGGTTATGGTCCAGTTAACGGCATAAAACAGGTAATATCCGATTGCTCCCATAGTTACGCGATATTATTTATTCATAAATTTACTTACAATTTCAAGAATTTCATTGTATACATTTCCATTGGATGAAACTATTTCCTTTCCTGACAGGTTTCTTTCATTGCCACTGAAATCGCTTATTTTTCCTCCTGCTTCCCTGAGTATTATTATTCCTGCAGCAACGTCCCACGGATGAAGCCCGTATTCATAGAAAACCTCAAAACGACCGCATGCTACATAAGCAATGTCTATTGCAGCCGATCCCATTCTTCTTATACCCTGTGTGTTCATGCAAAGCCATGAGAGCAGCTTCATATATTCATCTAGCCTGCCGAAATCACTATAGGGAAGGCCGGTTGCAATAAGGCTGTCCGCGAGGGTGCGCGCACCGGAAACACTGATTCTTTTCCCGTTAAGCCATGCTCCGCCATTCTTCCATCCTGTATACACTTCATTACCGCCCACAACATGAATAACGCCTGCAACAGGTTCGTTATCTTCGAGCAGACCAATGCTTATTGCATATAAAGGCAGGCCGTGAACGAAATTAGTTGTTCCGTCAAGCGGATCGATGACCCAGCAATACTTTGCACCCTTTTTGGCTGAAGTGCCTTCCTCAGTCAGGAAGCCGGCTTCGGGAAGCAGCAGCGAGAGTTTATCGACCAGCATTTTTTCGGAGCCTTTGTCGACGTAGCTCACAAAGTCATTTTTGCCCTTCTTTTCTGTTTTGCTGATATCGAAGCGGGCAGCTTCAGCAAGTATGAATTCTGCTGTGTCGGCAGAGATCTTTTCAACCTCCCTGCAAATCTTTTCAAGGTTTATCATTGTTCAATCAATTAGTTCAACAGACATTCTGCCTGATGATTCAATATTAAGTAATCTTGCTTTTCTTACAGTCCCTGCAAGTTTTGAGTTCCAGGGATATTCAACTCTTATATAATTTGAGGAAAATCCGCTTATTAATCCATCGCTTTTGGACCTTTCAAAAAGGATTTCAGTATTTCTGCCCTTATTAATCTCCATGAATTTTTCATGTTTTATTTCGGACAGGTTAATCAGGGCTTTACTTCTTTTTTCCTTAACTGAGTCAGCTACTTTCCCGGGCAGGTTTTCCGCAACGGTGTCAGGTCGTTCCGAAAAGGTGAAAACATGAAGGTAGGACAGAGGAAGAGATTCCAGGAAGTTATAGGTATCTGAGAAATCATCGTCAGTCTCTCCGGGGAAACCCACAATTACATCAGCGCCGATACCAGCCAGTGGAATAATTTCCCGTATTGTTTCAACTTTGGAGGCAAAGAGCGAACGTCTGTACCTGCGTCTCATCAGACCAAGTATTTTATCGGAGCCGCTCTGGAGCGGAATATGGAAGTGAGGCAATATCTTGTTGTTCAGTGAAGTGAACCTGATTATCTCTTCTGTCACAAGGTTTGGCTCTATGGAAGAAATCCGGTACCTTTCAATGCCTTCAACCTTAACAAGTTCCTTTAGAAGTTCTTTGAAGGTATTTCCCGTCGATTTGCCAAAGTCTCCGATATTAACACCGGTAAGTACAATTTCCTTAACACCTGTTCCGGCTATTTTTTCAGCTTCCCTTATTATTTCCTCAATGGAAGGATTACGGCTGATACCCCTTGCAAAAGGTATAGTACAGTAAGAACATCCATAATCGCAGCCATCCTGTACCTTGAGGAAGGAGCGCGTACGGTCGCCCATTGAATATGAGGCATTGAACCCATCCTTCTCAGAAATATTACATGAATGCACCTCTGCTTTCGGCTTTTTACCGGTATTATTCAGATAGGAAGCTATGTCAAATTTCTCGTTCATGCCAAGTACCAGATCTACACCAGGAATTGATGAGATTTCCTGCGGTTTGAGCTGGGCGTAGCATCCTACCACGGCTATAAAGGCATCAGGTGAAATATTTATAAATTTCTTTATTGCCTGGCGGCATTTCCTGTCGGCGGCATCGGTTACCGAGCAGGTGTTTATGACATAGATATCGGCTCTGGAGCTTGCGGGTACTCTTTCAAACAGTTCTTCGGGAAAAGACCTTGACATTGTTGAAGTCTCCGCAAAGTTAAGCTTGCAGCCCAGTGTGTGAAATGCTATTTTTTTCTTTTCAGTCATAATTTATGGCGCAAGGGCAAAACGGCACAAGGGCACATTGGCGCAAAGGCGCAATGACACAATAGCGTGATGGCATTTTGTTATGCTGCCGGAGTGCAAAGGTATTATATTCGATGACAGGCTGGACTATTTCTTCAGTTTTGTGATAAATACATTCCTGAACTGAATGTCCTTTCCTTCGCTCTGAAGGCAGATTGAACCTGAGGAGATATTTACATTTGTTCCCTTATTCTGAAGGACGCCGTTTACAACAACTTCAACTGTATTGCTTTTGCATGTAACTTCCATCGTATTCCATTCACCAACAGGTTTTTCTGAAGAATCTGTTTTTTTCTTTACAACAACCTTTGATTTGTCGGTTCTTTCATTCATTTCTGCACCACTCATGCAGACAAAGTCACCGGCATTTCCTGCCATAAGCTGGCATTCGATACACTTAAGCCAGATGGCATCCGGTTCCTGACCGTGAACGAAAACGCCGCTGTTTGTAGCTTCTGATGGCCATCTCCATTCAACATGAAGCTTATAGTCAGAATATTTTTCCTTTGTGCGCATATAGCCGAAAGGAGATCCTGATATGTTGATAACACCGTCTTTCACTGTAAATACAGTTGAGGGGTCAACAGACTGGTCTTTAAGACAGAAAGCCCAGTTTGAGAGATCCTTACCGTTAAAAAGCTGAACATTTTCACTTTTTGCCGGCTTTTTGTCCTTCTTCTGTTTGCCTTTTGATTGTGCTGATAATGAAAGAGTTGCTGTTAATAAAATAACAGTGGCAAAAAGAGCTAATAGACTGTTTCTTGTTTTCATGATTGTAAATTTATATTTATTACTGACATCTAACCCACCCCTGACCCCTCCAGGGAGGGGAACCTCTTAAGTTGCCTGTCTCCTGACGCCTGTTGCCTATAGCAACTTACTTGCAAGTTCAGCGAGGAAGCTTCTTTCTCCCTTCACAAGGTTGACATGGGCAAAGATATCCTGGTCTTTCATTTTATCAGACAGGTAGCTTAGGCCGTTTGAGGCAGTGTCGAGATAAGGAGAATCGATCTGTTCAATGTCGCCTGTGAATACCATCTTTGTGCCTTCTCCCGCACGGGTA
>ERZ1645192.2562-NODE-2562-length-15016-cov-7.008155_pt1 | contig 15016 bp, 13 predicted proteins | sample MGYA00575354_ERZ1645192 | MGnify/ENA primary metagenome ERZ1645192 (study PRJEB40844, sample SAMN11349763) | freshwater sediment metagenome | isolation source: river sediment | host: Sediment | place: India: Faizupur Khadar , New Delhi | collected 2017-02-21 ... | reverse complement strand
GACCACGGGAACCTGTGCCCACTGACTCCACCCCGCGCCGCCTTCTCCCACTCTGCCTCCGTCGGCAACCGGTAACCGGAACCCCAGTTCACCCAGTTGGTCTGCAAATTCACCTGCCCACTCCGATACCGCACACTCAATCCCGCATCGGTGTAATAAGCAGGAGTCTTGTCCTCTTTCTCACTCCGCGCATTGCACCACTTAACCACGTCATACCAGCTTACGGTGTGAACGGGATGATCGGCAGCCTTCCCTAATCCGCTGTAGTCGAAGCCATACCCGTGGTTCGTCGCCCACTGATACACCTCGTCCCACAGCGCCTTGGTGACCTCATGCTTGTCCATGTAAAAAGCGGAAACGTGAACGGAGTGCAGAGGTAGCGCGGAACTGGTGCCATCCAGAGCATCCCCCATCGTGAAACTGCCAGCCGGAATCAGCGCCATGTTCGCCGGCCAACCGGTGCCGCGGACCCGGTAAAACCTGGGCGCGGTTGCCTGAGATGCGGGCACGGTTAACTGAATCGTGCCGTCCTGAGCGACAGTGCCAGATTGCAAGTCCTGCCAGCTTGCCGGGTTGGTCAGGGAGAAAGACCACTCCACAGTGGCCACGGTGCCGGGCGCGAGTTGGCTGCAGGCGAGCACACCGTTCGTGGTGAAGGAGGTTATTATGGGTTGGGTAAAGGCTGGTAGAGCGAACGCGCACACCGCGGCGGCGATCAGGCAACGGGGCAAGAAACTCATGACTTGATTATGTAGAAAATGGGCGAAAATCGAAAGCAAAAATAGAGGGCTGGACGAGGGGTGCCCAAAGAGATGAAGGCGCGAGCGGAGCGGGTTGTTACCAAAAGCGGGGCGACCCCGGTGGGACAGGGTGCGGCATCCCACGGGGTGAAGCGGAAATTGGGGACGATGTGGAAGTCGTCTCTACCAAAGACGGGGGTGTCCCGATAGACGACATCGGGATTTCGACAAATGCAGAGGAGTGTCGATCAGGTCTCAAAGGCGGGGCCACCCCCGCACCTGGGATTGGGGCGGGAATGGCCTCATTCCCGTTCGCACATCAACAAAGCATCGGCGCGATCACACCCGCCCCGCATCAACGCGAGGGCGAGGCCACCCCCGGCTCCTATGTGGGAAGGGGCCTTCCGAATTCTTGCGCCGAGGCGTTCTATGGCTGCGTGTAACGGAAGCGATAGAATCGCTGACCTGTGGGCGATGCTGCGCCGGAAGTATTCCCGCTGAAGTCGTCCTCGAAGGCGCTGATGTTTTCGGTGGCTGTGAATGTGCCGTTGGCCACGAAAGGTGTCCACGTGCCGGATGTGAGCGAGTTCTTGTATTCGATGGTGTAGCTCACGCCCGGGCGCGACCGGAACTCCACGCGGAACCTGTTCTGCGGGGTCATTTCGGTCGAAATGATCTCGAACACCGGCACCCAGACCGCTTCGGCGATAAGCGTTGGCGGGCATTTGTCGTTATTATTCCAAAGGTCGTACATCTCCTGCCCTCTGGTGTCGGTCCTGTTGTTGTCGCGGAGGAACTCGATGAATTCCTTGCTGGTGCTTTGGTAGAACAACTTAACCTCCGCGCGAACCGCGCCGGCGGGCACGGTGTAGAGCGAGTCGTCCCAGTACTGGCCGTCGTCGTAATGGTGCCCGACAGGCTCGCCGCCAAACGCGGCAAAGGCGGCATTGTTGAAGCCGCGCGGCGGGATGCGGTTGTCCTCGTAGATCTTGTTGTTCAGCACGAAATGGAGAGTGGGCTCGGGATCGAAGCCGAGCACGCCGCTGATATTCGTGTCAATGCCCGGGTGGACTTCATAGATTTTCGCCTCGGCGTCGCGGGTCAGTACGCCTGTGGCGGGATTGTATGCGCCGGACTCGCCCACGGAAGCCATGGCTTCGTTGAAGAACTTCACATTCACCCAGATGCGGCGGCCTTCGGGATAGCCGGTGGGCAGCTTATGGCCGGTTTCGTTGGTGACGGTCACCTTGAGCTTGCCGCTGGCGTCACCCACGGAGATGGACGCGGCTTTCTCGAGCAAGGCTGTGGCGCGGGCGGCTGCGGCTTCCATTGCGGGCCGGCTGACTTCGCCCGGGAAGAGATTGGTCAGCATGCGGGTCATCCAAACGCTGCCGCCGGTGAGGTCGTGCACGGCCATGTCGCTGCGGTAAGGAATGCCGGGGTTGAGATTGGTGTTTGCGATGTGTCCCGCGCTGTAGGTCATGTGGCAATGCTGGCAGGTGGACACGTGGCCGCCGGGGCGGTTCCCGGCGAACTGGGGCGCGTAAACGCCGGTGACGGTGTTGTATTCGCTGGCCAGCCATTCGCTGAACGTGCGCTCGACCGGCGCGATGAAATGCGGCGAGAAGTTCGAGGCCGGGGCGTCAATGGTGTTCACCTGGTAGGTGCCTCCGCCATCAATCGTGAATGCCGGATTGCTCACGTCGTGGCAGGTGCCGCAGAAGGCCGCATCGCGATGAAACGCCGAGCCGAGCGAAGTATGGCCCATGGTGGCATCGCTGTAGGGACCGCGCCGGACGCCGGTAGGATCCACCACGAACATGCCATTGCCGTAATTGGTGCCCGGGAAAGAGAGCGCCGCCAGCACGCCGATATCGTTTGTCGGGTTGATCCCCGCTTTGTACACGGGATCGGTCATGCCGTGGCACAAGGCGCAGGTGACACCGTCATTGTCCGCCGGGACCATGCGGCTGCCGTCGGTCGGGACGGAGCGTCCGCTTAGCCAGCCGCGAGGCAAATGGCAGCGCAGGCACAGGTCGCCCGAGTTGGCGGCATCCTGGTTGGCAATAGCCATATTGGCCTTGAAGAGCAGATCGCGCGAGGCGTTGGCCATCATGCTGCCGCGCCAGTTGAAGTAAGGTTCCACGGCGGTGTCGTAGTTGCCGTGGCAGACGGCGCAATCCGCCGAGGCTGCGAGCTCCGGCCCGTGCTCGAAGGGTTGCGAGCCGGGCATATCAAAATCGCGGAGCGTTGTGGCCACGCCGTGAACGTTCGTAAACGGGAGCGAGACAATATTGAACACGTTGTCGCTTGTGTCTGCGCCGGAGTTTCCGAAGGGATCCACGGCGACCACGCGCACCCGGGCGGCGCTCGTGGGCCGGTCTGAGGGCACCCAGGAGTAATTGCTCACGCCGTTGAGATCGCGCGCGATCTGCTGCCACGTTCCCCCGTTGTCCAGCGAGACGAAAAGGTTCACCCCGGCGATGCCGCTGGCGTCCGTTGCGGACCAGGTCACGTTATACGGGGTATTGGCGCTGAGCGTCTGGTTCCCGTTCGGCGTGGCCAGAGTCACGCTGGGAGGGGTGGTGTCGCCACCGGCGGTCGGAACCAGGTATCCGGCCAGTTCCGAAATTTGCGCCGCCGTGAGGTTCACGACAGACGCGGTTGTTTTGAGCCCCGGAAAGGTGGGGGTATTCGAGTAGGCAACTTTGTTTGTGACCTCCGTGTCGGTCGTGAAACCGTCCGCATCCCAGTCCTCCGAGCGAACCGCAACGATGGCCGCGGCAGCGTCCTTGCCCAACGCATTTCCCACAGCAATCCCGTATGCGTTGCGGGGACCGCCTCCGTTAAAGTCGAGGTGGCAGACGCCGCAATGGCCGGGCTTGGTGGAGAGGCTGTCCAGCTTGGATCCGACCGCCCCCGGGTAAGTGGCAAAAAACGCCTGCCGTATGGTATTTCTTGCTTCTGCCGGTCCGCTGGATGCGGCCAGCACGAGAGCCGTGAGAGCAGTGATCGTGAGGAATCGGAAGTGGGTTTTCATATCATTTTCCCGGTTGGTCTCCATTGGATCTATAACGAATACGTCGTTCCGTCGTTCATTTTACCTCGCTCTCGGGCACGATCACATTACCGATCTTGGCCAACTCTTGGCTTTTCTTGGCCTGTTTGGCGGACGGAAATCGCGAACGAAACCGAATGTGTTTTTTGGATTTCAGAGCTGAGAACCAGAATCGGGAATACGTGTTGAATCGGCGCGTTGAATTGGCGTCTTGCCCGGGATGGGGTATTTTGGCGTTCGATGGGCAACGAGATTAAAGACACGTCCGTTGAGCAAGCGGGGGCGATGGCCGGCGCCGTTTATGCCCGGAAGAGGCCATTTTGGGCTCAACTGATCGGACACGAGCGGCTGACGAAAGAGGGCTCCGCAAAGGATACCCGGCACCTGGTGCTGGACCTGCGCGGGAGCGGTTTGACCTATACGCCGGGGGATTCCCTTGGGGCGTATGGGTTGAACGCTCCCGGCCTGGTGGACGAGATCATACGAATGCTCGGATTTGATTCCGAAACGCCCTTGGTGGATTCGGACGGCGACGTGACCACCTTCCGTAACACCCTGCTTCGGGATTACACGCTCAATCGCGCCAACCGCAAGATCCTGAGCGGGCTTGTGGAGCGCATTCCCCAGGGCGAGCAGCGCAACCGGTTGATGGAGATCGTGGGCAACGCGGAACTCTTGTGCCAATACGTGGACACGCGCGATTACGTGGATGTGTTGCGCGATTTCAGCGATGCGAAGTTCGACACAATCCAGAGTTTCCTGGCGCAGCTTTCGCCGGCGGCGCCACGGCTTTACTCGATAGCCTCCTCGCCCTCCGCGCACCCGGGGGAGGCGCACCTGTGCGTGACCGTGGTGCGCTACGAGACCCATGGCCGGCCCAAGAAAGGGTTCGCATCCGGCTTCCTGGCGGATTACGCGGACATGTTCGTGCAAAGCGTGCCGGTATATATCCAGGAGTCCAAATCCTTCCGGCTGCCGGCGGATGGCTCGCGGGACATCATCATGATCGGTCCGGGCACCGGCATTGCGCCTTTCCGCGCGTTCATTGAACAGCGGGTGATTGACGGGGCCAAAGGGCGCAACTGGCTGTTCTTCGGCGAACAACATCGCGCGACGGACTTTCTGTATGAAGCGGAGTTGCTGGCCTGGCAACGGCAGGGAAGCCTGCACCGGCTGGATTTGGCGTTCTCGAGGGACCAGGCGGAGAAGGTTTACGTGCAGCACCGGCTGAAAGAAAACGCTCCCGAGGTTTGGAAATGGATCGAGGGCGGCGCGTATCTGTATGTCTGCGGTGACGCCCGGAACATGGCCTGGGGCGTTCACCAGGCGTTGCTGGATATTGTCCGCGAGCAGGGCGGAAGATCCCCGCAGGAGGCCGAGACCTTCCTCACCAGCATGATGAAAACCGAGAAACGCTATTTACGCGACGTGTATTGAGGCGCGGAGCCTCCCAAAGCCGGTTTAATGGATTGTTCTGGGGCCGCCCTTGCGCAGCTCCTCGATCCAGGTTTGCACAGCCTCCGGGTGGGGCGAAACCTTTTTGGCGATGACAAGCAGCTCAATCGCCCGGCCTGTGTTTCCGCGTGTCTCCTCGAGTTTGGCGAGGTGAGTCGCAATCTGATTTAGATGCAGCGGGTCCGGTTTCTTTTCCGCGCTTTCCGCAGCCTGCCATTTTTTCAGGGCCAGCTCCCACAGGTTGGCCGCCATGTCCATGTTCTTGCGGTCCTCGTAGAAAAGCGTTCCGAGATCAAAATATAATTCATGGCTGTTCGGGAGATGCCGCAAACCTTCCCTCAGGAATTTTTCCGCTTCATCGGTCCGCTTGAGATCGCGCAGCCAGTATGCAGCGACCAGGTAGGTCTCGGGCTGTTCGGGGTCCAGCTCGGCGGCAATCTTGAGCCAGGGCAGCATTTCCCTTTCCTTCCCGCCTTCGAGATGTTGATGCGATGTAACCATGAACCTGCGTCCAAAGCGGTCAATCCAGTCCTGCGGCTCGCGCAGAAATGCCATCTCCTTCTCGTGTTGGGAGGATTCGTCCTGCGCGGGCGCATCCCCGCGGGGTTCCTCGCTCTGATCGTCGTGATCGTGTTCCTTCTGGCGCAGATGGCTGCGATCGCGATTGCGGGGCACGGCGTCAAAGACGGACGGATAATAACCGGAATGGAAATAGACATCAGCCTGGACGAAGAAGTGGTTGGCGAAAAGCCGGCGTCCGTTGCCGAGCACCGTTTGGAGCAAGCCGCCGGGCTCGGATCTTCCGGCCCATTGTGCGACGCGGATCTGGAGCACGGTGCCGATGGTGAACGCCATCGCCCCGAGCAAGGCCAGGAGAGCGTATGGACCGGGCTTTCTCACGTGTTCAAAGGTTTTCTGCGGAAGACGATCCACGTGGCCACCAGGAGAAATGTGGTATAGAAGCCCGCATAAAGGCTGGCCAGGGCGCAATCGGCGAATCGCAGGCTGTCGTTGTTATAGACGATGAAATCCTTCACATCGAACCACTCGAGGTGAGGGATCAGGAAATAAATCGTGGTTACAATGGACCCGAGAGGCTCGGGCTGCTGCATGGCCAGCTTGTGGAGATGGCGTCCGAGGACCAGGATGCCGCCGACGATGACGAAACAGATGGTAGCGTTTGACGACGGGGCGGCGAACACGACGGAGCCCAGCAGGCACAGGGCGATCACGATGGCCAGCATGGACCATTGCAGCCACATGCCCTGGAGAAAAATTGTGGCGTGCCAGGCCTGTTCGCGCGAGGCGCTGACCAGTCCGAAGAAAAGATAAAACACCACCAGCGCGATGCCGCAGGCGGCCCAGCAGCCAAGGAACTTGCCCAGGATCACCTGCCAGCGCGTGACCGGCTTTGCGAGCAGCGGAAAGATCGTGCGCGCTTCGCGCTCAGCCGGGATCTGCCGGGCTGTCGTGGCGATGGCAATCACGAGCGCCGAGATCCAAATCAGCAGCAAACAGAGGTCTTTGAGATAAAGGGCGATTTTAGGATCGTTGAAGAATCTGACCGAGCCCATGGCCAGGGTGATGACGGCTGTCATCACGAACAGGACGTAGAAATCCTTCCGCCGGTAGAGCTCCTTGATAACAACGCCTGCTATGGCAAAGACGATGTTCATGCCGCCTCCTGGGGTTGATATCCGACGATCTTGAGAAAGACCTGCTCGAGATTGGTGTTGTGCTGCTCGACGAGCGCGGAGACCGAGCCCTCGACCTTCAATTCGCCTTCGTTGATGATGGCCACGCGATCGCAAACCGTCTCGACCTCGCCGAGTTCGTGCGAGGAGAAGAGCACCGTTCTGCCCTCGTTTTTGAGCCGCTGAATGATCTCGCGAACTTTCATCCGACCGAGGGGATCCAGCCCGCTGGTGGGCTCGTCCAGAATGAGCAGATCCGGGTTGTTGATCAGCGCCTGGGCGAGGCCCACGCGTTGTTGCATTCCCTTCGAGTAGGTCTTGATCGGACGCTTGCGCGCGTGCTCGAGCTCGACCAGTTTCAAGAGCGCGTCAATGCGCCGGTCTGCCTCGGCGCGGGGGATCCGAAAAACTTTGGCGTAAAACCTGAGAAGCTCTTCGGCAGTGAGGAATTTGTAATAATAGGTCAGCTCGGGCAGGTAGCCGATGCGCTGGCGCGCGATGGGTTCGCGCACATTGACCTCGAACAAAAAGGCGTCCCCGGCCGTTGGATTCACAAAGCCGAGCAGCACGTTCATCGTGGTTGTTTTGCCGGCGCCGTTGGGTCCGAGAAATCCGAACACCTCGCCCTGATGAACTTTGAGGTTCAGACCTTTGAGGGCCCGCTTTTTGGGCTGACCCCGGCTCTGAGCCTTGTACTCCACTGTTAAGTTTCGCGTTTCAATAATAGTGTTCATGGCTAAGCAGTGCCTGAACGGAAAAACCATCAAGAACTGTAAATTCAGCAATTCCCGGACCATGCCGCCCACCCCCTTTCCGGGCCACAAAATCCCGCTTAATCCCGGTCCGGAAACCTGAAATCGCCAGCCCGGCTCCCCGGCATCTGTCCTGTCATTGGACAGTCAAGCCTTCGCGCGCCAACAGCTTGCGTTTCCAATCGAGCCCCCCGGAAAAGCCGCCCAGCCGTGAATCGAACGTCACCACCCGGTGGCAGGGGACGAGCACTGGCAGCGGGTTTGCGCCGCAAGCCGCGCCCACAGCCCGGCTTGAGCCCGGTTTACCGATGCGCCGCGCCAGGGCGCCGTAGCTGACCGTTTTTCCGGCTTTTATTGAGAGCAGCGCTCTCCACACCTTTTGCTGAAATGGAGTTCCGGGCGAAAAATCCAGCGGCGGGAGCCGTCCGGGAGCTTGCCCCGCGAGAGCCTTGCGCAGCGCTTCGACGGTGAGATCGTGCCAGCGGCGCACTTCAGGGGGCGAATTACCGGCATCTCCGGCGCGCCTGGCCTTGCGCGGGAAACGGATTCGGGCCAGGCCGTTCGCGGAGTAACAAACCTCGAATGCTCCGTCCGTTGTTGTCACCGTCCGGCGCCAGAAAATGTCCGGGTTGCGTGTCATGGGCTTAGCCTCTCACGAACACGGCGACAATGCCGAGCATGATAAGAAAGAGCACCAGCACCAGCGCTATGAACCGGTTGCGCGCCACGCGTTTTTCATACCGCATGGGCCGAAGCCCCTGGATGCCTCCCGCGGCCAAATAGCTCACCAGCTTTGGATTTGTGGTGGCCGGACCCCGCAGATGGTTTTTGAGGCGGGAAACCAAAGCCGTCAGGTCGTATTTCCTGACACCGAGGTCGTTGTAATGCTCCGGGCCGGCAGCGGCATCCGGCTTGGGCTCCAGGGCCCCGAGATCCACTTCCTCGAATACCGGTTCGCGCGAGGCCGGGGTGGACGCAGCCGGCTCCACGCGGCGTCCGCGATTGGCTGCGCCCGTATCCGGAACCGTTCCGGTCCTGCGAGAGATCTGTGAATCGAGCCGGCTGATCTGGGCCTCCAAAGCCGCAATCTCATCCTTCAGCGCGCGGGCGCGGTCGGTGATCGGATCGGGCTTTTTGCGGAAGAATGCCATGCCGGATCACCGTTTCAGAAGGAGAGCAGCAATGAGCGCGCCGACCGCCAGGACAGCCAGGGCCACGGGCCACGTTAGCGCGAGTCCCCAGCGGCAGAGTTCGGCAAAAGATTTTTCTCCGGGCAAGCCGGTGGTTTCCTCGGGTTTGCCGCCGGGCGGCTCGACGGCGGTGTTGGACGAAAGCACGGGGAACTTCAGCCGTGCCGAGTTCCACTCCATGCGGGCGTTTTCGAGCGCCGTGAGGGCCTGAGTGAGTTGCACGTTGAAGTTGTCCCGGGTCCAGTTTTCCTCGCGCACGGCCTGTACTTTCTGGAGCGCCTCGCGCATCTCGACGATGGCCCTGGACATCTGCTCGGCATCACGCCGGCAGCCGAACTCGGCCTCCTCGAGCAATCCAAGCCCGCGTGTGAGGTTTTGAACCATTTCAGTGCGGCCGGTTTGAAACTCATGCTGGCGGCGCCGGGTTTCTTCGAGCGCGGCCCGCTCGCGCTCGAGCTCCTCCTGGGCACGCTTCAACTCGGCAAGTTTCGCCTGCGCTTCCGCCACCTTGGCGTCCACCTCTTCTCGAGAGAGGGCTCTGCCGGGCGTGGTGGCGACGGGGCCCGCGTAAACGGCCCGCTCGCGCTGGTAATCGCCGTCAATAAAATCGCTGGAATCCTGTTCCGAAGCCATGCGCGAATTTTAAGAGCACCTGCGCCGGGTGTAAAGAAAAGGCGAGATCTTAGTACGACCGTCTTTTCAGAGTGCGGAAACGCGCTGCCATTTCATCCACCATGGATTCCGGGCTGCTGTAGGCGGTGAAACCCCGGGGCACTTCAAACATGGCCGCGTCAGGGGCTTTCAGGCTGACCCTGGCAAGGCGCGCGTTGAAGACGGGTTCGCCGCCGTGGATTTGGAGCGGCACACCCCCGGAGCCTTGTGAAGCCGTGAATTGGACCTTCCGGCCATCCGCAAGGGTCGCCTTCAGCCCGGACAGCGCCCCGCCCGCGGCCGGGCTCGCCCCCTCGAAAACCACGTCGGCGACCGCGCCCAGGCTGGAAAGGCTCATGGGCGCCCAGCCCTGCAACGCGTCACTGAGGACGATGCCCTCGCCTTTGGCGATGTTCCAAATAAAGCTGTAGCGCCCGGCGGGGGTTCGCTTGTCGGTCTTCGTGGCATCCGGCACAAAGAGCAGTTTGCCGTTCCGCCCAAAGAGCATGCCCGCGCCTGTGTAAGGTGTTCCCTCGATGTTGACCCTGGCGGAGAACCCGGTGTTGTTCGTCAACAGCATCGCGGCGGGAGTGGTGAGCACCGGGGGCGGTTGCGGCGCGGAGAGAAATGCGCGGCTGGCGAGCGTGGCATCCAGAGAATTGTGACGGCATCCCGAGCCGACGGCGAGGAGGGCGGCGATCCCAAGCGCACATGCGAGTTTTGTTTTCATGCCTGGGCCTATGTATGCCAGCTTTCGGCGGATCGTCAACGTCTGTGAATTCTCGCCACAATCCCGGCGGTGAGCCGCGATGGCAGAACCGGCGAGACCAGGCTCACCAGGCGATTCATAAAACCGGGCGTAACGCTTCGTTTGCCCCGCATTGCGGCCAGATACCCCGCCCGGGCAACCGTTCGGGGATCCGACAGCGGCAAGGGACGCGACATGTGGACGCCGGCCCGATTAAAAAAACTTGTGCGCGTGGTGCCGGGATTCAGGACCGTGACGGTGACGCCGCTGCCCTCGAGCTCCGCGGCCAATGCGCAGGAGAAGGAATAAACAAATGCCTTGGTGGCATAATACACGTTCATTGTCGGGCCGGGTTGAAACGCGGCCACCGAGCCGACGTTGAGGATCATTCCCCGCCGGCGTTGCAGCATGCCGGGCAGAAACAGGCGCGAAAGTTGCATGAGCGCCATAATGTTTACCAGCACCATGCCCTCGGACTCCGCGAGATCCATATCCGCAAAGAGCCCGTGTTTCCCGAACCCGGCGTTGTTCACGAGCGCGCTGACTTCGATTCCGGCGCTTGCCTCGAACAGACCGCGCGCGGCGTTTGGCAGGGAGAGGTCCACGGGCAGAACCCGTGTGGCAACCCGGTGGGCCTTTTCCAGTTCGTTCGCAGCGGCCTGCAGGCGCGCCGCATCCCGGGCGGCCAGCGCCACATTCCACCCATCCGCCGCGAAAACCCGCGCCAGTTCGAGACCGATGCCGGACGAAGCCCCCGTGATCAAACACCATGGTGCCATGGATGGGAATTTCCCGCCGGAACGGCCGCGGGTCAATTCTTTCCCGGCGCGGGGACAAACACCGCGCACACGGGAGAATCCAGGTGGAGCTTCGAGACGGGCGCAGAGAGCTTGCCGGTTCGGGCGTCCACTTTGAGCACAACGATATCGCCGGAGTGCTGGTTCAAACTGAACAGCCACTTGCCTTTCGGATCCAGCGTGATGAAGCGCGGGAACTTGCCGCCCGAGCTGGTGTGAGCCACGGTCTTGAGCTTGCCCGTTCGACGGTCGGAGGAAAAAACCACAATGCTGTCATGGCCCCGATTGGATCCATAAACGAACCTGCCGTTGGGATGAGCAACCATCGCCGCGCAATAGTTTGTCAGGCCAGCGTCCGCCGCATTCACATTTGCGGGCAGTGTCGAGATGGTCTGGATGTGTTTGCCCTCCCCCTTGCCGGCATTCCACGCATAAGCGCATGCGGTCGAATCCAGCTCATTGATGACGTAGAAGAACCTGCCGTCCGGCCGAAACGCCAGGTGCCGCGGCCCGGCGCCGGGATGGACCGCGACGGCAGACGGCGAGTGGGGCGTGAGCAAAGCGGCCTTTGGATCGAGCTCGTAAACCTGGACCTTGTCCAGCCCCAGGTCGCACACGAGGGCAAACCTGTTGTCGGGCGAGACGACGGCCTGGTGGGCGTGGGGCCCCGCCTGCCGTTTGAGATTCACACTGGAGCCGGCATGCTGATTGGTCGAGCCCGGGCTGAGCATGCCTTCGGGATCGATCCTGATCGCGGAGACGCTGCCGCTGCCATAGTTGGCCACAAGAAGGCATCGGCCGGTGCGATCCAGAGAGAGGTGGCACGGCCCCGCTCCGCCCGAGGATTCCTGGTCCATGAAGTCGAGCATGCCACTGGCGGGATGGACCTCGAAAACGCTCGCAGCGCCGCCGGGCTTGCGCCCCTGATTTGCGACCTCACTCACTGCAAAGAGCCAGCGCCTGTTCGGATGGACGGCGAGGAAAGTCGGGTTTTTGGTTGTTGCGAACAGTTCGGGCGCCGAGAGCTGTCCGGTCTTGTCGTCAAACCGGGCAGTGTAAATGCCCTGGCTTTGTCCCGAGGTGTAGGTTCCAAAATAGACAAACCATTGCCGCGCGTTCGCGGAAAGCGTTCCGGAAATCATAAACCCCAGGGCCAATAAAAAGAACGGCCGGGACAAAGCCCGGCCGAAAGCGAATTTCATGTGAAACTGCGGAATGTGAGCCGGTCAGGGAGATCTTGAGTCTTCCCGCCCGTTGCACACAAAAACTTTACTTCTTGATCGTTTCCTTGAGGTCACCAACGGCCTTTTCGGCGCCTTCAGCCGCCTTTTCGGCTGCCTGGCCAACGCTCTCGGTCAGGGATGTCTGAATCTTGGCCAGAAAATCCTTCACAGACTGCTGCTGATCGGAGCTGAGCTTGGCGTTTGCGGCCAGCGCTTCGAACTTGGAAACGGCGGTCTTGAGCTCGCCCGCCTTCACAGCGGCGATAGCCTGGTCAAATTCGCCCTTGATTTCCGCAGGGGCGCTCTCGAAGACTTTTTCAATGGCAGAGGTGTCCGCCCCAAGCTGGGATGCAATATCGCTGCCCGGAGCATCGGCCTTCTTGCAACCGGCGAAGGTGCACAGCCCAACAACAGTCACAGCAAACGCGATTTTAGTAATTGTGTTCATAATCATAGATTTTTCAGCATCCTACGCCCGGTCCGCAGGATGTCAAGTGTCCCAAATGAACAATTTCGACCGCAAGAACGCATGAAAAAGGGGCGGATTAGGCATTGCTTTCCGCCCGGCGGGCTCTCTAGCCTTTGCCCATGAAAACACTTGCCCTGTGGACCGCCACCGCCAGTTGTATTCTTTTCTCGTCAGCGATGGCCGCGCGCGCCGCCGGCGCCGAGCCAATAGACGTTGGCGGCCAACGCCAGGTTTTCATTGATGACCGGTTCATGGCCGAGGCGAAAGGCGTCCATTTGCGCGTGCACCAGCCCAGGAAAACCGGCGAGTGGACCATCAAGCCGGAGCATCCGTGGGAGCAGGGGGGCATCGGCCCCTACAGCAACCTGTTGCACGACGGGACAACCTATCACGCATGGTATCACACCATGGACACCACGGAGTGGGACCAGGGACACACCAACGGGTCGGTCTGCTACGCAAGGTCCAATGACGGGATTACCTGGGAAAAACCGGACATCGGACTCATCGAGTACAAGGGAAACCGCAGGAACAACATCCTGTTCGGGCACGGCGCCTCGGGTTTGCGCCTCGGGCAGGACGGCGGCATGGTGTTTCTGGATCCGAATGGCGGCGTTGAAAACCGCTTCAGGATGCTCTGCCGCTTCGGCGAGGGTGAGGGATTGCGAATCTTTTCCTCATCCAACGGCATCAACTGGCGGTTGACGCACAAGAGCGTGTGCCGGTTCCGGACCGACGAAAAGCGGCATCACCTGGACTCGCAGAACATCATGTTTTGGGACGATCGGATTTCGAAGTATGTGTTGTATTGCCGGCGGAACCTGTTCAGCGACGGCGTGCAGGGCCGGGGCGTGGCGCGGGCGGAGTCGGCGGAACTCGAGGTCTTCCCGCTGGTGCAGGACATGCCGATCATGATCGGGCCCGCGCGCGGAGACCGGTGGGTGGATTACTACTCGAGCTCCGCCATGAAGTATCCCTGGGCGCAGGACGCATACTATATGTTTCCGCAGGCATATTTCCATTATCTCGGCGGCGAGATCCCGGAGTTTCCCAGGCAAACGCCCATCAACGCGGGGCCGTTGCACACGCAGTTCGCAGCCAGCCGCGACGGGAAAAACTGGGAGCGTTACGACCGGCGCCCGTTTCTGCGCCTCGGGATGAAGGGCGAGTTTGACTGGGCGTCCGTGCGGATGATTCACGGCCTGGTCCCGGACGTTTCCGGACGGGAAATGTATATGTATTACCGGGGAAGCGACTGGCTGCACGGGTGGGACCGAAACCCGAACAACAAACGCCTGCTCACCGAAGCGGGCCTCGGCGCCGGCAGGAACATCGCTGTCATCAGCCGGGTGGTGATGCGGCGCGACGGGTTTGTTTCCGTGAGCGCGCCCTGGACCGGCGGGGAATTCACAACCGGGCCGTTGCGGTGCAAAGGGCGCAAACTGGCTCTCAATGCGGACACCTCGGCGGAAGGAACAATTCGAGTCGAGCTGCTCGGGGCCGACGGCGCGCCGATTCCCGGGTTTGCGCTGAAAGATTGCGACATGATCCACACCTGCAACGAAATCAACCGCGTGGTCCGGTGGAAGGGGGGAACAGACCTGGGAACCGCCCTGGCGGAGCCAGTGCGGCTGCGTTTCTCGATGAAGAACGCGGAGCTTTACGCGTTCCAGTTCATGGATTGACGAAAGACGCTGTTCACAGGACACCTTATGGGAGTTTCCAGTTGCGGCGTTTTCAAAACATTAGGGTCACATCTCAACATTCGACATTATCGCTTCTATTTCGTCGAGTTTACGTCGCAGTTGTCCTGGCAATGTGCTGGCTGAACCGGCACACCGCCACGCGGAATGCGCAGTGCTCTCGCCAAGGGAACAATTAGGGCCTCGATTCGGACCTGATGTCCACTGATTATTGTGCAAGAGGTGTGGCAGCCCTTTGAGCCTGAGGGGAGGCGTGGTCACAATCATAAGACCCGTTCACGCGACGCTCTTGCCAGGACCCGGGAGGTGCAAGGCGCAAAATGTGGTGCAGTGGAGATCCGCCTGTTTACGACCCCTTTACAAAAAGCAAATTCCTCTCAGTACCGAAAAGCGGTGTCGCCGCCCATCTGTTTCGTTTTAGAGATCCAAGCCAACAGCCGGAGCTGGGCCATAACGGTTGCGGTTGTCCAGGCTATCAGGCTGAGAAACAGATGGGCTCTGCCACCGCACTCCAAAATTTCATGGCACGCTGCCTT
>ERZ1645192.2561-NODE-2561-length-15017-cov-13.653255_pt1 | contig 15017 bp, 18 predicted proteins | sample MGYA00575354_ERZ1645192 | MGnify/ENA primary metagenome ERZ1645192 (study PRJEB40844, sample SAMN11349763) | freshwater sediment metagenome | isolation source: river sediment | host: Sediment | place: India: Faizupur Khadar , New Delhi | collected 2017-02-21 ... | reverse complement strand
CCGAGGACGTGCAGGCTGCCATGAATTTCCGGGGATTTCCGGAGATGGCGAAGACGAAGGAGAACGTGGAAAGGCTCTACAGAGAGGTGTTCCATAGACATCTAAATTAAATGATCTCTTTCTGATCGATAACATGCACCTTTTGCCTCTGTGTCTCTGTGCCTCTGTGGTTTAGTTAGCAGGTTGGAAATAGTTGTGCCTAAAGTTATTGAACAAAACCACAGAGACACAGAGCACGCACAGAGAGAGCGAACAACTGAATAGTCAGAATTTTCCCTTAAACCAGCCTATTGGCAGGATGCCAGGCCGCCGGCTCCACCTCCAGGCCGGCCACAGCTTCGGCTACGAGTATGTCCGCCATGGCTGCCGCAGGAAAGATGAACTCGGCGCTCTCAATGGGCCCGTAGAGCAGGAAGTCGGCTGCCGAGAGGAGCTGCATGGCTGACGCTGCCGCATCGCAGCACTGCTTTGTCGTTTTATCTTTGGCGGCAAGCCAGGGCCAGGCGGATACAGCATTGTGAATCCCTGATCCCACCGGCAGGCCCAGGCGGCTCTTGGCCACAACGGAAAAGCGCAGAGCTGCACCGGCTCCGCTGCCCAGAGGCATAGCTCCCGGATCGATGAGCAGATTTTTCAGGCCCAGCTCAGCCGCCCGCGGCAAGAGGCCCCGGTCCAGCACCTGGCTGCCGGTCTCCAGCAGTTCAATCGAGCCCTCCACTCCGGGCTTTGCGGGATTGTAGGCCAGTATGACGGCAGAATCTATGTCCGAGTCCCTGATCGCCTCTGCTTCCTCCTCCGCCGTGGCCAGGCTGAGGCTGTTGTAGACCGTCCGGTCGGCGTAGCCGAGTTCGGTCGTCAGCCGCGCTGCCCCGGCGCGGGTGGCGGAGTCGGCAGAGTCTATGATCAGGGGCCCCTTCCAGATGCCGTCGGAAAAGTCAAGATACTTCTCCATGGCCTGGATGCTCCGGGCATAGAGATGCAGCACTGCCGGGCAGCCGGTCTCTTCGGACAGCTCCTCCTGGCGGCCTATCAGCCTCTCCGCCCGGGCCTGGTCGAACAATCCTCTCTCCTCATCCTGGACGATCCTGTGGCCCTGATAGAAGATGGTGCCACAGAGGGCTGTGGGCAGCTCCCCCGGCTGGCCTCCTATCTTTACACCCGCGATATTGACCACTGACTGCTCTCTGCCGAATCTGAACACTCAATCATCCCCCAGCAGCCACATTCACTTCGCATGTATCCTGCATTACCAGCCAGGCGGATGTATCCATAACTGTGCCGCATCCCAGGGACAGATCGCCGCATCCGGTAGAGACCATCTTCCTCTGGGGCCTGCTCTTTACAGCCTGGAAGGGCTCAAAAGGATAGGGCTCTTTCAGTCGGCTGTATCTGCCGATCAGCTCCTCTATCTGCGCGATATCTTCCAGGCCCCTGTGATCTATGATCTCCACCTGCTGCTGAAAGCGCAGGATCGCCTCTGGCTGCAGGTTTTGAATAAAGGGGATGGCTCCTTTGGAGCCGATTATCCTTCCCTGTTCGTCAATGCCGTTTCTATGCAGAGCCATGATGGTATCTCCGGGCAGGTGGCCCCTCGACTCCGCCCCGCAGATTATGATGAAGCGGATATTGCAGTTGGATATCACATTGGCCACGATCTTCTCGATGCCCAGATTTTCCGTCTTGCAGGGGCCGCAGATGGCTGAGCCCCTGGGAAAGATGCGGCTGGCCAGTGTCACCACTGCCACATGAGAGCCTGCATCGCCCACCTCATAGTCGCCGCGCACAGGCGGCCAGGAATCATGGAAATGCTTATCGCCCTGCATATTGCTCCTGCCTTAACTGATGGACCGGGCGGCATTTAATCTTTTGTCTATGAAAAATTGAAATATGAGGATGGCAATTAATTATGGTGATGGTGGCAAGATAATGGCCTCATATAAGGAAAGGATCCTGGAAGTGATTGGAGAGTCAGAGGTAGGCCTGACTACGGTGGACGTGGCCAAGAAAGCGGGCGTGAGCAAGACCACCGTTATCAAGTACCTCTCCGTGCTCAGCTCGGAGGGGCTGGTCGAATTTGTGGAGGTAGGCCCCTCCAAGCTCTGGAGAAACAAAAGAACAGGCCCAAAGCGCGAGAAAGAGGCACCTGCCGCGTTGAACGTGGAGGCGCTTCCCATGATCGATGTAGATTTCAGCAATGGTGACGAAAAAACGGTTTACTTCTCATTCCGGATGGACCCGGAGCAGATATGTGCGCTCATGAAACGCGCCAACAAATGCATGTACAATTTAGCCAAGCCGTTCTGATGAGCAGATCAATATCAAAATAATTGAGGATACAATACATGCCAAGCGCCTCGCAGATGTCCGTACCAAGGGAGATCAAAGACTTCTTCCAGGTTGAAAGCGGCCAGACGCTTCTCATCAAGGGCCTGCCGGGAACCGGCAAGACCACCCTGGCCCTGGAGATAATGAACAGCCTGTGTGAAGATCGCAATGGAATGTACATATCGACCCGCATCGACCCGCGCCGGCTTTATGCCACCAATCCCTGGGTGCAGGAGGTCGTGCCCCCCAGAAATGTGGTCAATGCCACCCAGGGCAAGCTCCTGGAGAGCCTGAAGGGCATGGGAAAGGACCTCTCCAATTACTACGCCGTCCTCGACTTCTTCAAGGTCTTCTTCGACGAGGCGGAGGAGATGGACAATCCCATGATCATCATCGATAGCTGGGATGCAGTCCTGAATTATACATCTCACCTAATTGGAAATGCCCGCTCCAGCTTTGAGCAGAATATCTGCGAGTTTGCCCGCGACCTGGACACCCACCTCATATTCGTCTCCGAGTTTGAGAGCGTCATGCCGCTGGACTACATCGTGGACGGTGTGGTGACTATGGAGCAGTTTTCCCTGCCCGGATATGCTCCGGGCAGCATGAGGACCCGGTATGTGCGGCAGATCAAGCTCGACAAGCTGCGGGGGGTGGAGATAGGCCGGAAGAACTACACTGTGACTCTGCACAATGGGCGCTTCCGGTTCTTTGAGCCCTACAGAGAGCACAATGACGCCAGGATCGCCAGCGACGGAGTGCGGGTCCCCGATCCCAAGGAAGATCGCATATCTACAGGCATTCCCGACCTGGATATTGTCACCGGCGGCCTGAAGTACGGATCGTGCAATGTCCTGGAGATAGACCACGGAGTGGGCAAGAGGTACTACCAGATACTGACTGCTCTGGCCTCCAACGCCCTCAAGAACGGGCGGGGCGTATTCATACTGCCCAGCATCGGCTATCAGCTCAGCTCCCGGGACATATTCGTGCCCACCAATGTCATAGTCTCCCAGCCGGAGGGGGACGACCCGGCTGCCTGGAGTACGGAGCTGGAGGAGAAATGGAATGCCCTGCGGGCGCGGACGGGCCGTCCCATATTGAATATCATCGGCCTGGATGCCATCGAGTTCGCCTTCGGCTACAAAGCCGTGCTCAATCTGATCAATATCATGATCAGAAACTGGAAGGAGAGCAACGACATCAATTTGCTGGTGGTTAAGAGCGGCCAGGAGAGCATGAATATGGCAGTGCACACCGCAGACACCTACCTGCTGGTCAACGAATTGAACGGCGGGCTGTGCCTGTACGGCATCATTCCCAGGACCGAGCCCTACAATATGCTTCTGGAGGATAGAAACAGGATCAGCCTGACGCCCATGGTCTAGGCCTATAAGTCCTGGAGCTCCTCACTATTTACGATGGGTAATTGACGCTTCAGTTTCTGTGAGTCCTCTGTGCGCTTCCGGTGACTTTGTGCTGGCAGTCAGCGCCGGGCCATAAACAGTTGCTAACGACGTTTTCACCACAGAGACACAGAGGACACAAAAGTAACGCGCAGAGAAACGACCACGAGTGGTGAAATATTTGTGATTAATTAACAACTTTCTTCCTATTAATAACCACAAAGAGCACAAAAGCACAAAGGACTCACAAAGAAGGTATTTTCGCACCAAGAGATAACAAGGTCGCCTTCAACAGGGAAAAAAAGGAGGTATGTTTCCCGGCTAATTTATCTGCGGTATGCTGCTTACCGCCTCCGGATTGGACAGTGCTGACACGTCTCCTGTATCTTTGCCCAGGGCCTTGGCCTTGATGACGCGGCGCATGATCTTGCCTGACCTGGTCTTGGGCACATCCTTGACGAAGTAAACCTTGTCCGGGTAGGCAACCGGGCCCAGGACCTTTCTCACGTGAGTGGAGATCTCCTTCTTGAGGGACTCCTCTTCAGCGACTCCTTCCTTGAGGATGATGAATGCAACGATCTTCTCGCCCTTGACCTCGTCGGGCTCGCCGATGACTGCTGCCTCAGCAACCTTGGGATGGGAGACGGCGGCGGACTCAACCTCTGCGTTGGAGATGCGATGTCCTGCTACCTTCAGCACATCATCGATCCTGCCCTGGATCCACCAGTATCCGTCCTTGTCGCGGGTGGCCTTGTCTCCAGCCAGGTATGTCCCGGGCTTGAGCTGCCAGTACATGTCCCAGTACTCCTTCTTGTATCTGACCTCATCTCTGAAGAAGGCGCGGAGCATGGACGGCCAGGGAGCCGTTTGCACGATATTGCCGCCAGAGCCCAGGGGGACTGAATTTGCATCCTCGTCATAGATATCGGTGTTCATGCCGGGCAGCGGGAAGCAGACGGAACCGGGCTTCTCAGGGGTCATGGCCAGCGGTGCAACGACGTGGCAGCCTGTCTCTGTCTGCCACCAGGTGTCCATGATTGGCGCCTGGTCGGAGCCTATGTTCTTTCTAAACCACATGTAGGCCTCCGGGTTGAGCGGCTCGCCCACAGAAGCCAGAATTCTGATGGAGGACAGGTCGTACTTCTTGACGAACTCTTCGCCTGACTTCATAAACATCCTTACAGCAGTGGGTGCGCTGTAGAATACTGAGACTCCATACTGCTCAATGATGGACCACCAGCGTCCCAGGTCCGGGAAGTCGGGAGAGCCTTCGTACAGGATGCTGGAGGCACCCAGGATCAGCGGGCCATAGATCACATAGGAGTGTCCTGTGATCCAGCCGGCATCTGCTGTGCACCAGTAGACATCATCATCGTGCACATCCAGGACCCATGAGGTGGTCTGGGCTGCGCCAACCGCATATCCGCCGTGAGCGTGCTCAATACCCTTGGGCTTGCCGGTTGTACCGGAGGTGTACAGAATGAACAGCCTGTCCTCTGGATCGAGCTTTTCTGTATCGCACCTGGCTGACTGGCCGGCTACGAAATCGTCATAATAGACGTCGCGGCCCTCAGTCATGGGCACGGAGACTCCGGTCCTCTTGACCACGACCACCTTCTTGACGGAGGGCGAGTTCTTCAGGGCCTCATCCACATTGGGCTTGAGAGGCAGGGGCTTGCCGCGCCTGTAGAAGCCGTCGGCAGTGACCACGACCTTGGCCTCAGCATCGTTGACCCTGCTGGCAAGGCCGCCTGACGAAAATCCGGAGAACACAAGGGTGTGAATGGCTCCGATCTTGGCGCAGGCCAGCATGGTGATGGGCTGCTCGGGAATCATGGGCAGGTATGTGACAACTCTGTCTCCCTTCGTAACGCCCACGCTCTTGAGGGCGTTGGCCAGCCTGTTGACCTCTCGATAGAGCTGATAGTAGGTGATAGCCTTTGCATCGCCCACCGGCTCACCAACGAAGTAGTAGGCCACCTTGTTCCGTTTCGCGGAGTGGGCATGCCTGTCCACGGCATTGTAGGCCACGTTGACCTTTCCGCCGGTAAACCACTTGTAATGGGGCTTTTCGGAATCATCGAGGATCTGGGTGTAGGGCTTGAACCAATCGACATAGGTCCTGGCCATCTCATCCCAAAATTCCAGGTAGTTGTCTGAGCACCACCTGCGCATTTCATTCTCAATCTGAAAGCCCTTCCTCTTCATCCACTGGTAGGAGTTCGAGTGCTCAATAATCCATTGCGGTGTATTGAAGATCCTGGTCTCTTCCTGGAGAACAGCCGTTTTCGCAGTTTCCGATTTCATGGTATAACATAACTTGTTATGGTATATTAGGATTTCGCTTCTCATCTCTATGGACTGTCATCATACGAACGAAAACATAGCCACAGCCGCTGGGAAAACTTTATGAATCAAATATTATGTTATATTATCATATGAAACAATTATCTGTACTGGTGGATGATGATGTTTTGGAGGCTATCGAGAACCGCATACTGGCCTCCGGGCGCAGCAAGAGCGACGTGGTCAGGGATCTTCTCACCATCGGCCTGAAAAAGCCTCCAACTTCCGCTTACAGAGATCTTGTAATGGATGCCATTGCCGCACATGAGAGGAGATTTCACGCTACGGAGGGAGCTGAGGAACTGTAAAGAAAATAAATAAAAAAGTTTATGCCCTGGCCAGCCCCCTGGCCTCATGGGCTATGCGCGCGGCAGCCTCCTTTCGCATCATCTCCACAAACTCCCTCTGTGTGGCATAGATCAATGCCCCGCTGGGGCAGGCGGCCACACAGGCGGGGACATCCAGGCTCTTGCAGCGGTCGCATTTGACTGCCATCCTCACCTCAGTATGCCGGCCTATGACTCCATAGGGGCAGACCATGGCGCACATCCAGCAGCCGACGCAGTTCTCTTCGCTCCTTTCCACTATTCCCGTCACTGGATCCTGGGTCATGGCCCCGGTGCGGCAGACAGCAACGCAGGGCGCGTCCTCGCAGTGGCGGCAGACGAGAGGCACCTTCTGCCCCTCCGCCATCTCAACATAAATCCGGCGCACAGGCCGCGGCTTCTCTGATACCGCCGCAAAAAGGCTTTTGCTTGTCGAATGCTCCACAGCGCAGGCCATCTCGCAGGACTTGCACCCCTGGCAGCGGTCCAGGCGCACGAATACCTCTTTCATGCTTCTACTCCTCCCCATTTCATATTGAACATCGATTCTCCATCCTTCGCCAAATGCAGCCTTACAGCCCCAGCTTCCTTCTCTGGTTGTCGATGCGATCGATCATCAGGGCGGCGGCCTTGAAGGGGTCCGGCTCCACAGCGAACGCCGCCCCGACGGCGTCTTCAGCCCCGCAGGTGAGAAGCGATGTCACTGCGGAGCTGCCCAGCACCGGTGGCACTGTGCCCAGGACGGTAAACACCCCCGAGCCGACGACATAGGCTCCGATAGACACCGCTTTTTCGCTCATCCACTCCGGCGCTGCTGCCGCGGCGGGCAGGTCGCTTATGTCCACTCCCAGGGCATTGGCAATGGCCGCGGCGGCGACCAGGATGCGAGAGATGTCCACGCAGGAGCCCATGTGCAGAACAGGAGGTATTCCCAGGGCTTTGCAGACGCCTTTCAGACCATCGCCTGCCAGGTCTGCCGCCTCTGGCAGGAGCAGCCCGGCCTTGGCGCAGGCCTGAGCATTGCAGCCGGTGCTCACCACCAGCACATTGTTCTTGATCAGCTCCTTGACCAGGTTGAGGTGGCCATAGTCATGCTGAACCTTGGGATTGTTGCAGCCTACCACGGCTCCTATGCCCCGCACAGCTCCGCTCTTTATAGCTCCCAGCAGAGGATCGAGGCTGCCTCCCAAAGCAGCCACTATGCTCTCCACAGAGAAGCCCACCATGCACTTGGTCTTGTTGTTTGGTATATGGACTTTTAAGGGATTTCTGTTCCTGTAATTCATCACAGCCGCCTTCACGATCTCACCGGCGGTCTGCATGGCCGTCTCTTCGTGAAACTCCATGTGTGCGGCTCCAGGGAACATGGCCTTGGGAGATGTGGAGATGAACGTGGTGTGAAAGCACCCTGAGAGTGCACCCAGGGCGGGCATGATGCACTGTATGTCCACCACCATGGCCTCCACAGCGCCAGTGGCCACAGCCAGCTCCTGCTGCAAGAAGTTGCCTGCTACGGGGACGCCGTGGCGCATGAGCACCTCGTTTCCGGTGCAGCAGATTCCGGCGACATTGATGCCCAGAGCACCCTGCTCTTTGGCGAGCTTGATCATATCCGGATCTGCCGCTGCAGCCACAACCATCTCCGAGAGCAGGGGCTCATGTCCGTGAACTATGATATTGACCTGATTGGGCTCCAGGACTCCCAAATTGGCCTCCGAGAATGTGGGCGAAGGCGTGCCGAACATGACATCCTGTAGCTCAGTGGCGATCATGGACCCGCCCCAGCCGTCGGCCAGGCTGGCGCGCAGCCCCTGCAATATGAGATGAACATAATCATTGTCCACACCAATATGGGTTCTATGCATGATCTCCACGATCTCCCGGTCGATGCCGCGGGGATCTATGCCCAGCTTCTTCCACAGTTCGACCCTTTTGGCCGGAGCGCGGCGGGTGAACTGAATGGGGCCATCCTGCTTGCCAAACTCAGATAAAACGGCATCTGCAAGGGCAATCTGGCTATCCACACCGTACTCCTTCATGAGCCGCTCCAGCTTGGCACTGTCCTTGACCTGGTAGCTGGGGGCTTTGCCCTCGGACATGAGACGGAAGGTATGGGCCACACCTCTGCCGTGGTCGGAGTGGGCGGCGGCGCCGGCTGCAATCATCCTTAGCAGATTTCTGGCCACGATGATATCAGCAGTCGCACCGCAGACGCCCCTGACGGCCCCCTCGCCGAAGGGGTCGATGCGGCAGGGGCCCATGTTGCAGTTTCTGCAGCACAGCCCCAGCTCTCCGAAGCCGCATTGCGGCTGCTGCTTTTCAAAACGATCCCAGGCAGTCTCCAGGCCGGCCTTGCGGCAGACGTCAAGCATCTCCCGGCTGACGGGGTCGGCGGATCTATCGCTAGCATTCTGGACCATATGAATACCTCTATAATAATCTACGATTATAAATCATGGACAGTTCTGACTGAAACTATTTAATGTTATTTATCCATAATTAATTTATTCAGTACAGAGAGTCGATAATTTTTCATTCTCTGCCATAGGTGTATCATATCAAGCAGGCAAAGGAGGATGGTGGCAAAATCTTAAATATAACTAGCTAAAATTATTATGATTGATTGGTGATTGTCAATGGCCACGAGCTTTAACTGGGCGGGGGATGCCATCGTCAGGGACACGATCATGTGGGACAAGAGGGCAGTAATCGGCAGCGCCAGCCTCTTCATTCCCACTGACATCCGGGCATGGTTGGCCTCTGTGAAGAGCGAGGTGATCATCAGAGCCTTGCAGGATATCGATCTGCCTGCCACCCGTACGGCGGGCACATTCGACCTTCGAGCCTGGAAGATCTGGGAGTATGTGGCCGGGTCGGTTCAGTATATCACCGACAAGACCACCTTCGGAGTGGAAGACCTGTGGCTCTTTCCCGAGGAGACACTCACCCTGCGCAAGGGAGACTGCGAGGATGCATCCTTTCTGCTGGCCACACTGCTTTTGGCCAGCGGCATATCCGAACACTGCGTGCGCGTCGTTTTGGGAAGCGTGTCCACTCCGGATGGAGAGTTCGGCCATGCCTGGGCCGTCTACCAGAACGAGTCTGGCCGGTGGTGTCTGCTGGAGTCCACTTTGGACGCAGTGCCGGCAGATCTGACACCGGCGGATCCATTCATATCTCCTGGGAGCCGCTATCAGTACCTGCCCATGTTCTGCCTGAACGGCTCGCACCTCTGGTCTCTGGGAGGCGCCGGATCGCAGATGGCCGGGTATTTAAAAAAGAGAGGGCGCACCTGGAATAGACAAGCCCCTTCGCACCACTGACCCGTCCAGGATTCACTACATTTCACCGGGGTCCGCCTGTGCCAGCACACTGCTCCCGTCCGCCCTCCTGGGCAGCCTCTCCGGATCGAAGCTAACCACAATCTTCTCCTTGTCTGCAGCAATGGCCGTGACGCCCATGTGGAAGATGTAGCGCGTGGTTCTCCTCCCCTCAGGGATGGCCAGCTTATGTACCCGGCGCAGGATGGCGGCTGAGGCCGTCTGCAGCGCCGGACCGCTCTGCAGAAAGAGCAGGCCGGGCAGGTTGAGGCGCTGGTGGTCGGTCGTCGGATACCTCTCGCCCATCAGGTCTCCCAGCTCTTCGCGAAGGATGGTCACCTCAGTCTCGCCGCTCTTCACGGCGATCTGTCTCTCGTCGGCATGCACGGAATCGATGTGAGAATGAAGGGCGCTGAGCACATAGCTATCTCCCCGCCCCTTATTTTCATCGGGAAGGAGTGCTTCTAGCTTTTTCATAAAGGGCTTTAAAAGTGGGCTTGTCCCGGCAAAGAGTGATCCGGGAAGATTTTTGACCTCAGTACGAGCCAGTTCGCGCAGATCCTTTTCCCGGACCTCGATGGCAATCATGAAGCCAGGATGCTCTTAGAGGGAGATATATCTTGCTGAAAGCCTTATCAGCATGTTACTGAGCTGAGATATTGATCAACCATACTGAATATTAATAAACATCTCTGTCTGTTTAACTAATAATATAATGTCATATAATAGATATCTCTCCAAATTAATTATTTAACCTTGATGGGAGGTTTTCCCGGGAACGCGCCGGCAAATTCGTCCCGAATCTGCAAGGCCTGAAAATGCTACTCTAAAAATGCAGCAATTATAAATTCTCATCAAGGGCATTAATTGACCTCCCATTCACCTAATTGTAAATGCCAGTTGCTTTTAAAGTTATTATCTAAAGTATTAGTCTAAATTTGTAAAATTAAAAGACATACCCTTTCAAAACAAATTATTTATATCATTAAGTATTTGTGGCATGAAAAATATGGTGACGATTATGAGAGAGTCCACCGTGAAGATCCTGGACGACAAGGACATGGAATTTGTCGAAACGCTTCGATCCCTGAGCGTGCCGCGAAATGTGGCCACTCTGATAACCTTCCTGGCCAATGTCGATGAAGCCTCCTCTCGCGAGATCGAGATGGGCTCAGACCTGCGCCAGCCGGAGGTTTCCATTGCCATGCGCACCCTGCGCGACAACAACTGGATTGAAGAGAAGGAGATCAAGCGGGAAGGAAAGGGCAGACCGATGAAGGTCTACTCTCTGAGGGCGAAGATAGATGAGATCATAAGGCACTTCGAGGAGGAGAAGCTGCACGAGTCCGCTCAGGCCATGGAGAGCATCCAGAGGCTAAAGCAGCTCATATCAACAGAAGCCGGGCAGTAAGCTCTACAATAACTGGCACAATAGGTCACACAGACACATAAAAGGCTGCGGCAGATTTTGCTCGCTGTCCAGGGGAGCGGGGGACATTTTCTATCGAGATGAAGAGATCACCTTCACCTCGATCTTTGCGGCAATATTGCGGCCTAAGGATATCTTGGAGCCGCCTATTTCGATTACCACCGGGCCGCCGAAGGGCTGGGAGGCGATCTTGCGCACCATTCTGCCTTTTCGTATGCCCATGGCCTCAAATCTCTTCTGCCAGGCAGCATCCCCGTTCACTGCCATCACCTCCAGCAGTTGATTGCAGGGAGCCTTATCCAGCTCGATATACCTCATCTGGATGCTACCTCATATTCATCTAAATCCGGACGACTACGCCCCTCTTCTTCAGGTAGTCCTTCACATCCCGGACATTCCACTCTCCGAAGTGGAATATGCTCGCCGCAAGGGCTGCTGAAGCCTGTGTCTTCTGAAAGACCTCCAGCATATGATCAGGGCTGGCGCAGCCTCCCGAAGCTATGACCGGCACCTTCACACTCCGGGAGACGGCGTCGGTAAGAGGAATGTCAAAGCCGTCGTAGGTCCCGTCCCGGTCCATGCTGGTGAGCAGGATCTCTCCTGCCCCCAGGGAGACTGCCTTCTTAGCCCAGGCCAGGGCATCGACTCCTGTGAACCTCCTGCCCCCGTAGTAAGAGCACTCAAACCAGCAGGGCCCACTCTCCGTCTGCACCACCTCCCGGCCTGCCTCCAGGGCATAGCGACGCTTGGCATCGATGGCCAGCACCACGGCCTGATTGCCGTAGTGGCTGGCGATCTCGCTGATCAGCTCCGGGCGGTTGAGGGCCGATGTGTTCAGGGTGATCTTATCAGCTCCGGCGTTGAAGACCTCCCGCGCCTGCTCGAGGCTGCTGATGCCGCCCCCCACTGCCAGGGGCACAAAGACGGAGCGGCTCGTCCTTTTGATGACCTCTGTCATCGTCTCCCGCCGCTCATGTGAAGCGGTGATGTCCAGGAAGACTATCTCATCGGCTCCATCCTGGTAGTATTTGCCGGCCAGCTCCCAGGGGACGCCGGCATATCTGATCTGTTGAAATTCGATTCCCTTGACCACCCGGCCGCCGGGCACCTGGAGGTCGCAGTCCAGGCACGGAATTACCCTTCTGGCTAGCATTTTACAGACCTCACAAAGTTCTCCAGTATGTGTAGCCCCCTGGCCCCCGACTTTTCAGGGTGGAACTGAGTGGCAAAGACATTGCCGCTGGCCACGGCAGCAGTGACGGTCACACCGTGCTCGACTGTGGCCACCAGGACGGACCCGTCCGCAGGCTGCCCGTAATAGGAATGCACAAAGTAGAACATATCGCCTTCCTCGATTCCGTCCAGCATCTCCACGTGCTTCTTAATGGACAGTCCGTTCCAGCCCATCTGAGGAATCATTACCGAGTCCGGCAGCTTTACTACCTTGCCTTTTATCCATCCCAGACCCCGCGCGCCCGGGCTCTCTTCGCTCTCCTCGAAGAGCACCTGCAGCCCCACGCATATCCCGAAGATGGGCACTCCGTCCTGCCGGGCACGGGAGAGGGCCTCCTGGAAGAGAGAGAGGCGGGCCATGCACTGCCCAAAGGCTCCCACGCCGGGTACAACAATGCCCTGAAATCCTTGCAGCGCAGCTGGCTCTTTGACCATTTTGGGCGACGCCCGCACGTAATCTAGGGCGTTGTAGATGCTGAAGAGATTTCCCATTCCGTAGTCCACAATGGCAATCGTCATCGTTCTTATCCTTCTTTCCTGTGCGCCGTTTGCTGTCTCTTTTCCTGTATTATGATGTTTCGCTTCGTTTACCTCTCCCTATTTGAATTTGACCTATTGCCAATCTATTTATGCCGGGTCGGGTTTTGAGAGATGGAATGCTGATTGTTATGCCGGACGGCAGCCGCAGGGAGATGGCAGAGGGCGGCTCCAGAATCGAAGAGATACTCAATAAACTGGGCATAAATCCGGTGGAGGTCATAGTGGCCAGGAACGGCATGATCGTATCGGAAGAAGAGACTGCCGGCGGAGGCGACGAGCTGAAGATTGTGCGGTTTGTGCACGGCGGTTGACCAATGCCGGGGCATCCGGCCAGTTGATGCAGCTAACGGAAACTGATGGCGGCAAATGGATGACGGGAAGCGGTGACGGGTATGCTCAGTGACGCAGAAAAGGAGAGGTATTCCCGCCAGATCCTCCTCTTCGGAGAGGATGGGCAGGAGAGGCTGAAGAGGACGCGCGTCTTTTTAGCGGGCGCCGGGGGCCTCGGCTCGGCCATGGCCCTCTATCTGGCTGCGGCGGGCTTCGGCAGTATTCGTATAGTGGACTGCGATCAGGTCGACCTGAGCAATTTGAACCGCCAGATACTGCACGGCGTTTCCGATATCAATCGGGACAAAGTCCTCTCCGCCCAGGAGTCCCTGACGGGCCTGAACTCTGAGATCGAGGTGGATGCCCTTGTAGAGACCATGAGCGAGGAGAATATAGACCGGCTGGTGCAGAGCTGCGACCTGATTATGGACGGCATGGACAGCTTTGCCGCCAGATATATCCTCAACCGAGCCGCACTGAAAAGCAGGATCCCCCTTATTCACGGGGCGATCAGCGGCTACCAGGGGCAGGCTACCACAGTCATTCCCGGCAGAACAGCCTGCCTGCGCTGTATCTTTCCCCGGGCTCCGCCGGCGTCGGTTCTTCCGGCTCTGGGCAGCACCTGCGGTGTGATTGGCTCCATTGCTGTGACTGAGGCGGTCAAGTATGTCACGGGTACGGGAAAGCTCCTCGAAGATAGGCTGGTCCTCTGGGACGGCAGGAACGGCTGCCTGGATGAGCTGGCCTGCGAGCGCAACGCCCTCTGTCCGGACTGCTCGGAATTGTAGTTAGTATTAATATCCATAATGGCAATTCATTTTGAAGGATAAAGAGATGGAGCATATGAGAGAAGGCAAAAAGGCGCTGCTGGTGATGGGCTGCCCGGAGGTGCCGGTGCAGATGAGCATGGTGATCTACCTCACCCATAAGTTGACCCATGCGGGCTATGATGTGACTGTGGCGGGGACGGATGCGGCGGTCAAGCTTCTCAAGGCAGCCGACCCGGAGAGCTACTACGTGAAAAAGACGGCCGACATAGATCAGACGATCAGCGATATTGTGGAGAAGAAGACCGACTTTGACCTCTGCTTTGCCTTCATGCACAGCGATGCGGGAATGACCTACGGGGCGACATTCTCCGCCATCTCCAGGGCCAAGCTCTATGCCCTGGTCTTCGGCAAGAATGCCGAGGTCCTGGGGGAGAGCATTGACTATCCGGCGGAGAAGATCGTGGCCAAGGCCACCCACAATCCCAATCCCCTCAAGAATAAGATCGACAAGGTGGTTTTGTGAGCTGCATTGAGCAGATGAAGTACAGGCTGTACCTGGAGAGGACCTCCTTCAAAGATGCCCGCGATTACATCGAAAAGAACTGCGAGGAGGTCTACTACGTCGATCCCGGCTACAAGATATTCAAGGACTACTACATCATCGGCGTGCCGCCGGTGGCCATGGGCGTGCGGGGCACGGAGATGCTCTTCACCTACGTCAAGCCCTGCCACGGCACATTTGTCATGGGGATCGACTCGGAGGAGGAGATCGCCCGGCTCCGGGAGAATGAAAAGAAGAAGATCCTCAAGTCAGCCAAGAAGGGCAAGGTCGCGGAGGTGGGCGCCTCCACGGCAGCGCCGGCGAGCTTCGGTGACTTGTGGAAGAGATGATTGCCGGATAAGATCATCACTGGATAATATCATTGGATGGGCTGCAATCATGCGCATAAAGATCCTGGCGTTCGCCGGCTTTCGGGAGATACTGGGAAAGG
>ERZ1645192.2560-NODE-2560-length-15017-cov-20.441385_pt1 | contig 15017 bp, 11 predicted proteins | sample MGYA00575354_ERZ1645192 | MGnify/ENA primary metagenome ERZ1645192 (study PRJEB40844, sample SAMN11349763) | freshwater sediment metagenome | isolation source: river sediment | host: Sediment | place: India: Faizupur Khadar , New Delhi | collected 2017-02-21 ... | reverse complement strand
CATAGGGACTGTCGGTAATCTCGATGCCGATTTTGGCAATCGGAGAATTAATCGGCCCCATGGAAAAGGGAATGATATACATCGTGCGCCCCTTCATGCATCCCTGGTAGAGGCTTTTCATGGTTTTTTTCAGTTCATCCGGTTCAACCCAGTTGTTCGTGGGACCGGCATCCACCTGATCGGGAGTGCTGATATAGGTGCGGTTCTCCACACGCGCGACATCCGACGGATCGGAGCGGAAAAGAAAACTGTTTTTTCTCTTCTTCAGTTTCGTCGCCGCGCCGCTTTTTACCATCTGCGCCATCAGCGTGTTGTATTCCTTCTTAGAACCGTCACACCAGTAAACGTTTTTCGGCGTGCACATCTGTTTGATTTCTTTGACCCAACTCAGCAGTTTTTTGTTTTTTACAGCAATGTCCATAAAATATTTTTCCTTATGTAATTAATCTGGGCACTTTGTATAATTTCCATCTTGTCATTTCGAGGAATCCCTATATGTCGGGATGACGAGAAATCTTTCTTTTATTGTCACCTTATAAGATTTCTTCCTCCGGTCGAAATGACAAATTTATCATTGTGCTATGTTTCTGAGCGCCGGATTTTACACCGGCGCTCCAGAGTTACTTATTTCTTTGACTTCTTCGCTTTTACTTTTGCCTTCGCTTTCGGTTTTGCCGCAACCTTGGCCTTGGCTTTTGCTTTAGGCTTCGGAGCGCTCTTCATCTCATCAGCCACAGCCTGAGCGGCAGCCAGACGCGCGATCGGAATACGATAGGGCGAGCAGCTCACATAATCCATCCCCACGCGGTGACAGAACATGACGCTGGAAGGCTCGCCGCCGTGTTCGCCGCAAATGCCGACCTTCAAACCGGGACGCGCGCTACGTCCTCTTTCAACGCCCATCTGAATCAACTGGCCGACGCCGCTCTGATCCAGGATCTGGAAGGGATCAACGGGAATGATTTTCTTGGCCAGGTAGCCGGGAACAAACGCGCCGACATCATCACGGCTGAAGCCGTAAGTCATCTGGGTCAGGTCGTTCGTACCGAAGCTGAAGAATTCCGCCTCTTCGGCAATCTTGTCGGCGAGCAGGGCCGCGCGCGGAATCTCAATCATGGTGCCCACCATGTACGGTATCTTTTTCAGACCGTATTTGGCCAGCACTTCCGGATAGATTTTCTTTACAATCGCTTCCTGGTTCTTAAATTCAGCCACATCGCAGACAACGGGAATCATGATTTCCGGTAAAGCCTTCTGGCCTTCCTTGATCAGTTCCGCCGAGGCTTCGAGGATGGCGCGAATCTGCATTTCACTGATTTCGGCATAGGTGATGCCCAGACGCACACCGCGATGTCCCATCATCGGGTTGGTCTCATGCAGTTTTTCTGCCCGGGAATTGAGATTGTCTATCGAAATACCCAGACTGTCCGCCAGACGCTGTCTCTCGTCCGTATTTTCCGGCACAAATTCATGCAGAGGCGGATCCAGCAGACGGATCGTAACCGGTCTTCCGCCCATTGCTTCGATGGTCTTCTTGATGAATTCCTTGACAAACGGGAACAACTCATCGAGGGCCGCGCGGCGCTGTTCCTCGTTATCCGAGATGATCATCTTGCGCAGGTAAAACAGCGGCTGCTCGCTGTTCTCGCCGTAGAACATATGCTCGGTGCGGAACAGTCCGATGCCTTCGGCGCCAAACTGAACGGCCTTGGCGGCGTCTTTCGGCGTTTCGGCATTGGTGCGGATTTTCAAACGACGAAGCGAATCGCAGATCTTCATGAAAGCGGCGAAATTGACATCATTTTCGGCGCCGCTGATCATCGGCAGTGAACCGACATAAGCGCGTCCCTTGGTGCCGTTCAGGGTAATGAAGTCGCCTTCACGCACCGTCTTGCCGTCAACGGACATGACTTTCTGCGCGATATCCACGTGCAGTGTGCCGGCGCCCACGATACAGCACTTGCCCCAGCCGCGGGCAACCAGCGCCGCATGCGAGGTCATGCCGCCGCGTGCCGTCAGGATGCCTTCAGCCGCGCGCATGCCTTCCACGTCTTCGGGATTGGTTTCTTCGCGAACCAGAATGACTTTCTTGCCTTCCTTCTTCCATTCCATCGCCACCTCGGAGGTGAAAGCGACCTGTCCCACGGCTCCGCCGGGACCGGCCGGCAATCCCTTGACGAGAAAGTCTGCTGAGGCTTCGGCCTTCGGATCCACCATCGGATGAAGCATTTCATCGAGCTGCGCCGGGGTCACGCGGGAAACCGCTTCGGCGGCGCTGATCATTTTCTTTTTGTACATCTCCACGGCAATCCGCACGGCAGCGGGACCGTTGCGTTTGCCCGTGCGGGTCTGCAGCATCCACACACGGCCGTCCTGAATGGTAAATTCCAGATCCTGCATATCACGGAAATGAGACTCCAGCTTGTTGCGGATGCCTTTGATCTGGGCGTAAACTCTGGGCATCGCCTTCTCCAGAGAGGGATGTCCTTCAACATCATCCGATTGGCGGGTTTCCTCATTCATCGGGTTGGGTGTGCGGATACCGGCGACAACGTCTTCGCCCTGCGCATTGGGCAGCCATTCGCCGTAGAATTTATTCTCGCCGGTGGCCGGATTGCGGGTAAAGGCCACACCGGTGGCGGAATTATCGCCCATGTTGCCAAAGACCATCGCCTGCACATTGACCGCGGTGCCCCACTCATCGGGAATGCCTTCTATCCGGCGGTAAGAGACGGCGCGTTTGCCATTCCAGCTTTTAAAAACAGCGCCGATCGCGCCCCACAACTGCTCCATGGCGTCATCCGGGAACGGTTTGCCGATAACTTCCTGCACTTTGGCTTTGTAAATTTCCGCCAGCTCGGCCAGATCGTCAGCGGTCAGGTCAACATCCAGTTTGGCGTTGCGGCGTACTTTCATGGCCGCCAGCTCTCTTTCCAGCTGTTGGCGTACGCCCATGCCTTCGGCCGGTTCGATGCCTTCGGCTTTTTCCATCACAACGTCCGAATACATCTGAATCAAACGGCGATAAGAATCCCAAACGAAGCGGGGGTTATTGGTTTTTTCAATCATGCCGGCAATCGTTTTCGAGGTCAAACCGATATTCAAAACGGTTTCCATCATGCCGGGCATACTGCTGCGCGCGCCTGATCGGGCGGAAAACAACAAAGGATTCTTCGGATCACCGAACTTCATACCGGAATCCTTTTCCGTTTTCTGCAGTGCTTTTAAAACCTGTTCTTTTAATCCCTGAGGATAACGGCCTTTATTCGCGTAGAAGGCCGTGCAAACTTCTGTTGTTATTGTAAAACCCGGGGGGATGGGAATATTGAGATGCGCCATTTCCGCAAGCCCGACACCCTTGCCACCCAAAAGATTCTTGCTCTTTCCATATCCTTCCGAGAAGGAGTACACATATTTAGCCATAATTTTGCTTTTCAACCTCCTTGGTTAATCCAATTTTAATGCGCTATATCGACATAAGATTATGGTTATTGTCAAGATAAAATTGCAGAAATGTAATTTAAGGCAAAGATACGGCAAATATTAATTAATATAATATCTTAGAATACATCGGCCGGTTAATCCATCAACCGGAAACGGATAATCTGGGTGATAGCCGATACGGCATCCTTCCAGTTTATTTTTTTCCCTTCTTCATACGTCCTGCCGGCATAGGAAATGCCGGTTTCATAGACGCGCAGGCGCCTGCCGTCGATCCGCATGCGGGCGATTTTGGCCGTCATCTCCGGTTCGACGCCGAAGCGGGGGCTTTTCAGGTTCAGGCGCTCCACAACCTCGCGGGTGAAAACCTTGTAGCAGACTTCCATATCCGTCAGATTAAGATTGGTCAGCATGTTGGACAGGGTTGTTAAAATATTGTTGGCCACCTGATGCCAGAAATACATCACGCGATGCGGTTCGCCGATAAAACGGCTGCCGTAAACCACTTCGGCTTTGCCGTCCAGAATCGGCTGCAACAACTTCGGGTAGTCAGCCGGATCATACTCAAAATCCGCGTCCTGAACGATCACAATATCCCCGCTGACTCTGGCAAAACCATCGCGGAGGGCGGCCCCCTTGCCTTCATTGACCGTCTTGTTGATCATTTGAAACCGAATTTCCGGAAACTTGCCCGGCAGCGACTCGATGACATTCCAGGTGTTGTCCCCCGAACCGTCGTTTACCAGAATCAGCTCTTTGTCCAGGGAACCGGGCAGCGGCTGGGCAATGACTTTACGGATGACGGCTTCCAGATATTTTTCTTCATTATAAACCGGAACGACGATGGATAATTTTTTAAACTCTCTTTTTTCCATGGAACTGGCCTGAGATCTTTTTCGGTTTATTGCTTCATCATCTTATCAGCACGGTTGACTATCGGATACGGTACCACAATTGAGCGATCAATTCTCTTACAACCGTTGATGTTTTGGTAAGCTCCGCGGCCTGCGGCATATAACAGATCACGAGGTTTTTGGCCGGTGAAGCATACAGGTAATGCGCGGGCAGTGGTGTGACGTGATCAAAATACTTTTTAAATTCTTCCTCGCTTCTTTTCATGTGAAAAGCGGACGTCACCAGACCGATATGCATCTTTTTATCGCCCAGTATTTTCTTCACTTCCAGTGCGTTTTCAGCGGTATTTTCCGACTTCGCTTCAATTCTTATTTTATCCTTCGGCACCCCCAGAGATTCCGCCAGTTTCGCCATGGCCTGCGCTTCGGAGACATCCCCCTCCCCTTTGCCGGCACAGACAAAATAGCGCGCGCCGGCTTGATGATAAACTGTCGCCGCGTGAACCAGACGGAGCGTTCCGAAATCCGAGCTGAAGGTCTCCTGGATGGATTTGATTTCCTTCGTCCCGTTGCCCAGCACCACCAGGGCATCCGGGCCATTCTTCAATCCGGCCGATTGATGATGGATGTAATCTTTCTCCAGGTGATAGCAAAGATAATTGGACACGGGCGCGATCCCTGTGCCGTAAACCAGAATGACACCAAGAACCATAATCAACGCATCGCTTTTTTTCTTGCAGTTCTTCCAGAAAATAACCGTCGACGCCAGAAGCAGAATGAAAATAATAAACAGAGGATCTAAAATTGCTTTGAGAACAGCCCAGACTTCATTCATCATTAAATCCTGAAAACAAATTAATTTTATTAAGATCGAAAAGTGTACTGGTTATTACTAAAATCATCTGACCGTGTCAATGGATTAGTCATGCATCCGATGGCAACGACTTCAGACCATAAGGACTTTCTGCAGGCGGCAGCTCCTGATTCTGTGCTTCCATTATTTCATGTTCTATTATTTCATTGACACGATAGTCCGTTTTTCCTATACTCACGCCACGAAAAAGGGCTTTTCAATAAGATTGTTTTTTCACTTATCCCTGAAAATGATGTCCATTTTTCCGCAACCGCAATGAATAAAACAGACAACCGTATGCAAGCGTCAGGCACCTTACAAATCTGCATAGATTTGCTGAATCATCTCTATGAATCAAAATTTCCGTTCGCGGAATTGAGACCCAAACAGCTCAGCGCGGAAGTATGTTTTACGGGAGACTATGATTTTCTCTACGACGGGACAAGAAAACAGGAGTTGATCAGAAAAATCATCCTGTTTCTGAAAGACCGGGGAGCGTCCTTCTTTATTTTCCTGAAAAATTCTCAAAAAACGCAGGTGCAGATTTTTGATTACGGAACGGAAAAAAAGATCATCCTGGAATTCTGGTCCGCCGCTGTCATCAGCCCCGACATCGGACCGTTTCACTATTCAACGGCACTGACCTGGCAGGATATTGAAAAGTCTGTTGCTCCTTCGCAGAGCGGCTTCAGTATCCACCCGAATATCCGGGCGCTGATTTACATTACGCACCTGAGAGCAAGAAAGAAGGATCTCGGGAAACCGGAGATTATTGCCCGGTTCAAGTATTTCAGTGAACACTGCCTGCCGGATGGACCCGCATACGAACAGGTAAAAGACGTTCTCGAAAAGCTCGCTGCGGGCAAAGAGACACTGCGGGAAGCAAACGGTAATGCGCTCTCCCTGCTGAAAGAAAGCGCGTCGTTCAGGCCGGTCGCCGCCATTTTTTATGTCATGAAAACAAAAGTGAAGGATGTGTTTCCCCTGTTTCCATCCCGACGGATCATGGCTGTCGTGGGACCGGACGGCACGGGAAAAACAACGCTTCTGAAAAAGGCCATCCCCGCAAACGGCAACGACAGGCTGCTGTACTATAAGTTCAAGGATCTTTACAGAAAGCACAACGGCCTGGATAAACTGATCCGGAAATACTATCCGGACCGGAGCCTGAAGCGAAACCAGATCGACGAGAAGGTTTACGGCATCCACTTTGTGTGGTCTTTCATCGTCTTTTTCTTTTTCAGAATTTTTCATTCCGGCAAACGGATTGTTCTGGACCGTTATTTTTACGACCTCCTGCTGACGGGAATCCGGAATCAAAATCAGATGGCGCGGGAAGTTTGGTGGCACGGGCTTGGATGTTTTCTGACACCAAGGCCCCATTGTCTGTTTATCCTGGATGTCCCTTACGAAACAGCCCAAGAAAGAAAGAATGAGATATCAAAGGAAAACTGGGATCTGACATTCCATCATTATCTGAAATGTTATTTTTCCAAACCTTCCCGGTATCTTGCCGTCTGCAATACAGACACAACCGTGGAAAACAGCGCGGCATTTTTTAATTTCGTCAAACAAGCCATCTTAAAATAAAAACACGGTATCCATCATTATTCGAAAAAGAGGCGGTTATATGAAAACGAGATATAACGTAATCCTTCTGATGCTATTGTTTTTTATTTTTTCGTGCGGAAGCGACGGCAACGGCCATGGCGGGCATCAGCCTTCTTTCCCTGTTGAAAACATCATCGCTTCCCAGGAAACCGATCCGGTGTCTCATACCGGAGATGCGGCGGATGATTGTGCGGTCTGGATAAATCCCGGCAATATTAAAGAAAGCAGAATGATTGCAACCGATAAAAAAGGCGGCCTCGCCATTTATGATCTGAATGGAAAATTAACTGGGTATGTAAACGACGGGAAAATGAACAATGTCGACTTAAGATATGACTTTGAGCTTGCGGGCCATGCTGTCAGTATTATGGCCGCCACGAACCGGTCGACAAACAGTATCGCTGTTTATAAAATCAATGAGACAACGCTGCTGCCGGAAAATGTTGCCGCTCGAGTGATCCGCATGAATCTTGCCGAAGTCAACGGAACCTGTATGTACAAGAGCCCGACCTCCGGATTATTTTATGTCTTTGTGACAGACAAATCCGGCTATATTGAACAGTGGCGATTATTGGATGCCGGAGCAGGAATGATTGACGCGGCTCTCGAAAGAAAACTGAGCGTCCCTTCCGATGCTGAAGGATGTGTTGTCGATGACGAGGACGGCGCTCTTTATATCGCTGAAGAACACGGCGGAATCTGGCGTTTTGACGCCGAACCGTCCGCAGGCGCTGCCGGACAAAAGATGATTGATATCAACGAAGCCAATTACCTCCGGGCTGATATCGAGGGATTAACCATCTTTAAAACAGCTGGCCATCAAAAATATTTGATTGCTTCCGTTCAGGGCAACGACAGTTTCGCCGTTTTTCATATCGCGTCTGATCTGACCTGGAGGGGGAGTTTCAGAATAACGGACAATCTGAATGACGGCATTGACAAAGTGACACACACGGACGGCATCGATGTCCTCATCGGGCCGGCCAATCCGGACTACCCGGAAGGCATTTTTATTGCGCAGGATGGCAGCAATACGCCTTCCGGCCTGAATCAGAATTTCAAATTCGTTTCTCTGGCGGAGATCATCGCCCGGTTCAATCTGTGAAGTTTATGGAAAATTCCGACAGCCTCATTTCCCGGACGAGCTAAAAACACAGGGCATCAAGATTTTTCATGGAATACTCAAATAAGTTGATCCATGGCTGCGTCTGTTCTTTCCCCCGCATGGAATATTTAATCCTGGCTTTATTGAGAAAATGCAGCGGAAAGATCGCCTGGCCGAGCTCACGGCTCAAGCCCGTTTTCTCACAGTATTGATGGACGGTCTCGCGGATCAGATGAGACAGCCAGCTCTTTCCGAAGTACGTTTCCTGAACTCTTTGCCACCGGTTGCGGGGTCGAATCTTCAAATTGTGGACATACTTCGACATAAAATAAAAAAGATCGAGAAACGGCAGGCTGTTTTCCGCCGCGGTTTCCCAGTCGATAATTTTGATCTGATTTCCGGAATCAATGAATATATTCGTGGCCGAGTAATCGCCATGAAGAGGTGTGCAGACCGGGTTGTTGCCTATGATCCGGCAAATCTTCTCCAGCAACTCTGAAAGCATGACTTTATCGGACCCTGAACAGCCGTAATCTTCATAAAAATCAAGAAAAGGATTGAGAACCGCATGATCAAATTCGTCCGGCGTTATTCGGGTTTGTGCCACTGTGTTGAGTTTTGTAACGAACTCCAGGGAGCGGGAAAAGTTCTCGCGGATTCTGTTTTGCTGAAAAAGCAAAAACGGGCTTTGCGTCAGAGAAGCCAGCATTCTCTCGCCGTGACATGCTTTCTGCAGCATGACATCGTGTCCCGCCAGTGTGATCATCTGCACCGGCAGCGGCAGATGGATTTGCAGCTCCGGACAGGCGGCCAGTTTCTGAATCATGTGATATTCGCGCCTCAGCGATTCATCCGGGTCTTTGCCGCGCATGCTCTTGATAAACAGCAGCGGCTCGGCGTCCTGTTTACTGAAAACAAGAAAATTGATTCTTCCCTTTTCCCATGGATTGCCGCCGGCCTTGAAAAAGGAAAGATCGGCGCTCTGAAGACCGGGCGGCAGTCCCAGCGACGCTCTGTTTTCATTTAAGTAATCTGCAATCTGATGAATCATCCATCCGCCTCGTCAAGTCACGATACGTGTTATCCTGATGTTGCCGCAGAAAGGCAACCCTGATTTTATTTTTTCCCCACGATGAAAAAGTTTGGCACAAAACGGCTTTCCATGCCTGCCTGATAAGCCCATCTAAAAAGCTTGTATTCCCACACACTGATTGTGTTTTTCAAAAAGTGCTCCAGGTAATAGCTGAAAATATTTCTGTCCTTCGCCGCGAAAATATACTTCGGATCGTTGCCATCCGGCCATACATAATAAAATTCAATATCCCGGAATCCCGCCTCCGCAAGCATTTTCCTGTAATCCATCCACGAATAAACGCGATACGGTTCTCCGCGAAACTTACGGGTTATGAGATCCGCCACAAAGCGCGGCAAGAAGCCGGGCAGATACAATTTGCTGCGGCTTCTTTTTTTATACAAAAATTCCAAGCCGTGTCTGTTTTCGGCTGATATAAATATACGGCCTTTTTCCTTCAAAAGCTCGCGCGCTGTCTTCAGATTCATTTTCAGGGTATCCCGCGGATCGGCGTCTTTTTCTCTTCCATTGTCTCCAAGGTCATTCAGGACAACATAATCAAAACATGACCCTTGGAACGGCAGAGACGAAGCGCGGGCATGGATGGAAATGATGTTGTTGAGATTATCGTTTTTGCTTCTCAGCTGAAGAAGTCTGAGTCTGCTCAATGAGGCATCAAGGGCGTAAATCTCCCGGCACCGTTTGGCGAGCGGTACGGTCAGCGAACCTGAACCGCAGCCTGTTTCCAGAATTACATCCTCATCCGTGACATCCAGAAAAGAAAAAGCATCGGCCTTGTTGCTTCGAAAGGAATTGAACAATTCTCTGCCGCCCTGAAATTTAGAGGACGCGAAATAATCCTGAATTTGTCGGTTCGACTTTCCTTCAATGGCCGCGAATATCCGCTCCCATTTTTCCGGCGCAATAGCTTCGACTGGATCATCTTTCCCGACAAAGGAAAGAATGCCTTCCCTGCGTTCCCAGTTCCGGGCGCATTTTTCACAGCGAATGTTGTCGGCCAGGATCGTCAGATTCGATTCACAGGACGGGCAATACAGTTGCATCATGAATAACGGCCCTTCAATAGCTTTCTTCAACAGATGCGAATAGCTACAATAAAAAATCAAACAAGTCCATGGATTTCAGGACGGCAAACAGGACTATCAACGGAAGATGGCCCGATTGGCTGATATTTCCTGGCCAATATTTCCTTGACAGAAAATACCTTGTTTTTTATGCTGCGCGGCAAAAAGGACGTTCTTATCAACCCGATAACTTTTAATTCTTGGCAGTACCCTTTCTTTTTGTTGCCGGTTCTGATGGTTTACTGGCTGCTGCCGCACCGGACGAGAATTTTTCTGCTCATTCTGGCCAGCTACGTATTTTACGGCATCTGGGATCCGCGATTTCCCGCTCTGCTTTTAGTGCCCACCATTGTGGACTTTTTCGGAGCAAACGCCATCGACGGAAGGAAGATGGCGTCATGGAAAATGATTCTCTCGTCCGCGTTGCCCCTGCTATGGCTGGTGATCTGCGCGGGAACCGGCCTGTCTCAGATTCCTTCAGGCGCGTTGATCGCGGCATCATTGTTTGTTTTGCTGTTGACAATCGTCCATTCGCTGTTGTGGCTTTTGCAGGAAGAAATCAGGCGGAAAGCCTTTGTTGTTTTCAGCATTGCGACCAATTTGACCATCCTGGGATTTTTCAAATATTTTAATTTCTTTGCGGATTCAACAAAGAGCCTGCTCACTAACATGGGATTTCATGCCGGCTGGGTCTTGCCGCACATTATTTTGCCGGTTGGAATTTCTTTCTATACATTTCAGACGCTGGCTTACGTGATTGATGTTTACCGCAGACAGCAGAAAGCCTGCATAGACTTGCCGACCTACGCGCTATATCTTTCTTTCTTCCCCCAGATTCTCGCCGGTCCGATCGGACGGGCGCCGCAACTGATGCCGCAATGGCAGGAGCAGAAAATATTTTCACCGGTTTATCTGCATGACGGCGCAAGGCTCATTCTCATCGGCCTCTTTAAGAAGATTTTTGTGGCGGACAGCTGCGCGCTTCTGGCCAACGCCTGCTTTGACGCCAAAGAACCGCTGGGCGTGGCGTGGTCGGTTGTGGGAGCGCTGGCTTTTACTTTTCAGATCTACGGCGATTTTTCCGGTTACACGGATATGGCGCGCGGCTCGGCCAAATTGTTCGGCATTGACCTGATGATCAACTTCCGCTTTCCCTATCGGGCGAAGACGCCGGCGGAATTCTGGCGGCGGTGGCATATTTCGCTCTCCAGCTGGTTTCGCGATTATCTTTACATCCCGCTTGGCGGCAACCGCCTTTCTCAAAACAGAATGTTCCTGAATCTGATGATAACGATGCTGCTGGCCGGTCTCTGGCACGGGGCGGGCAACATGTTTATTGTCTGGGGCGCGTATTACGGGCTGTTGCTGATTTTATTCCGCTCCATTCCCGCGCTCAAAAATCTGGGGAAAAAAGGATGGCTATCCATTTTAGTGACTTTTGTTTTAACCATATTCGGATGGGCTATTTTCAGATCCCCTGACGCGCACGGCTTGATGCAATGGGCGGCGGGATTTCTGAAGATATCGTCGGAGCTGCCCTGGCTGGGGCCTGCCCTATGGCTGGTTATTCACGTTGTACCGCTCGGGCTGCTGCAATATTTAACGCGCAAAAAAGAAGATGAAAGTGAGCTGACCCATCTCGCATGGCCGGTCAGGGGAGTGGTTTATCTGCTGATCTTTCTCCTGACGGTTTCAACTTCTGCGCAGGACCAGGAATTTATTTATTTTCAATTTTGATGAAACTGTTCTCAAAATCATTTTTGCTTGTCATGGCGATGCTGCTAATCGGTGAAGCGTCCATAAGAATCTTCTGGTCGCGCAATATGTCGGGGCGGTTTGAATACGGCTATAATCTGACCTCGGGATTTGAAGAAGAAAAAGACGGCACGGTGAATCTGGTGCGCGCGGGCGGCCGGCGTTTTCATCCCCAGTCTTTCAAGATGCCCAAACCGGAAGGCGTTTTCCGGGTTTTTGTCATCGGCGATTCCGTTCCCCGCGGACCCAGCCGAAAAGAAGCCTACGCCCATCAACTGGAGAAGATACTCAAGCAGAAAGGCATCAGGGCGGAAGTGCTCAATCTGGCCGTGCCCGGATACGGGGCTCGCAGATCGCAGATTGTTCTGAAACAGGCACTGCGCTATCAGCCGGATTTAATCATCAAACATATCAACTGCTCCAATGAATATGAGGACGAGCGGGAATACCGGCGCGCGCAGGACTTTCAATCATGGCATCCGAAAAACTGGCTGATGAAAAGCGTCCTGCTGGCCAGGCTCTATGAAGCGCAGACTGAGAAAATTTTCTGGCAGCTTCTGCCCGCTAAAGTCCGGCTGCAAACCGGCGTGCAGGATGCCGACGCTGAAATCGCGGCTTCTCAAAATGACGAAAAAATCAAACAATGGCGGGACTTTGTAACGGCAAAGACGCTGGAAGACGCCCGCTTCATCAGAGAGGCCGGTGTCGGAGGTATTTTTATCAGTCAAGCCCGTTCCCGCAATATGGCCGGCGGCGGATATGATCTGGATGATCAGGGACTGGACGCTCTTCAGGAGAGCCTGGCCCGCAAAGGCATGCAAACGCTCTCCATGAAAGAACTGTTTGCTCAGGAGACCGATTTTAAAAAGCACTTTGCCGACAGCAGTCATCTTCACCCTTCCGGTCATCAGAAAATTGCCGAAGCCCTGGCGGACAAAGTAAACGCTTTGATCATCAGAAATGCCGCCCGCACGCCGGTTCAACCCGTTCGCTGACCAATATTTTCTTGACATACCGGGGGGCGTTTCCTATACTCCATCCGAAAAAAGTTAGTTCTTATCGATAGATATGAATTATTTCGACAGGCACTAACGCATTATTCAGAACGGCAGGAAAAAATACAGGACAGACAGATGACGCAGCAACATTCTTCAAAAGGCCTTTCCGTTGTCATGATTACACGCAACGAAGAAGACAATATCCGGGACTGCCTGGAAAGCATCAGATGGGCCGATGAAATTATCGTCGTTGATTCCGCCAGTACCGACAGAACAGGCGATATCTGCCGGGAATACGGAGTGCGTTTTTTCATCGAACCGTGGGAAGGATTCGCGCGGCAGAAAAACAGCGCCGTCGGGAAAGCAACGCGGGAATGGATATTGAGTCTGGATGCCGATGAGAGGGTCACCCCCGAACTGAAAAACGAAATCATGGCCGTTTTGAACAGCGCTCATCCGAAAGACGGTTATTATATTGCCAGAAAAAATTTCTTCCTGGGACGCTGGATCAGGCGCTGCGGCTGGTATCCCGATTCTACCCTGCGTCTTTTTCAGCGGGGCAAAGGATTGTTCGGCATCCGGGAAGTCCACGAGGCGGTTGATCTCAAAGGCGTCTCCGGACACCTTCAGCATCCCATGGAGCATTACACCTATAAATCCCTGAGCGACTTCATGGTCAGGCTGGATCGCTATTCAACGCTGGCGGCGCAGGAACTGCTGAAAGAAAACAAGAAATACGGAATGCTGCATATCGTCTTTCGCCCTCTTTATACCTTCATTAATATGTATCTGATGCGACTGGGTTTTCTGGAAGGGTATTACGGGTTTATCATTTCCGGACTGTACGCTTTTTATACCTTTCTGAAATACATTAAGCTCCGCGAGCTGCAGGGCTCCCAGAAATGAAAATCGCGTTCATCAGAGAGAAATACACGGATTTCGGGGGCGCGGAACGGTATGTCTCGGCGCTGGCCGAAAATCTGGCCGGGCGGGGGCACGAGATCGATATTTTTTGCCGCGCCTGGAAATCACAAAACAACCATCAGCCTGTTTCCGATTCAGATAAGACCAGTTCCCGCATTACTCTGCGCGCCGTTCCGGTGTCCAGGGGACCATCTTTCCTGCAAATCCTCAGCTTTGCCTTCAATGTCCGGACACTTCTGCAAAAAGAAAACTACGATATTATTCACAGCTTCGAGCGCACCCTTTATCAAGATATTTACCGCGCCGGCGACGGATGCCATCGTGAATGGCTTAACCGGCGCAGAGCCATTGACCCACCTGGCAAAGCGCTGCTGCACCGCATCAATCCATTGCATATGACACTGCTCTGGATTGAAAAACAGATTTTTAAAGAAGGCAACTATCAGGCTATTATGGCCAATTCTCAGAGAGGCAAGCGGGAGATTATGGATCTTTACGGGGTGCCGGAGGAAAAGATTCACGTCATCTACACGCCCGTGGACACAAAACGCTTCCAGGTTGAACAACGGCAGGTCATGAGAGACAGTCTGCGTAAAAAAATCGGCATCGGCCATGACTGTTCCCTGCTTCTCTATGTCGGCTCCGGTTTCCAGCGCAAGGGATTGCCGGCAGCACTGAAGGCTCTGGCGCGCCTGCGTTCTCCGGCGCACCTGATCGCCGTGGGCAAAGAAAGATTGTCGCCCTACAGACGTCTGGCAAAAAAACTGGGCGTCGCTTCGTCAGTTACGTTTACAGGTCCGCTCTCCGACGTGGCGCCCTATTATCTGGGAGCCGATCTCTTTATCTTCCCGACGATTTATGAACCCTTCAGCAACGTTTGCATTGAAGCGATGGCAGCCGGTCTGCCGGTGGTCACGTCCCGGATCAACGGCGCTTCGGAAGTCATCGTCGAGGATGAAAACGGATATATTATCGAGGATCCCCTTAACCCTGATGAAATTGCCGGCAAGATTGAGCAGGGGCTGGCCCTTTCCGGAGAACGGGTTGCGGAAGCCAACCGCAGGATTCTGAACACGTTGACCTGGGACAATCATCTCGAACAACTGCTGGCCTTGTACGAAACTGTCCGAAAAGCGAAGGGCGCTTCCGGGAGGCCGGAGAAATGACTGATAAAGCGCTCCGCATCCTCGTCATCAAGCTGCGATATCTGGGTGATGTTCTGCTGACCACGCCGGTCTTCGAGGCGCTGCGCCTGCGTTTCCCAGATGCTTATATCGCGGCTCTGGTCAACAGGGAAACGGAAGACATGCTGACGGACA
>ERZ1645192.2559-NODE-2559-length-15018-cov-6.944864_pt1 | contig 15018 bp, 13 predicted proteins | sample MGYA00575354_ERZ1645192 | MGnify/ENA primary metagenome ERZ1645192 (study PRJEB40844, sample SAMN11349763) | freshwater sediment metagenome | isolation source: river sediment | host: Sediment | place: India: Faizupur Khadar , New Delhi | collected 2017-02-21 ... | reverse complement strand
ATACTCATCGTCCTCGCGGTACTGCTGGTCGCCAGCACCCTGTCGCTGGGAACTCCCGCCCCGGCCCAGCCGGAACTGTCGATAGCCAACGCGCTCAACTTCATCTATACCCCCGACCTTTCGAGCCTCGCCAATGCGAAGGTCTGGCTGGAGGCGGCGGGGCAGATATTCTTCACCCTCTCCATCGGCATGGGGGTCATCATCGCCTACGCCAGTTACCTGAAAAAGGACGACGATGTGGTCCTCTCGGGGCTGTCGGCCGCCTCCACCAACGAGGTCTGCGAAGTGATCCTCGGCGGATCGGTGGTCATCCCGGCCGCCTTCGTCTTCCTCGGCGCGGCGGGAACTTTGGAGGTGGCGAAAAGCGGACTGTTCAACATCGGGTTCGTGACCATGCCGCTCATTTTCGGCAAGATACCGCTCGGGGCGTTCTTCGCGGGGCTGTGGTTCCTGCTCTTGTTCATCGCGGGCATCACCTCGTCGGTCTCCATGATACAGCCCGCCATGTCCTTCATGCAGGATGAACTCAAGGTCGACCGCAAAAAGGCGACCGGCATACTGGGCATCATCGCGTTCATCGCCTGCCAGCCAGCGATATTCTTCCTCGGCCACGGCTTTGTGGATGAACTCGACTTCTGGGGCGGCACGGTGTTCCTCGTGCTGTTCGCCACGGTCGAGACGGTCATCTTCGGCTGGGTGATCGGCATCGACAAAGCGTGGGAAGAGATGCATCAGGGGTCCGATATCCGCATTCCCTCCTTCTACAAGTTCATCATCAAATATGTGACGCCGCTCTACCTTTTCGCGATACTCGGCGCGTGGAGCTATCAGCAGTTCATCCCGACGATACTCATGGAAGGGGTGGCGGAGGCCGACAAGCCCTACATCTGGGGGGCGCGGCTGCTGGTCTTCGGCGGTCTGGCGCTGGTGATCGCGCTGACCGTCTACGCGGCGAAACGGATGAAGACCTCTCCGGGAGGTGCGGCATGAACACCGAAGCGATCATCTTCATGGCGCTGTCGTGGGGCAGCATCATCACCCTGTTCATCTTTTCGTACTACCGGATGTTCCGGAAGAAATAGTTTCCCAAACCCCTGAAACGGAGGCATACATGACCAAATGGCTCACCCTGTGCGCGGCGGCTATGCTCGCGCTGATGTTCGTCGCGTGCGACGACAACGAAAAAGAGGATCTCGACATCGACACCGCCGGCGACACCGATGTAGTGACCGATGACCCGGCGACCGACACCCAGACCGACAACATCGCGACCGACGAGGACACGCTGGTCACCGACGACGAATTCGTCATTGGCGAATGCACCAAGATCGACATCAACGACATCGTGCTGGCCGCGACCGTGTATGAGGGCGTTCCCTCGATCAACCTCGGCTCCGAGACCATCATCGACAAGTTCTCCCTCCAGTTCTACATCGACGCCGCGACCATCCAGACCGAATTGACCGTAGGCACCATCGATCTGGCGAGCGACGCCAACGACAACTACGCCACCTGCACCGAGTGCGCCCTCCTGTTCGAGGACTACGATGTCGAAGGCGGCGCCATCGCCAAGTATTACTTCCAGTACGACGGCACCCTCGACATCACCGAGGTCAAGGCGGGGACCCTCGAATCGAAGGGCAGCATCACCGCGCGCCTCGTCGAGGTCACCATCGAGAGCGGCACCTACCTTTCCACCCCGGTCGCGGGCGGCGCCTGCTACGAGATAACCGGTTCGTGGGACACCATCTGCGTCCCCGACTGCACCGACAAGGTCTGCGGCTCCGACGGCTGCGGCGGCGAATGCGGCGACGGCTGTGAAGAGGGCAAGCAGTGCAACGAAGACCAGACCGCCTGCACCGACTGCACCGTGGTCCACATCTCCGACATCGCCTCCAATATCGACTATCCCAGCGTCTACGAAGGGACCGTCGTCGAGGAGATCGGCGCGGCGTTCGACGATATGTTCTGGATCGAGTTCTACGGCGCGCAGACCGCCGGCACCTTCGATCTGGCCGGCACCAACTACATCGACTGCCAGTGGTGCATCATGATCGTGCAGGACAGCAGCGACGACCCGGCCGCTCTGCCCAAGTCCTTCTTCCAGCAGACCGGCTCCATCGTCATCGACGACCTCAACGCGGTCGAGGGCGAGATGGGCGCAGAGTCGAAGGGACGCCTTGAGGGCGTGCGACTCGTCGAGGTCACCGTCGCGAGCGACTACACCTCCACCCCGGTGCCGGGCGGCGCCTGCATCACCATCGCCGAAGCGGAATGGGATACGATGGGCGGAACCCCCACCGACGAAGACACCCTGCTTCCCGACAATTAAGTCAACCGCTATTTCCGATCATTCCGGGCGGGGGGAACCCCGCCCTTTTTTTCAGTTGGTCTTCACCAGCGTCGCGTTGCCGCTCGGGCAGGTCAGCTCCATGATGGTCGCCATCGTCAGCTGACCGGTGCAGGATAAAAAGAGCGCCATGGTAAGGTCGTACTGACCCGGCACGGTCTGAGAGAAAGTTCCCGCTTCTATCTGCTGGTCCTGCGGCAGTATCTTGCCGGTGCAACCATTCTCGGGAACGAATTCATAGATGGTCCCCTGCGGGATGAGGATGTTGGCGGATACCAGCGCCGCCCAGACCCCCTCCACCTCGGGGCAAACCCCGGCGTAGGGCGGCACGCAGACATTATCGGGTGAACAGGCCCATCCGTTCGGGCACTGCTGGTCGACGAAACAGTCCTTCGGTTCGTCGGTCACGCATTCGTAATAGACGCCGTTGGAGGCGCAGACGAGGTTGATGTCGCCGCAGTCGGCGTCGACATGACACTGGTCGCGCGATTTGCAGCCGCCGACCGGACCGATGAGCAGGTCGCAGTATTCCGACGGATCGCAGCCGTCGTCGTCCGAACAGAATTTCCCGGTCGCGTTGATCGTGCATTTCATCCAGTTGCCGAACGGTTCGCAGGTATTGAACGATTCGCAGTCGGAATCGCGGACGCATTCGTTTGCGTACAGACACAGGTTGTGCGGCGACGCGGGGCTGCAGCGGTACCCAAAGGGGCAGTCGGTGTCTATCTGGCAAACGGTCACGCACTCGAGATACTGCCCGTTCGATTCGCACAGTTCGCCTTCCAAACATTCGTCGGCGGTCGCGCATTCGTTCACCGAGCGGCAGATATCGTAGAGTCCGTAGATCGTTTCGCACACCTCGCCGAAATCGCAATTCCCCTCGCTGTCGCACTGCTTCGACGCGATGGTCATCTGACACTGCTTCCAGTTGTCAACGATGGCGCATTTCTCGTAGGTGGCGCAGTCCACATCACTCTTGCAGGTGCTCATCGGGAGACATTCGTGCGGCGAGGTCGTCGTGTCGCACCGGGAGCCGAACGGACAGTCGGTGTTGATCTGGCAGTCGGCCGGCGCCGTGTCCATGTCGGGCAGGATGTCGTCGAATTGATCGGGCTGGTCGTCGATCAGAATATCGTCGGACTGCTCGTTATCGGTCTGATCCGGCTGATCGGACAGATCATCCCCCAGCAGTTCATCGTCCTTTTCGTCTCTTATGTCGCTTTCGTCCTTTTCCCCTCCCTCGTCGGCGATCGCCGTCTCATCGTTCAGATCGGCGTCCGGATACGGTTGCGTCTGCTGATTGCCGCAGGCGATGAACAGGATGAAAAACAGGAAAAGGCAGAAAAAGGAGCGCATGGAACACCTCCGTTCGGTATGCGGCGATTATAGCAGAGCGAAAAAGGGATGCAAGAAGAAAAGCGCCGTTACTTTATGGGAGCTATCTCCGGCAGTTCCCTGATGAGAAAGGGAGAAGGACCGGATGTCGACATCTGGGAATGCGCCGGATCATAATTGATATGCCCGGTCAGATAGACGGTATCGTTCCTATCGACAACGACATCCCTCCCCGCGTCGTCCGTGGCGCCGCCCCATAATTTCGTCCAGAGCCGTTCCCCCGCCGCATCGAATTTCGTCAACATAATGTCGGTTCCAAAACCACCGGCAAAAACGGCGTCATCGACATCGCCGGCGGCCGAACCCGTCACAAAAACATTGCCCCGGCTATCGACAGCCACTCCATATCCATCATCATAATCGACACTTCCCCACAAGCGGGTCCACTGTTTTTCACCCGCGGCAGTAAACTTCGTCAGAAAGGCATCGGCACACGCCTGATTCTCATCGCCCAAAACCGGACAAAGTCCCTCGTTAAGGGAATTTCCGTCAAGATCACCGTGGGTAAGACCGGTAATGAAAACGGATCCCTCGCCGTCGGTTGCGACCGCATGGCCTCCATCCCAAACTTCGGTTCCCCACTGCCGGATCCACCCCCGTGCGCCGCTCTGATCGAATGTAACCAGAAAGACATCGCCGGGACGCGTTTCGGCCGTTCCGTCGCCATCGAACGAGCCCGTGGTAGCACCGGTAATATAAATATTTTCAGAGCCATCGACCGCCAGCGACCTGCCATATTCGTCGTCCATAGTGCCGTACTGTATCGACCACGCGATCGTCCCCATTGGGGTTATCTTTGTCAGGAACATATCGCCGCACGGCGCCGGAAACTCTTCCATGGTTTCAGCGCACCGGCCGTCCCCGATATGCATCTCCCCGTCAAAGTCGACCCCCGTGGTGAAACCGGTCACATAGACGGAACCTGAAGCGGCGACCGCCACCGAGGTTCCTCCGTCATCATCGTCGGTGGTCCCCCATTGCAGTGTCCACAACTCCGTTCCCTGATCGTCGAGTTTCGTCAAAAAGACATCTTCCGGGCAAGCGATACCGGGCCCCGCACAATCCTCATCGTCATGCAAAACCATATCTCCCGTAGTGGACCCCGTCACATAGACATCGCCCGAACCATCGACCGCGACCGATTTCCCCCAATCGCTCCACTGAGTACCCCACTGTTTGGTCCAGAGACGATTGCCGAACAGATCGAATTTCGTCAGGAATACATCTTGGTAACACCCGTGTTCCTCGGAACAGTATTCGGGCAGAGGATCTTCAATGGGCCGCTCGGCAATAATGACATAGGTTACTCCGGTCACATAGATGTTGCCGGAACCGTCGACCGCAATCCCCAAACCCCGACTGCCGACAGCCCATTGTTTCGGCCATACTGGCTCCTCATCGACAAAAGCACCGTCATCGTCGCTGAACAAGGCATCATCCTCTTCTTCCTCCGGCATCTCGTCGATATCGGGCATATTGTCGTCGGTGATCATATCGTCCGCCGTCTCCCCGTCGTCTCCCGCCGGTTCGATAAAATCGTCGGCGACCGCCGCCTCGTCGTTCAGCGCGGCGTCGGGATACAGTTGCAGCTGCGGGCCGTCACAAGCGATGAACAGGATGGAGCACAGGAAAAGGCAGAAAAAGGAACGCATGAGGCACCTCCGTTCGGTATGGGGCGATTATAACCGAACGGAATATAGTTGCAAGAAGAAATCGTAACGCTATTTCACGAGTCCCGCGAAGCCCATGAAGGCGAGGCTGAGAAGTCCGGCGGTGATGAGCGCTATGGGGGCGCCGCGCATCGGTTTGGGGATATCGACCAGCGCGAGTTTCTCGCGGATGCCGGCGAAGACCACCAGCGCGAGAGTGAAGCCGATCGCGTTGGCGACGGCGTAGACCATCGCATCGGCCAGCGACATATTCTTCTTGATGACCAGCAGAGCGACGCCCAGCACCGCGCAGTTGGTGGTGATGAGCGGCAGGAAGATGCCGAGCGCCTGATAGAGCGGCTGCGATATCTTCTTCAGGATGATCTCGACCATCTGCACCAGCGACGCGATGACGAGGATGAACACGACCGTCTGCATGAAGCCGATCTGAAGCGGCAGCAGCACCAGCGTCTGAATGAGGTAGGTAACGAGCGTCGCGAGCGTCATGACGAAGACGACCGCCGCCCCCATCCCGACCGAGGTCGAGACCTTGCTCGACACGCCGAGGAAGGGACAGATGCCGAGGAACATCGCGAGCACGATGTTGTTGACGAATATCGAACCGATGATGATATTGAAATATGACATGACCTACCCCCTACGCCGTTTTTTTGACGAACTTGTTCACGAAGGCGATCACGAGCCCGAGGGCGATGAACGCGCCGGGAGGCAGGATGAACAGTAGCACGGTGGTCGGATTTTCGCCGAACAGCGGGATGCCGAAGAACTTGCCGTCGCCCAGTATCTCGCGGATGCCGCCGAGTATGGTGAGCGCGATGGCGAAACCGAGCCCCATGCCCAGACCGTCCAAGAGACTCCCCAGCACGCCGTTCTTCGAGGCGAAGGCCTCGGCGCGGGCGAGAATGATGCAGTTGACCACGATCAGCGGTATGAAGACGCCCAGCGATTCGGAGAGGGCCGGGGTGAAGGCCTGCATCGAGAGGTCGACGATCGTCACGAACGCGGCGATGACCACGATGAAGGCCGGGATGCGGACCTTGTCGGGGATGAGATTCTTGAGAAGCGCGATGACCACATTCGAACAGATCAGCACGAAGGTCGCCGCCAGGCCCATGCCGAGTCCGTTGAAGGCCGAACTGGAGACCGCGAGCGTCGGGCACATGCCGAGCAGGAGGACGAATATCGGGTTCTCCTTGATCAGGCCGCGGGTGAAAACCTGTAGATTATTCATTTCTCACCTCCCTTCTTGACGGCCTCGTAGGCCTTCTGTACCGCGTCGGTGAAGGCGCGCGAACTGATGGTGGCGGCCGTTATCGCGTCGATCTCGCCGCCGTCCTTCCTGACCTTGAGGTTGTTCACGCCGGGATTCTTGCCGGTATACTGATCCTTCCACTTGGTGTCCATCTTGGTGCCGAGCCCCGGGGTCTCCTTGTGCTCGACCACCGACACCGCATTGATGACGCCGTCGGGCTTGAAACCGGCCATGAGCCAGACATCGCCCGAATAACCGGCGGGAGAGACCGTCTTGACCGCCGTGCCGACCAACGCACCGCCCTGTTTGGCGGGATAGAGTTCGAGGCGTTCGAAACCCTCGACCGTGTATTTTTCGGCGAGCGGTTTATTGTCGTAGGTGATCCCGTCGAGCACCGCCGTGATGTTCTTTTCCTGTTTCTTCTGCGCCGCCGCCTCGATCTCGGGGCGGGTCTTCGAGTAGGTGAACCCGAGCGCGAGCGCCGCGACCAGTCCGATGACCAGCAGGACGACGAACATATTCACGAAGGTCGATTCGAGTTTCTTAGCCATAGTTCACCTCCTTCCCGAAGCGGGTAGGCTTGATGTACTTGTCGATGAGCGGGACAAAGGCGTTCATGATGAGTATCGAGTAGGAACAGCCCTCGGGGAAGGCGCCGAACATGCGGATGAGGCCGCACAGCAGACCGCCGCACACCGCGAAGAGTATCTGCCCCTTGACGGTCATGGGGCTGGTGACCATGTCGGTCGCCATGAACCATGCCCCCAGCATCGCGCCGCCGGCGAGAAGGTGGAAGAGCGGATCGGCGTATTTGGTCGGGTCCATCGCCCAGAAGATGCCGGTGATGAGGGCCAGACCGCCGAGGTAGAACACCGGGATGTGCCACGTGATGATCTTCCTGTAGAGCATATAGATGCCGCCGAGGAGTATCGCGAAGGCGCTCACCTCGCCGATACAGCCGCCGACATTGCCGATGAAGAGATTGAAGTGGTCGAACCGTTCGGGCGACGCCGCGACGAGGTTGGTCACCGATTCGCCCATCTTGACCCCCTCTTTCAGGTAGCCGAGCGGGGTGGCGGCGGTGGTGCCGTCGACCGATGCGCCCATATTCCAGAGCCATTGGGTCGTCACCGGCTTGGGCCACGTGGTCATGTCGACCGGGAAAGAGGCCAGCATGAAGGCGCGGCCGAGGAGCGCCGGATTGAAGGGGTTGCGCCCCAGCCCGCCGAAGACCATCTTGCCGATGGCGATGGCGAATACGGCGCCGAGGATCACTTCCCAGATCGGGATGCTCGACGGAACATTGAAGGCGAGCAGGAGCCCGGTGATCGCGGCCGAACCGTCGAACGCGGTGACCGTCGTTTTCATCAGATACTTCTGAATGACGAACTCGGTGAGGATGCAGGCGATGGTCGCGACCAGCGTCACCACGATGCCGCGGATGCCGAAATAGTAGGCCGAGAAGGCGAACGACGGCATGAGGGCGATGACGACGCCCCACATGACCTTTTCGGTCGTCAGCGGCCCCTTGGCGTGCGGGGAGAGCGATACGATATAGTTGCTCATTTTTTGCTCCGTTCTCTTCTGATCCTCATGACATTGGACTTGGCGAGCCGGATATTATCGAGCAGCGGCCGCGCGGCGGGACAGGTGAACTGGCAGCAACCGCATTCCATGCAGTCGGCGGCGTCCTCTTTCTCCGCCTCCTCCCACAACGCGTATTCGGCCTGTTTCTCGATAAGGTACGGTTCCAGCCCCATCGGGCAGGCGGCGACGCATTTGGCGCACCGGATGCAGTCGCCGGGAGCGTTGCGCTTCGCATCCGACCCGTCGACGAGGATGACCCCGCTGGTCCCTTTGGTCACCGGCGTTTCGGGACTCACCATCGCCTTGCCCATCATCGGGCCGCCGTTGATGAACTTGGCCGTCCCTTCCGGGATGCCGCCGCAGGAGTCGATAAGTTGCGCTATCGGGGTGCCGACGCGGACAAGGAAGTTGGCCTTCTTGGGCAGTTTATGCCCGGTCATCGTCACCACGCGCTCAAAGAGCGGCTTATTTTTCTGCACCGCCTCGTAGACCGCGAGCGCCGTGCCGACATTGTTGACCACGCAGCCGACATCGAGCGGCAGTTTGCCCGACGGCACTTCGCGGTTGAGGCACGCCTTGATCAGTTGTTTCTCGGCCCCCTGCGGGTACTGCACCTTGAGCCCCTGCACCGCGATACCGGTGTAGTCTTTCGCCTTACGGGAGAGCAGTTCCAGCGCGTCGGGCTTGTTGGCCTCGATGCCGATGATCGCCTTCCCGACGCCGAGCGCCTTCATGAGTATCTGCGTCCCGACCAGCACCTCGTCGGCCCTCTCGAGCATGACGCGGTGATCGCTGGTAAGATACGGTTCACACTCGACGGCGTTGATGATGATCGTGTCGACCTTCTTCCCTTCGGGCACCATATACTTCACATGGGCCGGGAAGGTGGCGCCGCCGAGCCCGACGATGCCCGACTCCTTGATCTTCTCGACGATCGCCTTCTGGTCGAGCGCTATCTCTTTCTTCAGTTCGGGATTGCGGTCGATGGAGGGTTCCCACTCGTCACCCGCCACATCGATGATGACGGCGAGGCGCTTGTAGCCGGAGGCGTCGATAACACTGTCGATGGCGAACACGGTGCCCGACACCGACGAATGGACGGCGGCCGAGATGAAGCCCTCGCCCGTCCCGATGAGCGTCCCCACCTTCACCGTGTCGCCCTTCTGGACGACCGGCTTGGCCGGCGCGCCGAGGTGCTGGCCGAGGTGGATGAAGGCGCGCTTGGGCAGAGCGGCCGCCTCGATGGCGACCCCCGCCGACAGTTTGTTCTCCGGCGGATGGACACCGCCGATCTTGAAAGTCTTGAGGTCCACGGTATATCTCCTATCTCAGTTCATAACTCATCACGCGACATTCGCCTGTTTGGGCGCTTCGGCCGCCGGAGCGGGCGCGGGGGCCTCTACCGGTTTCGGTTTGGGCGGCTCGAAGGTGGCCAGTATCGCCTTGGTGGGGCAGACGAGCACACATTTACCGCAGGCGATGCATTTCTTCGGGTCGATATAGGCAAGGTTGTTCACGAGCGTTATCGCCTGCACCTTTTCGGGGCACTCCTTCACGCACTTGCCGCAGCCGATGCAGGCCGCCTTGCAGTATTTCATCGCGGCGGCGCCCTTTTCGGTGTTCACGCAGTTGATCCAGACGCGACGGTCTTTCCGACCCTTCGGGCGCATCTCGATGATCTTACGCGGACAGGCCTTGACACAGGCGCCGCAGGCGACGCACTTGGCGGGGTCTATCACCGGGAGTCCCGTCTTTTCATCCATGTACATCGCGCCGAACGCGCAGACCGTCACGCAGTCGCCAAAGCCCAGACAGCCGTTCGGACACCCCTTCTCGCCGACGAAGACGGTGTGGGCGATGACGCACTTCTGCGCTCCGTCGTATGTCAGTGTGCGGGGCGCTTTTTCATGCGTGCCGCCGCAGCGGAGTACCGCCACCATCGGCTCGGTCTCGGCCACCGCAAGGCCCAGCGCGTCGCCGATCGCCTTCATCGCCGCCGAGCCGCCGGGGGGGCAGGAAAGTCCCGACAGGTCGCCCTTGTCGGCCGCCTTCACGAGCGCCTCGGCAAGACCGCGACAACCGGGATAGCCGCACCCGCCGCAGTTGGCGCCGGGGAGAAGTTCGGCCACTTTGTCGATGCGCGGATCCTCTTCGACATGGAATTTCTTGGCCGCCAGGAACAGCAGGATCGCCGCGATGCCGGCGACCGCGCCGAGCATGATGACCGGGTACAGGATCATTGCACTCACGGGGTACCTCTATTGAAAGTTGGTAATGCGTTCAACGTGGAACTCCATCCGGCCGAAGAGCCGGTCACGGAAAAAACGGATAAGAAGAAAATAGATGACGATGCCGGCAAGCCCCGAAAGCGCGGCCCGTGTTTCATTGCTCCCGGTCGAGAGGCAGGTGAAAAAGAGGGTGAAAAGGATGACCATCGGCAGGACAAAGGCGTAAAGGACCGCGGTCCAGCCGTAGCGACCCGCGACGGCGACCCGCACCCTCTCCCCTATCTCGAACGGGGCGTCGGCCCGGGCATCGATCACCTTCTCGGACATATCGAGCGATGTGCAGGCACCTTTGGCGTGGCAGGAGGCGCAGGCGCTCTGGACGGTGATCAGGACGCGGACGCGGCCGTCGGCGTACTCCTTCACTATCCCTTCGCGGCAAATGTCGTTGTGTCTATCGCTCATGTAAATTCTGTGGTACGCACGCAATGCGGTTTCTTCGTATCCAATAACTTGCCCTTTGTCAACAAAACGGCTATACCTAGAACAATTAGGATGTCGAGGGAGGAAACCCATGCGGCTCACGGTCCTTCTGGCGCTTATTTTCGCGTTCGCCCTGACTGAAGCGCAGGCGACCGCCACCCTCACCGTCAAGGTGTGGGGACTCAAGAAACAGGGAAAGGTCTTCGTCTACCTCTACAATCAGGACGACGGCTTCCCGACCAAATCGGAAAAGGCATTTAAGACCATCACCCTGCCGATCACGACCGCCGACACCGTCTACGCCAAGTTCGAGGGGCTCGCGCCGGGCGATTATGCCGTCGCGGTGATGCACGATGAGAACGACAACGGACAGATAGACACCAACTGGATCGGCATCCCCAAGGAGGGGCTCGGCGTTTCAAATAACGCCAAAGGGGTCATGGGCCCGCCGAAATTCAAGGATGCGAAACTCGCCCTCCCCGCCGGGGAAAAAAGCATCTCGATACCGGTGAAATACCGTTAGATATTAGAAGGATACAGACGGCCCGATCAGTTTGGGTCGCTCTTGCATTTGACCGCCGGGTGGATGGTGCAGACATCGGTCATCGGAGTGTCGATGTAGCGCTCATCGAGCCAGTCGAGCTGGTCGTCGAGCGACCAGAGGAAGCCGTCGCTGTGTGAGGCGCCGGTGCATTCGCGGTACTGTATCTGATATCCCATATCGCACAGTTCGCCGAAGGCTTCCCGTTCGATGAACGGCACCACCAGCGTATCGTTCTCCGAAAGTATCATGAAGGCGGGGATCGTGTCGATACGCGGCACCGAACTGCGGGACAGCGTGTTCTCTTTGATGTAGCAAAGCCACGGTTCGTACCCGTCGCAGAACGGGTCGAGCTGCGCCGCCGCGAGCAGTTCGGGGGTGAAGAGTTCCTCAATGGTGTCGACGCCCGCCGCATCGAGCGGACCGTCGAGATCGCAACTGGTCATCGCGTGGGGACGCAGATCGCTGTCCCACGGCGCGTTGAAGACATCGGAGAGCATCATCGGCTCGTCGCGGTACCAGTCGTTGGCCGACAGGAACACCAGCGCGGTATTGCCCGACGCCGGGACATATTCGTTGAGCGCCCGTTTGGCGTGCCGGTACATGTCGGTCGGCGGGATGCCCCAGACGGCTCCCTTGATATTGAGTTCCGGCGCGTAATACGGGGCGAAGCGGGTGGTGAAGGCGGCCGCGTGGCCACCCTGCGAACCGCCCGATATGATGACATTGCCCGGCTGAACGTCGATGCCGAATATCGATACCTCGGGCCGGTTGAGGAAACCCGGTACGGCACGGATCATATCAAGCGACGCGATGGCGGTCGGTTCGCCGACGAGGTAGGAATGAAGTTCGGTCGATGCGGTGCCCATGCTCTTGAGTCCGAGATAGTCGGGGGCGATGGCGATATAGCCGAACGAGGCGAAGAGCGCCGCGACCATCGCCGTCCCGTTGAGTTCGCCGCCGGCCGACGGGGAGCAGGGATCGCCGAGGCCCATGGTGCCGTGCTGTACCATGAGGACGGGAACCGTCTTGCCGGTCATCGGGATCGCCACTATGCCGGTCGCATCGGTGAGCTGTCCCTTGTCCTGCGTCTGGTAGCGGATCCGGAACACGAGCGTATCGTAGGCCGGTTCGCGCTGGAGGTTCACCTCGCCGTCGTTCTTGAGTTGCGCCTTGATGAGCTGGAGCGCCAGTTTGCTGGTCTGCGCGATATCGCCCAGACTGCCGAACATCTGATCGACCTCGAGCACCTTGCCCAGATCGGCGCTCTGGACCCAGTGGTAGGGCGCCATACCGCAGAGGGCCGGTTCGACGCGCGGATCGTAGAGCGGACCGTTGTCGATATCGGGCGTTTCGTCGGTCAATAGTTCGTCGCCGTCGCTCAGGAGTTCATCGCCCGCGACCGCATCATCGTCGGCGACCAGTTCGTCGGTCGAAAGAGCGTCGTCGGACAATTCGGTCAGGTCGGACCCGTCGGGCGATTCGGTGTCGGTGGTATCGGGCAGGCTGTTCTCATTCTGCGCCGCGTCGGCATCGCCCGGGATCAAGTCATCTATCGGCAACGGGTCGTCCTTGGTGCAGGCGAGCAGCAGAACAACGAACAGGAACGGTATCAGGTGCTTCATCACGGCCTCCTTCGGGCGATACGGTTTTCAAACGATGCAACATACCATGATATCTGAAATAAATCAAATGAAGCGCTCACCTTCTTTTATTGATGGGCGCTGTTGACTTTCATTTTTTTCCCTACTATAACGTGCGTGGGTAAAGTATTTTCCTCAGGAGGGAGTCATGTTCAGACATGCGGTGATGATGTCGCTGTTCCTTGCGCTGTTCTTTGTTGTCGGGTGTACGGCGGACGAGGAGCCGCTCCTCTGCTACGACACCGCGGAATGCGCCGTTTGGGAATACTGCTACAATGATGGCACGCTCGTCGATGAGTTCGGCGCTTCCATCGGTGAATGCGTCGCCGCGCTGGAGTGCGTCGACGGCGGGTGCGACACCGGCTACGACTGCATCGACGGCTACTGCAAACCGACCGTCACCCCGCCGCAGGACTACGATTATGTGACCGATGACTATACCCCGACCGACGATGCGCCCGTGGTGACCGACGATGCGCCCGTGGTCGCCGACGATGCGCCCGTGGTGACCGACGATGCGCCCGTGGTGACCGACGACGGTCTCACCTCGGACGACGACAGCCTCCTGACCGATGAAGAGCAGCCCGATACGGCCGACCTCGACACCGCCGACACCGCGCCCGACGCCGACACGCCGCCCGCCTCCTTCACCGCCAGTTTCACCGATCCGGGCGACGGCGCGACCACCAACAAGGTCCGTCCCGACCTCGTCATCACCTTCAGCCAGCCGGTCGACGAAGCGACGCTCGTCTACGACACCGGCGGCTGCGACGGCACCTATGAATCGGTCATCACCATCTCCCCCGCGATCGGCATCGATGTGGATAATTCGCTGCTCTCCGCCGGCGATACCGTGCTGACGGTAAAACTGCTCGGCGACCTCGCCGACAACACCACCTACACCATCACGGTGCCCGACGACATCCAGAGTACCGGCGGCGCCTATCTCGCCCAGACCTATGCGTGGACGCTCAAGACCGACTTCTCTCAACCGACCGGACTGTTGACCATACCCGGCCCGGTCACCGGCGTGGCGGTCGACACCCTCATCGAGGTCACCTTCTCCAAGGCGATGGATACCGCGACCGTAACGCTCGGCGATTCTCTGACCATCGTCGGCGATAACGGCGCTCCGGCCGTCACCGGCACTCCGGTCTGGTCGGCGGGCGACACCGTCTGGACGCTCGACCCCGACAGCGATCTGGCCACCGACACCACCTACACCGTAACGCTGAAAAATATGATCGCCGACACCATCGGCAGTACGATGAATGAGGCGATCTTCGCCTTCACGACGACCGACACCGTCGCACCGACGGTCGTTTCGACCGATCCGGCCGACGGCACCAACCCCGCCCCGATAACGACCAGTGAGATATCGGCCCTTTTCAGCGAACCGGTAACGAATGTGACCGGGACGACGATGACCGTGGTGAACACGACCGACGCCGCCACCGTGGACGGCGCCGTGGAGTTGTCGACAAACGGACTGACGGCCACCTTTACCCCCACCGTCCCGTTCATCGGCGAAAAACTTTACACCATCACCCTCACCACCGCCATCACCGATACGGCGGGCAACCCCATGGCGGCCGATCACACCTTCACCTTCACCACGGGTCCCGACGACTGCGGCGACGGCTACCGGACCGGCGCCGAAGCCTGCGATGACGGCAACGAAGCCGATGACGACTACTGCGCCGGCGACTGCTCGGCGGCGACCCAACCGGTCAACAAGGTGCTGGTCACCTATCTGGGCGACATCAACGCGAGCGGCTGGACACCCGACACCACTGTCTGTCCCGGCTACGCCGATGCATCGGGAAAGAAGTGCAGTCCGAGCGACTACGCCGAGACCAGCCCCGACTACAC
>ERZ1645192.2557-NODE-2557-length-15019-cov-20.676958_pt1 | contig 15019 bp, 12 predicted proteins | sample MGYA00575354_ERZ1645192 | MGnify/ENA primary metagenome ERZ1645192 (study PRJEB40844, sample SAMN11349763) | freshwater sediment metagenome | isolation source: river sediment | host: Sediment | place: India: Faizupur Khadar , New Delhi | collected 2017-02-21 ... | reverse complement strand
CAATTGGATAATACCGACCTCACGCTGCGCGACTTAAGGACGATTGCAGACTCGTTCTTTGCGACGCTGAAGCGCTCCTATCACCCACGCATTCAATACCCCGCGCGTACGACCGCCGAAGAAGCTCCCCCCTCCGGCGAAGTGGTGCCCTCCACCGAGAATGAGCAAGCAAAGGAGTAAGCCTGATGGATCTTTCGGTTCCGAACAAATACCGGCGGGCTCTCGATATTGACCGTCTTGAGCTGGCGGCGCGGCGCGCGCTTGAAGCTCAGGGACTGACCGGCGATGAAAATTTCACGTTAAAAATCACCACCGACAAAGTCATTCGAAAATACAACCAGCGCCACCGCCAGATGAATGAAGCGACGGATGTGCTCTCCTTCGAAAACGCCTTTCAAGACCCTGAGACCGGCGAGGCCTACCTGGGTGACATCCTGATTTCGATTGAGACCGCCGCCCGCCAGGCAGAGCAGCAAGCTCACCCGCTGCAGGAGGAGCTGGAAATGTTGCTGGTGCACGGTCTGCTGCACCTCAATGGCTTTGATCACCTTGACCAGCCCTCTTTTGAAGCGATGAGTCGCCTGCAGGATCAGATCCTGCGGGGGCTGTCCAACCCACTGCTTGGAAGCATCCATGCGCCGGAGTAGAACAGCGGGTATCCCTTCCGCTTTTTACAGGCGGGGCAGTCTTTTTTTGCACATCCTTTCCTGCCTGTTGGCTGTCGCCCTCTTCGCTGGCGTCTTGTACCTGCGCCCCCGAATCATCACCCAGGTTAGCAACCTCTTGGACGCTGCCGGCGTGACGGTTACCAGTACGCAAGCCGGATTGGACCTGGTTGCAGAAAGTCTTGACACCGCCGGCGACAGTCTTGACGAACTACAATCTTCGGTGCTCACCCTGCAGCAGTCGCTTCACGCAATGGACCCGATGCTCAGCGACGTCGGCAGTCTGATTGGCGAAGATTTTGTGCAGATTACCCGAGAAACACAGGCTTCGATGGATGCCGCCAGTCAAAGTGCCAAAGTCATCGACAGCTTTTTGGGAACGCTTGCCCGGCTGCGCTTTCTGGGGGTGGTGTACGACCCAGAAGTGCCCCTCAGCGAAAGCCTGGGCACGCTGGCTGACAACTTCGGCGCTCTGCCCGATGGGCTCAAATCGGTTCAAAAACAGCTCGATACCACAGCCGGGCAAGTTGCTTTCCTGGCTGAAGACGTCGGCGGCCTGAACGATCAAATTTCTGGTTTTGAGGCCAGCTTGCTCGCGGCCAAGCCGATACTCTCAGAGTACCAGTCGCAGCTCGATGTTGCCGCCAAACAGCTTACCATCCTCAGGGATAAAACGCCTTTTTGGATCAATTTAATTTCATCTTTGTTTCTGCTGGCATTTGCCATTCGAGCGCTGACTGAGCTTCTGGCCATCAGAGAGCTTTTTCAGCTGGATAAGTCTGGTACAATCCCAGCAGGGCCGGGCAGCGCAACCTCCAGGAGCGACGCTGGGCCCGACTCACCAAATGATCCAAAAGGAGAATAAGTTCGTATGCATAAAGATTTTATCGACATCACCGATTACTCCGCGGAGGAACTGCGTCAACTGCTTGATTTAGCTGTCCGGCTGAAGCAGGAGTATCAGCAGGGAGGAAACCAACCGATCCTCAAGGGGAAAGTGTTGGCGATGATTTTCCAGAAACCTTCTCTGCGAACGCGCGTCAGTTTCGACATGGGCATGCGCCACTTGGGTGGCGATGCGCTCTACCTCAGCCCGAGTGAAATCGGCCTGGGCCAGCGCGAATCGATTGCGGACGTTGCACGGGTACTCTCAGGCATGGTTCAGGGCATCATGGCGCGTGTTTTCCAGCATGAACATGTGCTTGAACTGGCAAAATGGGCCTCAGTTCCGGTTATTAACGGCCTGAGCGATGCCAGTCACCCTTGTCAGGCGCTTGCGGATATCATGACGGTGTATGAAAAATTTGGCCGCATCGAAGGCATCAACGTCTGCTACGTTGGCGACGGTAATAATGTGGCCGTCTCATTGATGCAAATCTCAAGCAAACTCGGCGCGAACTTCACCATTGCCACCCCCGAAGGTTATGATCTCCCCGAAGAAGCCATTCAAAAGATACAGCCTATAGCCCGGCAGTCCGGTTCAGAATTAAGGTTTTTGCGTGACCCGCATCAGGCGGTCCGAAAGGCCGACGTGATCTACACGGATACATGGACCAGCATGGGCCAGGAAGCAGAAAGCGCCAACCGCGAAAAAGTTTTCCCGCCCTATCAGGTAAACGAACAGTTGGTCGCAGAAGCCAATCCGGATGTGATCGTGATGCACTGCCTGCCGGCTCATCGTGGGCAAGAAATCACCGACGCCGTCGCGGACGGCAGCCATTCCATGCTCTTCCCGCAGGCTCACAACCGCTTGCATGCACAAAAAGCCATATTGGCAACACTTTTGGGAGATTAAATGGAAACCTCAGAATATATTGACCTTGAAAATAAGTTTGGTGCGCACAATTACAAGCCGCTGGATGTCGTCATCGCCCAGGGCAAAGGCGTCTGGGTAAAAGACGTCGATGGCAAGCGCTATCTTGACTGCCTGAGCGCATACTCAGCCCTAAATCAGGGGCATTGCCACCCGCATATCGTCAAGGCGATGCAGGCCCAGATTAAGCGCGTTGCCCTCACTTCACGTGCCTTCCGCAATGATCAGCTGCCGCTCTTTTACAAAAAATTGCACGATCTGACTGGCTATGGCATGGTTTTACCGATGAACAGCGGCGCTGAAGCGGTCGAAACCGCGCTCAAGGTGGCACGCAAATGGGGCTATGAAAGTAAGGGCATCCCAAAGTATCAAGCTGAAATCATCGTCGCTGAGGGCAACTTCCATGGGCGCACGATTTCCATTATTTCTTTCTCGACTGAGCCGTTTTACAAAGACGCTTTTGGTCCTTTCACACCTGGTTTTAAAGTTGTAAAGTATGGCGACCTGGAAGATTTGCGGGCTGCGATCACGCCGAATACGGCTGCAGTCATGCTGGAACCGATTCAGGGCGAAAACGGGGTAATCATTCCGCCTGCTGGCTATCTGCAGGGGGTCTCTCAGCTTTGCAAGGAAAATAACGTCCTCTTCATCGCCGATGAAATTCAGACCGGCTTGTGCCGCACCGGCAAGTGGTTTGCCTGCCAGCATGAAAACGTCCGGCCCGATATGGTCATTATAGGCAAGGCGCTTTCCGGCGGCATGTACCCCATCTCGGCAGTTTTGGCTGATGAATCCATTCTCGGCCTGATCCAGCCCGGCGAACACGGCTCCACCTTTGGCGGCAGCCCGCTGGCAGCCGCCGTTGGCATTGCCGCACTTGAAGTATTGGAAGAAAACCATCTCGACCAACGCGCTCAAGAGCTGGGCGAATATTTCATGGAAAATTTACGCGCGATCAAGAGCCCGGTAGTAAAAGAAATCCGTGGCAAAGGGCTGCTGATCGGGGTCGAGCTTTACCCCGAGGCCGGCGGTGCCCGCAAGTACTGTGAAATGCTGCAGCGGAAAGGCATCCTGGCGAAGGAAACCCACGATCACGTAATCCGGTTTGCACCTCCGCTCATCGTAGAAAAGAAAACACTCGACTGGGCCATCCGCCGGATAGCCAAAGTATTAGCCAAATAGCGAGGTAAATATGCAGAGGTTTGCCAAAATCGTTGCGACCCTTGGGCCGAGCAGTTCGGACGAAGCCACCCTGCGCGAGATGATTTCCGCCGGCATGGATGTCGCCCGTCTCAATTTTTCTCACGGAACCCACGAGGACCACGCCGGAAAAATTAAACTGTTGCGCAAGCTGTCTGACGAGTTTAGCAAACCGATCACCATTCTGCAGGACCTTCAGGGGCCTAAACTGCGCATTGGTGACTTGAAAACTGATTTCATCACGCTTGAGTCGGGGATGGAAGTGGCACTCAGCTCGACCGACAATCCGCACGACCTGCCGGAAGGCACCATTTTCATTCCCTTTGACGTCCCCAAGCTGCATGAAGCCTTGGTTCCCGGCAACCATATCCTTTTAGATGACGGCCAGCTGGAGTTTCAGGTCACCCGGGTAGACGGTGAGAATATTTTTGCCAAAGTCATTTTGGGTGGCAAGCTCAAGTCACATAAAGGCGTGAATTTACCTGGTTCCAAGCTGGATATCCCCGTGCTCACCAGCAAAGATTTGCTGGACTTACAGTTCGGTTTGGAACAGGGAGTTGACCTGGTGGCCATTTCTTTTGTCAAAACCGCTCAAGACATTCTGACGGTTAAAGAAACCATCGCCAGTTACTCCAAAGGGCGCGCCCAGCCGCCATTGGTAGCCAAATTGGAGCGCCCGGAAGCGATTGAAAACCTGGAGTCAATCATTTCGGTAACCGATGGAGTCATGGTGGCCCGGGGCGATTTGGGTGTGGAAATGTCTCCCGCACTGGTGCCGTCTGCCCAGAAGGAGATCATCCGCAAAGCCAATCGCTCTGGCAAGTTTGTAATTACCGCCACCCAGATGCTCGAATCGATGATCAACAACCCCCGCCCGACCCGCGCCGAAGCGGCCGACGTAGCCAACGCGATCTTCGATGGAAGTGATGCGGTCATGCTTTCGGCGGAGTCCGCGGCTGGCAAATACCCGGTGCAGAGCATTCGGATGATGGATGCCATCATCCGCGAATCGGAGAAGCATTTGACCGACTGGGGCCACCTGGATACGATGGTGAACACCGCCGAAAGTGATGATGCTGTCGCCATCACCCGTGCCGGGCGCGATCTGGCCGCGGATAAAAATGCGGCAGCTATCGTCGTCTTTACGCTCTCTGGCCGAACGGCCCTGTGGATGTCGAAAACCAAGCCGCCTGTGCCCATTTACGCGTTTACGCCTGAGGTCAAAACGTACCAATGGCTGGGGATTTGCTGGGGCGTAACGCCGCTGCTCGTACCGCATGCCGACACACTTGAAACCATGATTACGCATGTGGAAACCGCCATCACTTCCGCTACACCGCTCACCGTAGGCGATGAAGTGGTCGTTATTTCCGGCTTTCCCGTCGGCACCTTTGCCAAGCCCAATCTGGCGCTGCTCTACAAGATTAAAGGCTGATTTTTTCAGCTGACCAGCGATTAAAACAGAAGCTGACCTGTTGCAGGCCAGCTTCTGTTTTATTTTTGCTGCTTTCAAGAAAGCGCGGAATTAATCTGCTCAAGCATTTCCGCTGAAGGGCGCAGCCTTTCCGGGGCCAGTCGGTTGAGCGGCTCTTCGGGCAGGTCATAAAGATCCTGCACAGTTGGCTTGGACTGATCGATGAAAATCAGGCCGGTGGCGAAATAGTGTTTTTTGTAAGATTCGGTCAGCAGATCCAGCGCTGCCCCCTGATCGGTTGGGTCATAATCCTGGCTGATCTTATGCAGAAGGATGCTTGAACCATCATGGAGCCGCACTTCACGGACCGTCCCCTGCTCAAAACTGTCGAGCATAATTTCTTGCCGGTTGGGTACGAAAGTAATGTCTTGAATTGGCGACTCATGCTCCCGGCCCCAGTTGTAAGACTGCAAAGCATTGTCATTGTTGTTGAAGGTGACACACGGGCTGATGACGTCAATTACTGCAATCCCGCGGTGGACGATGGCAGCTTTAAACAGCTCTTTCATTTGTTTGGTGTCGCCCGAAAAGGTGCGTGCTACAAACGTTGCGCCGCTGATGAGCGCTTCCATGCACAAATCGAGCGGAGGGAGCATGTTTTTCCCCTGGTGCTTCAGCACCAGCCCCAAATCGGAGGTGGCAGAGAATTGACCTTTGGTCAGCCCATATACGCCGTTATTTTCGATAACATAGACCATGGGTACATTCCGACGGATGATGTGTTTAAAGTGTCCGAGGCCAATACTGGCCGTATCGCCATCACCAGAGAAACCTAAAATTTTAACGGCTGCATCGGCAAAAGAAGCACCGGTTGCAATCGTCGGCATTCTGCCATGCAGGCCATTAAACCCAAACGAGCGCTGTAAAAAGTAATTGGGGCTCTTGCTGGAGCAGCCGATACCACTGACTTTGATTACCTGTTCCGGCAGCAAGCCCAGCTCATAAACGGCAGCCTGTACCTGATTGGAAATGGTATTGTGGCCACAGCCCGGGCAAAGCGTTGAGGGTTTGCCCTTGTAATCCATCGGGGTCAGCCCGACCAGGTTTCGTTCTGCTTTAACTTCAGTTTGCTTTTCCACTGTTTTGCTTCTCCATCGCAATGATGTTGTCCCGCGCCCAAATTGCGGTCATTGGCAGCCCGCCGGTCTCAGAAAGATGAATAAGTTTCTGAGAATATTCTGAAATCTCCAATTTAAGAATGTCGCAAAGCTGGCCATCCCGATTCAATTCCAATACGTAGCAGCGTTCATGGCTGGCAATAAACTCCCGCTCCATGTCGCAAACGGGCACGGAACGAATGCGCATGTAATCTACCTCAACCCCGGCCTCAGCCAGCAGATCCTGCGCTTCAATTAAAGCCGGGTCGGTGGAGCCCATGCCGATAATGCCGATCCGCGCATCGTGACCTTTGCGAATGATTGGCTGGGGCAGGTCTGCAACACACCGGTCAAGCTTACGTCCGATGCGATTGAGCATCGCAGCCCAGTTCGTTGCATCTTCACTGTAATTGCCGTACTCATCATGACCCGTACCGCGGGTAAAATATGCCGAGCTGCTATTTTTATTTCCCATCACCGTCCGATACGGGATCCCATCATGGTCCACATCCTTATAGCGGCCCCATCCTGGGCCCATTTTTTCCAGATCTTCTTCCCACAGCAGCTTGCCGCGGTCGATTTGTTTGTCTGGGTACTGGAATTTCTTGCCAATCCATTGATTCATGCCCAGGTCCAAATCGCTCAGGACGAAAATGGGAGTCTGGAATTTTTCTGCCAGGTCAAAGGCCTTCCAACCCATTTCGAAGCACTCATCGACACTTCCAGGGATGAGGATCATATGCCGGGTGTCTCCGTGACCCAGGTGGTAAACCATTGCCAGATCACCCTGCGCGGTGCGGGTTGGCAGGCCGGTACTTGGCCCAACCCGTTGAACGTCCCAAATGACCACCGGCGTTTCGGTGAAGTATGCCAGGCCCACATTTTCGGTCATCAAGCTGAGGCCTGGCCCAGACGTGGCGGTCATCGCCCGCAGCCCACCCCAACCGGCCCCAATGGCAGCTCCCAGTGCTGCCAGCTCATCCTCAACCTGCAAAATGACGCAGGTATTTTTGCCGGTTACTGGGTCTTTGCGCAGTTTGTTCACCTCACCGATGGCAGATTCCACCAGGCTGGATGCGGGTGTAATCGGGTACCACGAACAGAATTGCATTCCGCCGAAGAGTGAGCCCAGTGCAGCAGCATTGTTCCCGTCAGTGAGGATGCAATCCTTAAGCGCTGGCAGCGCTTTGACCGAATAGCGGTCTTTCTTTTCAAGGTGAGCGGCTGCCCATTCGAAGCCTCTCATCACCATATTAAAGTTGGATTCGAATATTTCGGGTTTGCCATGAAAATGCTGCGCCAATGATTCATTCAGCGCTTCCCGCGTAATCCCCAACACCTGGCCAACGATGCCAACGTACAGCATATTTTCCATGTAGCTGCGCATATTTCGCGGCACGTCCGCTTCTTGCAGCAGGCTGCGAATCGGCATCGGGTAAAGTACCAGCCGCGGGTTAATATTTTCCGGCAGATCGATATGGTCTGCATAAAAAATCACTCCGCCATCCGGCAAGTAAGTCACATCATCCAAAAAAGTCGCCGGGTTCATCGCCACAATGATGTCGTCATAGGGCACACGCCCAATATAACCTCTGGCTGAAGAACGAATCACGAACCAGGTCGGCAGCCCTTTAATGTTGGATGGAAAAATATTCTTACCCGAAGTCGGGATGCCCATCTTAAACAGCGCCCGGTACAAGGCATTATTTGCCGTACCGCTGCCAGACCCGTTCACGGTGCAAATCGTCATGCAAAATTCATTGACGATGGCTGCCTGGGGTTCGTTCTGAGAAATGCCTGATTCCGTCATCACCTGATTTTCTCCTCTTATTCGAAACGCTGACTGCGTTCGGTTTTCTTTACTTGCTGTACCAAATCCATGTGGGCCACCATCAGGTTGTACCCCGCTTCAAATTCGCGCGCTTCCAGGGCTTTGGCTATTTTTTCATGCTGCCTCCAGACCTCCTGAAGGTAACCCTGATCCATCGAATAGATCCAACTGGAATCACGGTACAAATCCCAATAAGTTTCCAGCAGGCTGGAAACGATTGGGTTCTTGAGGTGTCTGAAAATTGTGAGATGAAAAATGCGATGCTCTTCGCTCGGGACGAGGACCGGTTTTTGGTTGATCTTCTGAAAAGCCTGCGCAACCTGATCAAGCAGATCCGCGGTATCCGCCTGCGTGAGCTGCGTGACCGCTTCGTACCAATAGCCCATTTCAAGATGGCGGCGGACGTCTGCATATTCTTCGAACAGTTGCGGCTGCACCGCCACGCCATAGCGCATGGCCATGACCAGAGACTGGGTCAAATTAAAATCCCGCCCCTGTATGCCAACACCCGGTTTAATTTCAACGATGCCCATCCGTCGGGCCACTTCCAACTGCTCGCGCACAATCGCGGTACTCACCCCCAGGGCCTCACTCAGTTCCGGAATGGTGGGAATGGCAGCATTGCGGCAGCGCGCTTCCGCCAGATAGTTTAGCAGTTCGACTTTAAGCTCTTTCATCGTTGGCAATTAATCTGATTAATAAGATTAACTAAGTTCATTATATTCCCGCTCCCTAATAATCGTCAAGTCACTGCCCAAGCGGCGTCCACGCCGCCCGGCGGTCAAAAAAGGGAGCAAAAGCGTAAATCTGCGTAAATTCCCCAGTTTTTAACTCACGGGAGTACAATACTTTAACATCACTTGCGGCGCAAGATTTATTTTTTATGAATAATAGCGAATTTACAATCCCTTTCAGGTATAAGACAGACCGCTCATCGCCCACCCGCTGGCTGATCTCTCACACCATACATCTCTGGCTGCCTTTTTTGGTTGCGGTCATTGGTGCCATTGGCAATGCCGCTTTGGCCGGCGTCCCGGCCATTCAATTTGGTCGGGCCTATGACAACCTCACCAGCGGCACTCCGCTGCGGCAGGTGCTCATCCAATCCGCAGTGCTGATCCTGCTGACTCAGGTTGGGCGCGGTTTGTTTCAGTTTTTCCGCAACTTTGGCTTCGAGATTACCGCCCAACAGATCGAACGTAATGTTCGCGAGGAATTCTATATCAACCTGCTCGGCAAGAGCATGACTTTTCACTCCTTGCAGTCAATTGGCGACCTGATGGCGCGGGCCACCAACGACATCCGCGAGGTTAATTATATTTTCAGCCCGGGCATCAACAATGTTTTGGGCTCAATCAATTTCTTGTTTATCCCGATCACCGTTGCAGCGGGAATTCACCCGGCCCTCCTGGCCACGCCGCTGGCTTTTCTGCTGCTTTATGTTTTGTCGATCATCCACTATCTGCGCGTCCTGAAACCTGTCACCGAAAAGGTGCGCGCCACTTTTGGCACAATGAACAGCCGTTTGGCAGAAGACATCGATGGCATTGAGACCGTCAAGGCAGCCGGTCAAGAAGCGAAAGAAATCACGCTCTTCCAATCGAATATTAAAGCTTATCGCGATGCCAGCGTAGAGCAGGGAGACATCGAAGCACGCTTTATGCCGCTGCTTCTTCTGGCCCTTGCCATGGGTTTTGGCCTGGCCCACGCCATCTTCCTCGCCCGCCGGGGGGAAATCGGTATGGGTATGGTCCTGACCTATTTCAGCAGTCTGGCCTTGCTCAACTTCCCGACGAACTCGTCCATCCGTTCATATTCCCAAATTTCACTGGGCATGGCCGGGGCAAGAAGACTGCTGAAGATCATGAATACTGAGAACAATCTGGATGAAAATGAACAGGGCTTCAGTCAGCGCATCCAGGGCGAGGTAGCATTCTCTGGGGTAACGTTTTCTTACACCCCCGAGAGCAAGGCGCTGCAGGATGTTACCCTGCAGGTCCATCCCGGTCAGACCGTCGCCATTGTCGGCCAAACCGGGTCCGGCAAAACCACGCTCATCCGGCTGATCAACCGCACCTTTGACCCCGACGAAGGCCAGGTGATGGTGGATGGCGTCAATCTGCGTGACTGGAAGCTCGACAGCCTGCGCAGCCAGATTTCCATCATCGAACAAGACATTTTCCTTTTCTCGCGCAGCGTGGCAGAAAATATTGCCTTCGGCAAACCTGAGGCAACGCCGGAAGAAATACAGGAAGCCGCCCGTAAAGCTCAGGCGGAAGGTTTCATCCTCGAATTGGACGAGGGCTACGAAACGGTCATTGGTGAACGCGGAGCAACGCTCTCCGGTGGGCAGCGCCAGCGTCTGGCTTTGGCACGTGCATTTCTGACGGACCCGCGCATCCTTATTTTGGATGATTCCACCAGCGCCATCGACAGCCGAACTGAAGATGAAATTCAAAAAGCGATCAAGCTGGCTTCTGAAGGCCGAACGACATTTATTATCACCCATCGCTTATCTCAGATTCGTTGGGCAGATCTGATCGTGGTGATGAAGAAAGGAAGAATATCCGCCATTGGCCGGCATGAAGATCTGCTGCGGACTTCAGCGGCTTACAGAAATATTTTTTCTGGGGATTAATGTGAGAATGGCTTTTCATCAAGGTTTGGCAGGTGAATCTTACGACCGGCAATATTCCAACGAAGTACTGCTGGAGCGCATCCGTGGCTACGCAGCCCCGTATAAAACGCAACTGATTTTGATGCTGATAACCATCATCCTGCAAGGCGTCTTTGCAGCGCTGCCACCCGTTTTCGTCTCAAGAGTTTTGGATCGGGCTCAAGCTGGCACGGCTGACAACCGCATGTTGACGATACTGGTAGCCGCCGTAATCGGGATCGAACTGGCCGGCTTTGTTTTCTATTATGTAATCCATCGTCTTTTGGCCCGGGTAACAGCCGATATCAGCCGCGAGCTTTCCACTGACGCTTTCACTGCCGCCATGCGCCAGGATATGGCTTTCTTTGACCAGTATTCTTCCGGAAAGGTCGTCTCGCGGATCACCAGCGACACCCGCGACTTTGTCTTGTTGATCCAGCTGACCATGGACGTCGCCAGCGGCATCATTCAGTCGCTGGTGGTGACGGTCATCCTTCTGACCACCGAATGGCGTCTGGGCTTGCTTCTGCTTTCGTTCGTGCCGGTTACAATTTTGATCGTTTCCTCCTATCGCAGTCTCGCGCGGCGGGTCACGCGGGATGGCATGCGTGCCCTGGCGGACGTCAACGCCACCATCAAGGAAACCATCAGCGGCATTTCTGTCGCCAAAAACTTCCGCCAGGAAGCCAGTGTTTATCAAGACTTTACACATTCCAACGATGTATCGTACCGCATCAATTACCGCCGGGGTCTGGTGCTCTCAATTGTTTTCCCGACCATTCGCATCCTGGGCGGGATCTCTTTGGCCGCACTGACTTATTTTGGTGGTATGAGCGTTATTCAGGGCTTGATTTCAGCCGGAGCATGGTACATGATCCTGCTGAGCAGCGACCGCTTCTTGAACCCAATCATGAGTGTGACCTCATATTGGACCCAGATCCAAACCGGCCTGGCCGCTGCGGAACGCGTCTTTGCACTCATCGACAGCAAACATACCGTGAAACAGACCGGCGCTTACATACCCGAGAGCCTCACCGGTAAAATTGACTTTGAAAAGCTGACTTTCCGTTACAGCAGCGGGCTCGAAGTGTTGAAAAACTTCGATCTGCACATTAGCCCGGGTGAAAATGTCGCCATCGTGGGCCACACCGGCGCAGGAAAATCTTCCATTGCCCGCCTGATTACTCGCTTTTATGAATTTCAGGAAGGCCAGCTGCGAATTGACAGCCGCGATATCCGCGAATACGACCTGATCGGGCTGCGTCAGCATATGGGCATCGTCACCCAGGTGCCTTTCTTGTTTGACGGGACGGTTCTGGAAAATATCCGCTTCGCCGCGCCAGAGATCTCACCCGAAGAAGTGCTGCGCCTGGCAAAGCGCATTGGTTCAGGCGAGTGGCTCGAAACCCTTTCCCACGGGCTGGAGACGGAAGTCGGCGAACGCGGCGCCCAGATCTCAATGGGGCAGCGCCAATTGGTGGCACTGATGCGGGTGTTGGCCCACCATCCCTCCATTTTTATCCTGGATGAAGCCACTGCCAGCATCGACCCCTTTACTGAAAAACAAATTCAGGAAGCGCTCAATCTGATTCTGGCACAATCCACCAGCGTCCTGATTGCGCACCGCCTATCCACGGTCACCTCCGCAGACCGCATCATCGTCCTTGATAAAGGCGAGATTCTTGAAGAAGGCACGCATCAATCCCTGCTTAAGCGCGGCGGGAATTACGCTGAGCTCTATGAAACCTATTTCAGACACCAAAGCCTGGCATACGTTGAAGAAGCCGGAACGCTTTTTAGGGGTAAATCGTCAGGGATGCGCCAAAACCCAACCACTCCTTAAGCTGCTTGACCCCATCCGCCTCTTTGCCAGCGCCTGCTGCTTCAGGCAGTCGCACTTGGCAATGGGTTAGCCCTGGGTCAACCCTCAGATAACTGCCAGCAGCTGCTTCATCTTGGGTATAATGAAAAGGTAAATCTTCAGCACAAAAAAGGAGCCTGAAAATGTTATTCCCTGAAGGATTGAAATATCAAAAAACAGATGAATGGGTAAAGGTTGAAGATGGGATCGCCACGATCGGCGTTTCAGACTACGCCCAAGACTCCCTCTCGGATGTGGTCTATGTCGAATTTGCTGTGGACCCCAACGATGATGTCAAAGCAGGTGATAATTTGGCGACCATCGAGTCCGTTAAAGCCGCTGCGGAGGTTCTCTTCCCGGTGAGTGGAACGGTACTCGAGGTTAATCAGGCGGTCAGCGACGCGCCAGAATCGATCAACAAATCACCTTACGAAGCCGGTTGGTTGGTCAAAGTCAAGCTGAGCAATCCAGCTGAACTGGACAATCTGATGGATGCCCAGGCCTATCAGGCTTACTGCCAGGAGCGCTGATCATGTTTACACCCCACTCAGATGCTGATGTGGCGGTGATGCTCAAATCAATCGGGGTCGAAAACGTCGGGGAACTTTTCAAGGAGATCCCCGCCAGGTTTCGCTACCCAGATTTGAACTTGCCGCCTGCGCTTACCGAGATGGAAGCGGCTGATGACCTGGACTCCATCGCTGCCTCCAACGGCACCACCCATGACATGCTTAGCTTTTTGGGCGCTGGTGCATATGACCATTACATCCCGGCCGCTGTCGACATGATTCTGCGCCGCGGAGAGTTTTACACGGCTTACACGCCTTATCAGCCAGAAATTTCACAGGGCACCCTTCAGGCAATTTTTGAGTACCAGAGCCTGATCAGCAACCTGACCGGCATGGATGTTACCAACGCCTCTCATTATGACGGTGCGACGGCCGCAGCAGAAGCTGCCATCCTCAGCTGGCATCACTTTAAAGGCAAGCGTAAAAAAGTATTGCTATCCAGGGCAGTCAACCCGCAGTATCGCCAGGTCATCCGAACTTACTTGCAAGCCACAGAAGGCCTGCGAATTGAAGGTGATGATCAAGAGACCGGGTTGGATGCAGACCTGAAAAGCTTGATAGCCCAGATCGACAACAACACAGCTCTGGTCGTGGTGCAATATCCAGACTTCTTCGGCCGCATCATCGACTACAAGCCGCTGATCGAAGCGGCACACGCTGAAGGCGCCTTGGTGGCGGTGGCAGTCAACCCGACTGCTTTGGGTTTGCTTACACCACCTGGCGACCTTGGTGCGGATATTGTGGTCGGAGAAGGCCAACCCCTGGGCATCCCCCTTTCGTATGGCGGGCCTTATCTGGGTTTATTCTCAGTGAAGGAACCCCTTTTGCGCAAACTCTCCGGCCGTTTGGTAGGTGAAACCACCGACGTAGAGGGCAAACTGGCTTACGTCCTGACGCTCACCGCCCGCGAACAGCACATCCGCCGCGAAAAAGCTTCCTCCAACATTTGCAGCAACCAGGGACTGATGACCCTGGCCTCCGCTGTCTACCTGACGCTGCTCGGCAAACAGGGCTTCAGACAGGTCGCCAACCTCTGCTATCAAAAAGCACATTACGCAGCGCATGAGCTGGCCAGTTTACCCGGCTTTGACCAGGTATTTTCGGAAACCCCATTCTTCCATGAATTTGTGCTCCGCCCCAGCCAGCCCCTGGACGAAGTGCTTTCACATTTGCGCGAGCACGACATCTTGGGCGGGTACGACCTCGGGCAAGATTATCCCGAGCTGCAGGGCTGCCTGCTGATGGCTGTCACTGAGAAAATGCGAAAAACAGATATTGATTTCACCCGTGAAGTTTTGATGGAGGTGGAAAATGCCTGAGCCGACCATTTACGAACTTTCATCTCCCGGGCGCAAAGGCGTCCTCTTCCCCGCCAGTGATGTTCCTGAAGTGGCCCTGCCCGATCAATTTTTGCGCACCGAACTGCCTCTGCCAGAGATGGCCGAGGTTGACACCGTACGCCATTTCACGCGGCTGTCGCAGATGAACTATGCCATTGATCTCGGTTTTTATCCCTTGGGCTCATGCACGATGAAGTACAACCCGAAGATCAATGAAACCACGGCTCGCCTGCCTGGTTTCGCCTACACGCACCCCTTCCAACCAATCGACACCGTGCAAGGAAACCTGTATCTGATGTACACCTTGCAGGAGTGGCTGAAAGAAATTTCTGGCTTCGCCGGCGTCACGCTGATGCCAGCCGCCGGAGCCCAGGGCGAGCTGACTGGCATGCTGATCATCCACAAATACCATCAGGATCGCGGCGACTTTAAACGCAAACGCATCCTCATTCCCGACTCCGCACATGGCACCAACCCGGCCTCTTCAGCGATGATCGGCATGGAAATCGTGCC
>ERZ1645192.2556-NODE-2556-length-15021-cov-6.019310_pt1 | contig 15021 bp, 11 predicted proteins | sample MGYA00575354_ERZ1645192 | MGnify/ENA primary metagenome ERZ1645192 (study PRJEB40844, sample SAMN11349763) | freshwater sediment metagenome | isolation source: river sediment | host: Sediment | place: India: Faizupur Khadar , New Delhi | collected 2017-02-21 ... | reverse complement strand
GTGAAGGTGGCCGGACCGTTGGCGCTGGTGTTGTTTCTGAAATCGTGGAGTAAAGAATGCGCATCAATATTCTTCTTGCCTGTGGTGAATGCAAGCGTAGGAACTACGCAAGTCAAAAAAACAAAAAGAACACAACTGCAAAGCTTGAATTGAGCAAGTTTTGTCCTTTTTGCGGCAAGCACACGAAGCATCGCGAATCCAAATAGTAATCGTGGACACCAGAGTGCGTGGTGTCCACAGTATAAATTCCCTCATGCAGGCCAGTAGCTCTAACGGTAGAGCATCGGACTCCAAATCCGAGGGCTGGGGGTTCGAATCCCTCCTGGCCTGCCATTAATTTACCAGCGATAGGCAAAATGAAAAAAAGCCCTGAAGTTGCTTTGGAAAAAGAAGGAATTGCGCAGAAAATCAAAGAATTGCGTGTTTTCTTCGAGCAATCCAAGATGGAACTGAAAAAGGTTGTGTGGCCTGACAAGCAGGAGACCATCAGCACCAGTTCAGCGGTTCTGTTGTTGGTTGTGGTCTTGGCACTTTTTCTTGGCATCGTGGATTTGTGCTTGGCTAAACTCATTGCTGCCATTTTGTCCTAGGTGAGTCGACCATGAGTGATGATCCAAAGGCGCGGTGGTACATAATCCACACTTATTCGGGCTTTGAGCAAAGGGTGGAGCAGACCATCAGGGAAATGATCCGTACCGGTCAGGCTAAGGGCCTTGTAGAGGATGTGATTGTTCCTACGGAAAAAGTCGTGGAGCTCATCAAGGGACAGAAACGGACCTCAACCCGCAAGTTTTATCCTGGATATGCTATGGTCAAGATGATTTTTACGGATGAATCTTGGCACATGATACAGTCGATTCCAAAAGTCACCGGATTCATTGGTGGAAAAAGTAGACCGGTCCCTTTGACGGATAAAGAAGCACAGAGAATCCTTTCAACTATAGAGAGCCGGAAGGAACAGCCGAGGCCAAAGTTTCATTTTGAACGCGGCGATGATGTGCGTGTAATTGACGGTCCTTTTGCAAATTTCAATGCTACTGTTGAAGACGTCAACTATGACAAAGGTAAATTGCGTGTTTCCGTATCTATTTTTGGAAGACAAACGCCGGTTGAGCTGGATTTTGTTCAGGTGACCAAGGGCTAATAATTTTTAGAGATGAGGTGGTGTTATGGCCAAAAAAATAACAGCTGTAATTAAACTGCAGCTCCCTGCTGGCGCAGCAAATCCTTCTCCGCCAGTCGGTCCTGCTTTGGGCCAACATGGTGTGAATATCATGGAATTCTGCAAAGCATATAACGCTAAAACGCAGAATGAAAAGGGAATGATCATTCCTGTTGAAATCACTGTCTTCCAGGACAGGTCCTTTACCTTTGTAACCAAGACTCCTCCTGCTGCCGTGCTTTTGGTCAAGGCTGCAAAGCTCCAAAAGGGCTCGGGTGAGCCAAACAAGAACAAGGTTGGGAAGGTGTCCATGGCCCAGATTGAGGAAATTGCGAAGCTCAAAATGCCCGATTTGTCGGTGTATGATTTGAAAGCTGCATGCAATACCATCGTAGGGACAGCGCGCAGCATGGGAATTGAAGTGGAGTAAGGAGAGGACGAGCAATGCCCAAGCACGGAAAAAAATTTCAGAAAGCATGCGAGGCTGTTGACGGCCTCAAAATGTATGATGTGGCAGAAGCAATGGAGCTTGTTCTCAAGAGTTCATTTGCTAAATTCGATGAGACCGTAGACATTGCAGTAAACCTTGGAGTCAATCCCAAGTATTCTGACCAGATGGTGCGTGGTGCGGTTTCTCTTCCGCATGGTCTGGGCAAGACGGTCCGCGTTGTGGCCTTCTGCAAAGGTGAAAACGAGGAAAAGGCCAAGAATGCGGGGGCCATTGATGCCGGCGGCGATGAATTGGTCGAGAAGATCAAGGCCGGGTGGCTTGATTTCGACAAGGCGGTGGCCACGCCTGACATGATGGGCTATGTTGGCAAGATCGGCAAGATTCTTGGCCCACGGGGGCTGATGCCCAATGCCAAGACAGGGACCGTCACCATGGAATTGGAGAATGCCATCAAGGAACTTCTGGCCGGAAAGGTCGAATTCAGGGTGGACAAGGCTGGCGTAATCCATGCGCCCATCGGGAAGGTGTCCTTTGGCACAGAAAAGCTTTTGGGCAATCTCAAGACTGTGGTCGATGCGCTCATCAAGCTGAAGCCTTCCACTGCCAAGGGTACCTATGTGAAGGCAGTCTCGTTATCCTCAACCATGGGGCCCGGCGTCAAGGTTGACACAGCGTCCCTGCGCAAGGCCGCTGAATAAGTTTTTAACAAGTAGATGAGTCAGAGAATGCAGGTGGATTTTCCTTAATATCCTGCTGAGACGGCTTTGGCTCATTCTGCCTAGCTAGAGAGAGGTAAGTGGTGAACAGGGCAGAAAAAGCAAAAATCATCGAAGGCCTGAAGGAGAAGGCGGACAAGGCAAACATTGCCATTGTCACGGACTTCCACGGGCTGAAAGTGGCAGAGCTAACTCCCTTGCGTGCAAAACTGCACGAAGCGGGGTGCGACTATCAGGTCGTCAAGAATACTCTGGCGCGGAAAGCCTTCGAGGAAGGGCCGCACAATGTGCTCAATCCACATTTGAAGTACAATTGTGCCGTGGCATTTGGCTATGACGACCCTGTTGTCGCCGCCAAGGTGCTGGTAGAGTTTGCAAAGAAGAACGACAAGTTTTCTGTGCGTTATGCGAGTCTCGAAGGAAAGTTTCTGGAAGAGGCCTCGGTCAAGGCGCTTTCCGAACTACCTGGCCGTGAGCAGCTGCTTGCCAGCCTGCTGGGCACGATGAACGCAGTGCCGCAGAATTTTGTTTCCCTCTTTGCTAATGTGGTTCGTGGGATGGTCAACGTACTGACCGCTCTCAAGGACAAAAAAGAAGAATGAGCCAAGAAGCTTAATATTTAGGAGGATAAAATGGCTGATATCACCAAAGAACAGGTTGTCGAATTCATTGCTAACATGACCGTGTTGGAACTTTCCATCTTCATCAAGGAACTCGAAGAAAAGTTCGGTGTTTCCGCCGCCGCTCCAGTTGCAGCTTTCGCCGCTGCCCCGGTTGCTGCAGCTGAAGCAGTAGAAGAGGAAAAGACCGAATTCGATGTCATCCTGAAGGAAGCCGGCGCCAACAAGATTGGTGTCATCAAAGTTGTGCGCGCCTTGACCAGCCTTGGGCTGAAAGAAGCCAAGGCGAAGGTGGATGAAACTCCTTCGGTCATCCTGGAGGCCGCTGCCAAGGACGCTGCCAACGACGCCAAAAAACAGCTTGAAGAAGCCGGCGCCAAGGTTGAAATCAAGTAGTTTTTTGCGTTCCTTTTGACTTCACGTAAAGAGTGTAAGAGGAAAAAACCTCTTACACTCTTTATGCCTTTCTGTGTGAGACCACATATTCAGCGTCGGTGCATGCTGCTCGATGACATCATCATGGCAGTTCTTCCTTGGTCCCAGAACGTTATGCCTGCCTAGCAACCTCACATTTCCTGAGGGGAAACGATGAACAAACTGATCAAGAAATTCGGACGAATCAAGGATTCCATTGAAATCCCGCATCTTTTAAGCCTTCAACTCGATTCTTACGACAAATTTCTCCAGACTGATGTTCCGCCCAGCATGAGAACCGACATTGGTCTTGAAGGCGTGTTTCGTTCTGTATTTCCGATTCATGATTTCAATAAGACTGCGACGCTGGAATATGTCAGCTACGATATCGGGAAACCGAAATACGATGTTGATGAGTGCATTTCCAAAGGATTGACCTTTGAAGCGCCACTGCGCATCAAGGTCCGACTCGCTGTATATGATGTAGATGAAGCGTCAGGCAGCCGCACCATTCATGATATCAAAGAGCAGGATATCTATTTTGGGACAATTCCGCTCATAACTCAGAAAGGCACCTTTCTGATTAATGGGACAGAACGCGTCATTGTTAATCAGTTACAGCGTTCTCCAGGCATTATTTTCGAACATGACTCGGGCAAGACCCACTCCAGCCGGAAGATTTTATACAGCTGCCGCATCATTCCCATGCGAGGATCCTGGTTGGATTTTGATTTCGATCATAAAGATATTCTTTACGTCCGCATCGATCGCAGGCGTAAAATGCCAGCCACAATTCTCCTCAAGGCCATGGGTATGACCAGTGAGGATATTCTCGCCTACTACTATGAAAAAGATACGTTCAAACTGGATGGCATCAAGGTTCTCAGGTGTGTAGAGGGGTACAACTTCCGCAAGGAGGTCGCGTATATGGATATCACGGCCCCGGACGGGACCGTGGTGGTTTCCGCTGGAAAGCCTCTGACCAAGGGTATTTGGAAACGGATGATCAGGGCTGGTGTCGGATTTTATGAAGTTCGACCCGAATCCCTGGGCACTGAATACGCTGCCAGAGAAGTCGTCGATTCTCAGACAGGTGAGGTCATTCTACGGGCCGGGGATCCCTTCGCTCCGATGGCTGTTGAGAAATGTCTGGCAGCCGGAATTACACAGCTTGATGCAATTTTTTCTTCTGGCGCCGAAGTGTCTTCTTGTATGCGTGACACCTTGGCCATGGACAAGTGCGAGGATTTGGAAAGTGCTCAGATCGACATCTACAAGAGATTACGTCCGAGCTCTCCGCCCACACCAGAAATTTCGGCCAGCTTTTTTGACAACCTGTTCCGCAATCCAGACTACTATGATCTGTCTCCGGTGGGACGCTACAAACTTAACTCCCGTTTGAATCTGAGTTTGCCCATTGATCATCGGACATTGTCCAATGAAGACATCTTCCGATCCATCAGGAAACTGGTCCAGCTCAAAGACTCCCACGGTCCTGCGGACGATATTGACCATCTGGGAAATCGTCGGGTGCGTCCAGTAGGCGAACTGGTTGAAAATCAATACCGCATCGGCCTGGTCCGCATGGAAAGAGCGATCAAGGAGCGTATGAGCCTGCAGGAAGTAGCCACCCTCATGCCGCACGACCTTGTCAATCCCAAGCCCGTAACGGCGGTGCTGAAGGAATTTTTTGGCACATCCCAGCTGTCCCAGTTCATGGACCAGACGAATCCTTTGTCTGAAGTCACCCACAAGCGCCGCTTATCCGCTCTGGGGCCAGGAGGTCTGACCCGAGAACGGGCTGGTTTTGAAGTGCGCGACGTGCACCTGAGCCACTATGGTCGTATCTGTCCCATTGAGACTCCGGAAGGCCCAAACATCGGTTTGATTGTGTCTTTGACCACTCACGGACTTGTCAATGATTACGGTTTTATCGAGACGCCCTACCGCGTCGTCAAAAACGGGTTTGTTACTGATGAAATACAGTACATGGAAGCTTCGACCGAATCCGGCCATATCATTGCCCAGGCCAATGCCCTTTTTGGAGCGGATCGGCAGTTCATCAATACGCACGTCGAAGCCCGGGTCGAGGGAGAATTCGCCATTGTTCCGCGCGAAGAAGTCACTTTGATGGACATTTCCCCGGGCCAGATTGTGTCCATTTCTTCCGCATTAATACCCTTCCTGGAACATGATGACGCGAATCGGGCGCTCATGGGGTCCAATATGCAGCGTCAGTCCGTGCCTCTTTTGACCACAGAGGAACCTCTTGTAGGTACAGGCATCGAAGGCAAGGTTGCGCAGGACTCGGGCAGCTGCCTTCTGGCTGAGGGTGACGGGGAAATCATGTATGTTGACGCTGATCGGGTCATTGTCGCCTACAGCGGCGACCTGTATCCCGAGGCAGGAGGGGTGCGCTTTTACGAGTTGCAGAAATACCACAAGTCCAATCAGAATAGCTGCTTTGGGCAGAAGCCAAGGGTACAGGTCGGGAACCGGGTCAAGAAAGGGGCGGTTCTTGCCGATGGGCCGGCCATACGTGACGGCGAGCTGGCCCTTGGCAAGAACCTCCTGGTGGCATTCATGCCCTGGTGTGGCTACAATTATGAAGACTCCATCCTGATTTCCGAGCGGGTGGTCAAAGAAGACGTATACACATCCATCCACATTGAGGAGTTCGATGTTTTTGCCCGCGATACGAAGCTGGGGCCTGAAGAGGTGACTCGCGACATACCCAATGTGGGCGAGGACATGCTGCGCAATCTGGATGAGAGTGGCATCATCCGCATCGGTGCACGGGTTAAGCCGGATGATATCCTGGTCGGCAAAATCACACCGAAAGGGGAGACGCAGCTCACCCCTGAAGAGCGCCTACTGAGGGCCATTTTCGGTGACAAGGCCCGGGATGTGAAGAACACGTCACTGAAGGTCCCACCGGGAATCGAAGGCACGGTCATTGACGTCAAGGTCTTTAACCGTCGTTCAGGGGACAAGGACGAGCGCACACGTCAAATTGAAAACTATGAACTGGAACGAGTCGACCTGCGTGAAAAACAGCATATAGCAGGACTGACCGAAGCCACCCGGTGTAAGATCTGGGAGGTCTGCAAGGGCAAAAGCGTGGCCAAGTCCATAATGGGGAAGCGCAAAGGAGAGGTTTTGCTCGAAGCAAACCAACCTATCAGGGAAGAGGTTTTTGCCGAGATCCCGCTGAAAAAACTGGCCGGTGTTTTCACTGCCAAGGAAGTCAACGAAGGGGTCAAGACGTTACTCGACCTGTACGACCTGCAGATTAAATTTATCAAGGACGTGTACGAGAATAAGCGCGGAAAGGTGACCGAAGGTGACGACCTGCCCCCTGGCGTCATCAAGATGGCCAAGGTGTATGTGGCCGTGAAGCGGAAGCTCAACGTGGGGGATAAAATGGCCGGCAGGCATGGAAACAAGGGTGTCGTCTCCAACATATTGCCAGAGGAGGACATGCCATTTTTTGCCGACGGAACACCCATGGATGTTGTCCTCAACCCCCTTGGTGTTCCTTCACGCATGAATATCGGCCAGATCATGGAGACCCATCTGGGGTGGGCCGCCAAGGCCCTTGGACAGCAGATCGCAGCTATGGCCGAACACGGAGTGGCCGAAGTCAGAAGGGAGATGAAGGATCTCTTCGCCGCGGAGGTAACTTCCGCCCTGATTGACTCCATGAGTGATGAGGAAGTCATTGAGGCGGCCAAGGCCTTGAACAAGGGCATCATCATGAAGACTCCGGTTTTCGATGGAGCCGAGGAGATCGAAATCTGGGATCTTCTAAAGCGGGCGGGGCTGCCCGAGGACGGCAAGGCCCTGCTGTATGACGGCAGGACAGGCGTTCCTTTCCACAACCGCGTAACCGTGGGATACATGTACTATTTGAAACTCCATCACCTGGTTGACGAGAAGATCCATGCCCGCTCCACGGGTCCTTACTCGCTTGTTACCCAGCAGCCTTTGGGCGGCAAGGCGCAGTTCGGCGGACAGCGGCTGGGAGAAATGGAAGTATGGGCGCTGGAGGCATATGGGGCAGCCTATCTGTTACAGGAATTTTTGACTGTTAAATCCGACGATGTGAACGGTCGTGTCAAAATGTACGAAAAGATTGTGAAGGGCTCCAATTTCCTTGAGAGTGGCATGCCCGAATCGTTCAACGTATTGGTCAAGGAAATGATGGCCCTGGGGCTTGAAGTGACCCTGGTGGAAGAAGAGAAGAAGCGTCCCAAAAAGAGATAAGGGGTGCACTCCCTGTCCGCATCATTACAACCGGCCAGAGCAAGAGGAATACACGATGAGTCTTGATGATCTTTTTACGCAACGGGGCACTGCGTCCAGTTCGTTCAATAGTCAGAATCTGAAAGCCATTGGCATCAGTGTCGCTTCTCCTGAAAAGATCAGGGAATGGTCTTTCGGCGAAGTTAAGAAGCCGGAAACAATAAACTATCGAACATTTAAGCCGGAACGGGATGGTCTTTTTTGTGCCAAGATTTTTGGTCCGGTAAAAGACTATGAATGTAATTGTGGAAAATACAAGCGAATGAAACATCGCGGTATTGTCTGTGAAAAATGCGGAGTCGAAGTCATAGCGTCTAAAGTTCGCAGAGAGCGCATGGGCCATATTGAGCTTGCTGCACCAGTTGCTCATATTTGGTTTTTGAAGTCGTTACCTTCTAAGATAGGTACGCTTTTAGACATGACTATGGCTGATCTGGAGAAAGTGCTGTATTTTGATTCTTATATAATTCTGAATCCAGGAGAGACGACTTTACAGAAAAAACAGGTGATTTCTGAAGAACAATATTTTCAGATTCTTGATCACTATAGCGACGATGCGATTACAGTGGGTATGGGTGCGGAGTCCATCAAAATTTTGTTGCAGGAGATTGATCTGCCGCAGCTGAGGGTTGAACTGCGCGAAGAATCCCAATCCACTCGTTCCCAGACCAAGAAAAAGAAATTGGCCAAACGGCTCAAGATTGTCGAAGCGTTCCTGGAATCTGGAAACAAACCCGAATGGATGATCATGGATGTCATCCCGATTATTCCGCCCGAACTGCGTCCATTGGTTCCCCTGGATGGAGGTCGGTTTGCTACCTCGGACTTGAACGACCTATATCGGCGGGTCATCAATCGCAACAATCGTCTGAAGAGGCTGCTGGAATTGGGGGCCCCGGACATAATTATCCGTAATGAAAAGCGCATGCTCCAGGAGTCTGTGGATGCGTTGTTCGACAACGGGCGCCGAGGGCGGGCCATCACGGGAACCAACGGCAGGCCGTTGAAGTCTCTGTCGGATATGATCAAAGGAAAGCAGGGCCGGTTTCGTCAGAACCTGCTAGGTAAACGCGTCGACTATTCCGGCCGTTCAGTCATTGTTGTCGGCCCGTACCTCAAGCTGCACCAATGCGGGTTGCCTAAAAAGATGGCTTTGGAGCTCTTCAAACCGTTCATCTATTCAAAGTTGGAAGAGAGAGGATATGCCAGTACCATCAAGAGCGCCAAGAAGATGGTCGAGCGAGAAGAGGTCGCAGTGTGGGATATTCTCGAAGAAGTGGTGCGCGAGTATCCGATTTTATTGAACCGCGCGCCCACGTTGCACCGTCTTGGCATCCAGGCATTTGAACCAATCTTGGTGGAGGGCAAAGCCATCCGCCTGCATCCCCTGGTCTGTACTGCATTCAACGCTGACTTCGACGGGGACCAGATGGCTGTGCACGTGCCACTGTCCGTAGAGGCACAGATTGAGTGCCGGGTACTGATGATGTCCACCAACAACATCTTGTCGCCAGCCAACGGTTCACCCATTATTGTCCCGTCACAGGATATTGTTCTTGGGCTTTATTTCCTGACCGTGCAGAGGCCTTTTGAGAAAGGCGAGGGCATGATCTTCTCCGATCCAGACGAGGTCATCTGTGCTTTTGATGCCGGCCATCTCGAATTGCACGCCCGCATCAAGGTCCGTATTGACGGAGAACTTGTCAGCACAACGCCAGGACGAATAATAGTTCGTGAAATTGTCCCGTCCGAGGTGCCGTTCGACGTCTACAACCGGGAAATGAGCAAGAAGGTCATCGGGCGTCTGGTCGGCGAAGCTTATCGCCTGGCCGGCACCAAGGCGACAGTCATTCTTTGCGATAAACTCAAGGATCTTGGTTTTGAGTATTCTACAAGGGCCGGCATGACGGTCGGCGTGAAGGATCTGACCATCCCTCCGGCCAAGAGCACTATTCTGGAAAAGTCTTATGCGGATGTCGCTGACATTGAGCAACAATACCGCGAAGGAATCATCACCCGCACGGAAAAATACAACAAAGTCGTTGATGTGTGGACGAAGGCCACCAATGACGTGTCCGATGCGATGATGCGCGAACTCAAGTACGACATCGTGGCCAATCCCAGACAGGACCCAAGCGAAGGGACACCCCATCCCCTGCGGTGGCATGCTTCCATCGACAAAGAAGAGCGTTGTAACAGCTTCAACGCAGTCTTCATGATGGCCAACTCCGGGGCGCGCGGCAACCAGGACCAAATGCGCCAGTTGGCAGGCATGCGTGGGTTGATGGCCAAGCCTTCGGGTGAAATCATTGAAACGCCGATCACTTCCTCCTTCAGGGAGGGGTTGACCATCCTGCAGTACTTCACATCAACCCACGGGGCACGCAAGGGCTTGGCTGACACGGCCTTGAAGACTGCAAACTCCGGCTATCTGACCCGTCGTCTGGTCGATGTCGTGCAGGACGTCATTGTCAGTGAGCATGATTGCCAAACCGTTGACGGCATTGAACTTTCCCACGTGACCAAGAGCGGAGAAATAACAGTTCGATTGAGTGAACGCGTTCTCGGTCGTGTGGCCATGTATGACGTGTTGGATCCCGAAACAGGGGAAGTCTTTATCCCGGCGAACTCCATGATCAACGAGGACTTTGTCGCCGAAATCGATCGGCGCGGTGTTGCAACCATCACCATCCGTTCCGCCTTGACGTGCAGGGCCAAGCACGGTGTTTGCGCTCTGTGCTACGGTCGCGACCTAGCGCGAGGCCATCTGGTCAATGTGGGCGAGGCTGTGGGTATTATTGCGGCACAGTCCATCGGCGAACCTGGTACTCAGTTGACGATGAGAACGTTCCACATCGGAGGAACAGCTTCCAAAGAAATTGAGCAAAGCCGCTATGAGGCCATGAACAAGGGACGGATCGTTCTGTCGAGGGTGCGCACGGTAACAAACAGCCGGGGAGAGCGCATGGTTCTGGGCAAGAGTGGGCAGCTGCGTATCGTCGACGATCAGGGCGTTGAACGGGAAAAGTATGCCCTGCCCTCTGGTGCCAAGCTGTATTTTGAGAATGGCGCTGAGGTGAAGAAAGGCGACCGTCTGGCCGAATGGGACCCCTTCAACGAGCCATTTGTCACGGACGTGGAGGGTGTGGTTCAGTTCAAAGACATTGTAGAAGGTCGCACTGTCCAGGAGAAAACAGATGAGGCCACAGGCAAGTCAACCTTGACGGTAATCGAATTCAGATCGTCCAGTTTCCGTCCAGCCATTTCGGTCTGCGATGAACATGGAGTGTGCAAAACCAAGCCGGATACTGGCACCCAAGCCTCCTATACCCTGCCGGTCGGAGCCATCATAATGGTCAATGATGGAGATGTGGTGCAGCCGGGCGACGTGATCGCGAGAAAACCGCGTGAAACCACGAAAACAAAAGATATCGTCGGTGGTCTTCCCCGTGTCGCGGAACTCTTCGAGGTCCGTAAGCCCAAAGATCAGGCGATTTTGTCAGAAATTGACGGAATTGTGAGTTTTGGTCCAGATTCCAAGGGCAAACGCAAGCTGATTGTAGAGCCCGAAGTGGGTGAGGCCAGGGTGTATCTCATTCCCAAGGGCAAGCATATCAGCGTGGGCGAGGGCGACTTTGCCGAGAGCGGCGAACTGCTGACCGAAGGCACTCCGGATTTACATGACCTCTTGAAGATCAAGGGAGAGAAATATCTGGCTTTCTACTTGGTCGATGGGGTGCAGGACGTGTACCGTTTCCAGGGTGTGTACATCAATGACAAGCATATTGAGATCATTGTCCGCCAGATGCTCAAAAAACTCTCTGTCATCGATCCTGGCGACACGGGATTTTTGATGGGGGAACAGGTGGACAAGAACCGCTTTATGAAGACCAACGCTAAGTGCCTGGCCACCGGAATGCAGCCGGCCATTGCGGAACCCCTGGTCCTGGGCATCACACAGGCATCCCTGTCCACGGAATCCTTTATTTCGGCCGCTTCTTTCCAGGAAACGACCAAAGTCCTGACCGAGTCTGCCCTGATCGGCAAAAAGGACTATCTCTACGGATTGAAGGAAAATGTTATTGTTGGCCGCCTAGTAAATGCCGGTACAGGATTCAGGGCTTATATTGAAAACGACATCGTGGTTCCGGACCAGCCAGAAAGCCCCGATAAGTTTCTGGAAGATCTTGAAAAGGATCCTTTTTTCATCGAACAGTAAGATGTAGCCATCCAGATGACGAGTTGACAGGAGCGGGGACATCCATTATGTCCCCGCTTCTCAAAATGTATATTCATGGAGTATGAGATGCCCACTATTAATCAGTTGGTCCGTAAGGCACGGGTCATCCAGGTGAAAGGCAAAAAAAGAGCAGCGTTGCAGGAATGCCCGCAACGGCGTGGAGTTTGTGTGCGCGTATATACAACAACGCCCAAAAAGCCGAACTCCGCTCTTCGAAAGGTGGCCAGAGTGCGCCTCACAAACGGAATTGAAGTGACTTCCTACATCCCTGGCGAGGGGCATAATCTGCAGGAGCACTCCGTGGTCATGATCTTGGGCGGCCGCGTCAAGGACCTGCCTGGTGTCCGTTACAAGATCATCAGAGGTACGCTGGATGCGGCCGGTGTTCAGGATCGCCGTAAGAGCCGCTCCAAGTACGGAGCTAAACGTCCTAAATAGATACAAGGAGATTGACGTATGCCTCGCAAGGGTCCCACGCCGAAGCGTGAAGTGCTGCCAGATCCGAAATACGGAAGTCGCGTAGTTGCTAAGTTTGTTAACCAGATGATGTTTGACGGCAAAAAAAGTGTTGCCGAAAAAATATTTTACGATGCAATTGAAGAGTTGGGGAAGAGGACCGACAGTGAACCACTGAAGGCTTTCGAGCAGGTTATCGAAAAAGTTAAGCCACAGATGGAAGTCAAGTCCCGCCGCGTGGGCGGAGCTACCTATCAGGTGCCCATGGAAGTGCGTCCGGCACGGCAGGAGGCGCTGGCCATCAGATGGCTTGTCAACTATGCCCGTACGCGCGGTGAAAAAGGTATGGTCCTGCGTTTGGCGGCTGAATTACTTGATGCGTTTAACGATCGCGGTGGTGCCATCAAGAAGCGTGAGGACACCCACAGAATGGCTGAAGCCAACAAGGCTTTCGCGCATTACCGCTGGTAAAGAGGTTCTTTTCGTGTCTAAACGAGTCCCCATAGAAAATCAGCGTAATATCGGTATCATGGCCCACATTGATGCGGGCAAAACAACGACTACCGAGCGTATACTTTTTTATACAGGCGTCTCCCACAGGCTCGGTGAGACGCATGACGGTCAGGCTACCATGGACTGGATGGAACAGGAGCAGGAGCGTGGCATAACCATCACCTCCGCTGCGACAACCTGTTTCTGGCGCGACTGTCGAATAAATATCATCGACACGCCCGGCCACGTAGACTTCACAGTAGAGGTTGAACGTTCGCTACGGGTTCTGGACGGAGCGGTGGCGGTATTCTGCGCCGTTGGCGGGGTTGAACCTCAGTCTGAAACCGTATGGAGGCAGGCCGACAGATATCATGTCCCCCGGGTCGCTTTTGTCAATAAGATGGATCGCTCTGGTGCGGATTTTTTCCGTGTCGTAGAAATGATAAAAGATCGACTCAAAGCCAAGCCAGTGCCGTTGCATCTGCCTATCGGTTCCGAGGAGAACTTCAAGGGCCAGATCGATCTGGTGCGCAATGTTGCCTTGTATTATGACGAAGAATCCAAGGGAGAGCAGATTGACGTGCGGGAAGTCCCCGCCGACATGGTTGATCTTGCCGACGAGTGGAGGATGCGCCTTGTCGAGGCCATCGCCGAAGAAGATGAAACGCTGCTGGAGAAGTATCTGGGCGGTGAGGAGCTGGCGCCAGAGGAGATCATGATAGGGATCCGGCAGGCCACTATTGGCATGAAGATCTGTCCGGTGATCTGTGGGTCCGCATTTAAGAACAAGGGAGTGCAGGCGTTGCTCGATTGTGTGGTGGATTATCTGCCCTCGCCGGTCGATATCCCGCCCATGAAGGGCACTGATCCTGACTCGGGCAGTGAAATCCTTTGCGAATGTTCTGATGCATTGCCTTTGAGCGCCCTGGCGTTCAAACTGATGTCCGACCCCTTCATTGGTCATCTGACCTTCCTCCGAATTTATTCGGGCGTACTCGAAGCGGGCTCTACTGTTTTGAACGCTGCTTCGGGCAAAAAGGAGCGCATTGGCCGTCTACTGAAGATGCACGCCAACAAGCGTGAAGATATCAAGGAGGCTCATGCCGGGGATATCGTCGCGGCCGTCGGCTTGAAGCAGACTGCTACAGGCGAGACATTGTGCGATATTAAGCGGCCAGTGCTGCTTGAATCCATGGATTTTCCAGAGCCAGTTATTGAGGTCGCCATCGAACCGAAGACCAAGACAGATCGGGACTCTCTGGGTCAGGCACTGCAAAAGCTGGCCAAAGAGGATCCATCCTTCAGGGTCAAAACCAATGAGGAGACCGGGCAGACCCTCATCGCTGGAATGGGTGAGCTGCACCTGGAGATCATTGTTGATCGGCTGACCCGTGAATTCAAGGTTGACGCCAATGTCGGTCAGCCTCAGGTTGCCTACCGCGAAACCATTTCCAAGCCAGCTGAGAAAGACCTCAAATACGCCAAGCAGTCAGGGGGACGCGGTCAATATGGCCACGTAGTGATTAAAGTCGAACCGCGTGAGCCAGGTGCGGGATATGAATTCGTGAATAGCATTGTGGGTGGTGTTATTCCGAAAGAATACATACCCGCAGTCGACAAGGGTATCCGCGACGCATTGTTGAACGGTATTATGGCCGGCTTTCCCATGGTGGATGTGAAGGTTGAACTGATTCATGGTTCATACCACGAGGTAGACTCTTCTGAGCAGGCTTTTTACATCGCCGGTTCCATGGCTGTGAAGGACGCCTGTCAGAAAGCATCGCCCGTGCTTCTTGAGCCGATCATGTTTGTGGAAGTGTTGACGCCAGACGATTACATGGGCGATGTCATGGGCGACCTGAATGGCCGTCGAGGTCGCATCGTCAGTCTTGAAATGCGTCATGGGTTGCAAATTATTCGGGCTAACGTGCCCTTGAGCAGTATGTTTGGGTATGCCACGGACTTGCGCTCCAGAACTCAGGGCCGCGCCACGTATACCATGATGTTCGATCATTATGATCGCGTTCCGGCAAGTGTTGCGGAAGAATTGACCAAGAAATGAGAATGGAGTTGAAAAATGGCCAAGCAGAAGTTTGAGAGAAAGAAGCCGCACGTCAATATTGGCACGATTGGTCATATTGACCATGGCAAGACGACGTTGACCG
>ERZ1645192.2555-NODE-2555-length-15023-cov-7.452766_pt1 | contig 15023 bp, 17 predicted proteins | sample MGYA00575354_ERZ1645192 | MGnify/ENA primary metagenome ERZ1645192 (study PRJEB40844, sample SAMN11349763) | freshwater sediment metagenome | isolation source: river sediment | host: Sediment | place: India: Faizupur Khadar , New Delhi | collected 2017-02-21 ... | reverse complement strand
GCCGCTGCGAGGCCTGCCAGGGCGACGGCGTCATCAAGATCGAGATGCACTTCCTCCCAGACGTCTACGTCGAGTGCGATACCTGCAAGGGCAAGCGCTACAATCGGGAGACGCTGGAGATCATGTTCCGCGGCAAGTCGATCGCCGATGTTCTGGACATGACGGTCGAAGAAGCGGTCGAATTCTTCAAGGCGGTGCCGGCCATTCGCGACAAGCTGCAGACGCTGGCCCGTGTCGGTCTGGGCTACATCCACCTGGGCCAGCAGGCGACGACGCTCTCCGGCGGCGAGGCGCAGCGGGTCAAGCTGGCGAAGGAACTGTCCCGCCGTGCCACCGGCAAGACCGTCTACATCCTCGATGAGCCGACCACGGGATTGCACTTCGAGGATGTCAGCCGGCTCCTTGAGGTCCTGCAGGCGCTGGTCGAGCAGGGCAACACGGTCATCGTCATCGAGCACAACCTCGAAGTGATCAAGACCGTCGACTGGATCATCGATCTCGGGCCGGACGGCGGCGACAAGGGCGGCCAGGTGGTGACCTGCGGCACTCCGGAAGAGGTCGCCCAGGTGGCGGAGAGCTATACAGGCCAATACCTCGCGCTGTCGCTCGGCAGTGCCCGCCGGCGGCGGACGGCTTAAGGCGATGCCAGCCGATGGGTGATGAACCGCGCGCCCGCTCTGCCGTGCACATCATCGGCGGCGGTCTCGCCGGCAGTGAGGCCGCCTGGCAGCTGGTGCGTGCCGGGATCCCCGTTGTTCTGCACGAGATGCGCCCGCTCAAGTCCACGCCGGCGCATCGGACCGGCCAACTGGCCGAACTCGTCTGCTCCAACTCCTTTCGCTCCGACGATGCCGAGACGAGCGCGATCGGCCTCCTGCACGCGGAGCTGCGAAGGCTCGGCTCTCTGGTTCTGCGTGCCGCCGATGCATCGCGCGTTCCTGCCGGTGCGGCGCTCGCCGTCGATCGGGAGGTGTTCAGTACGAAGATCGAGGAGACGCTTCTCAACCACCCGCTGTTGACCCTGGAGCGGGAGGAGGTGAGCGAACTGCCGCCCGCCGCCGCGTGGCCGCACGTCATCCTCGCCACCGGGCCGCTGACCGCGCCCGCGCTCGCAGCCGCCCTGCAGGCCGTCACGGGCGAGGACGCGCTTGCCTTTTTCGATGCGATCGCTCCAATCGTCACCCGCGACAGCATCGATTTCTCGATCGCCTGGTTCCAGTCCCGTTACGACAAGGGCGAGGGCCGGGACTACATCAACTGCCCCTTGAGCCGGCCCCAATACGAGGCATTCGTCGCAGCGCTGCAGGCGGCGGACACGGTTGCATTCCATGACTGGGAGCGCGACACCCCCTATTTCGAGGGCTGCCTGCCGATCGAGGTGATGGCGGCGCGCGGCCTGGAAACGCTGGCGCATGGGCCGATGAAGCCGGTGGGCTTGCGCAATCCGCATGCCGGCGGCGCGCGGCCGTATGCGGTCGTGCAGCTACGGCAGGACAACGCGCAAGGCAGCCTCTACAACATGGTCGGCTTCCAGACCAAGATGCGGCATGCCGAGCAGGTCCACCTGTTCCGCACCATTCCCGGCCTCGAAAATGCCGCGTTCGTCCGCCTGGGCGGCATTCACCGCAACACCTTCGTCAACAGCCCGCGGGTGCTGGATTCGACCCTGCGCTTGCGCGCGCAGCCGCAGCTGCGGCTTGCCGGCCAGATCACCGGCTGCGAAGGCTATGTCGAGAGTGCGGCGGTCGGGCTTCTGGCGGGCCTGTTCACGGCCGCCGAGATCGCTGGGCATGAGGTGCCGCCGCCGCCGCGCACAACCGCGATCGGCGCGCTCCTCCAGCACCTCGTCGCCGATGCCGTGGCCGATGTGTTTCAGCCGATGAACGTCAACTTCGGCCTGTTCCCGCCGCTCTCAATCGAAGGCGCCGGCAAGCGTCCACCGGCCGGCCGGGACCGCAAGCGGCTCCTTGCTGCGCGCGCGCTCGCGGACCTTGCGATTTGGTCGCAGCGCGTGGTGACAACGGTGGGCTAGCTGCTTTCGCAGGCGTTGAAACCGTGGCGGACAGGGATCCACGGTTTGTCGACCAGCTTGGAAAAGCTCTCCGGCGCCGTATCGAACGCTTCGTAAAAGATATCCCAGGTGAAGTAGCAGTAGCCGTGGCCGATGTTCTGGCTGCGCTTGGACGCATCGTTGGCGAGATTGGTCACGAACTCGTTGAGCTTGTCGGTTCCCTTGGCGCCGTGAATGCGCTGGAACAAGCCGATGAGGTGGCTGCCCTGTTCTTGCAGCTGCGGCTGAAAGCTCGTCACGAACTGGTTGTACTGCGCTCCCTGGCCGCAGCTGAGCGCACCGATGAGCAGTTCCGTCTGCAGCACGCGCGTGTCGAGCGCGAGCTTCTCACTATTGGAAACACAAGCCTGGGGCTTGGCTGCCTTGACCGCTGCGGCGCCGGCAGGAGCGGCGATGGCAGCGGCGCAGACAAGGGCGAGAACGCCGAATGCGAAACGACGAAGCATGTGCACAACCCATTTGAAGCCATGACCGGGAACGCGACGCAACGCTGCACGCCTGTGCCATTACATTTGCGCCCTCACAAGCTTGCCGCAAGGACATTGCTTGCAAAGTAACAGCATTCTTACCGCGCGCCCCATTAAGCGACGATGAACGCCAATTCGTCGGTGGGCAACGCGCCGTGAACACTGGTGAATACCACGTCACACGGCCAAATTCCATGGCCTGTGGAAATACCCTTTCTGGCCGGTCGCCACCAACAGGTCGCGGCCAACCTGCTGTTGTGGCGAAAGCGCTGCAGCGACTTCAAGATCTGCATCCTGAAGCGCGCCCGTCGCTGGACAATGTGCGCCTTGAGCGATACCGTCCGCCGCCTCTGAGGATTCCAACATCACGGAGAATCGGCGAGTGATGAGGGCAACCGCGCGCAGCACCCGGCACCAGGGCGCCGCTTCAGGCCGGGGCGTTCGGTTGTGGCGCGCCGGCGCCGCTCTCCTCCTCGCGGCTGCGCTCGGCGCGGCCGTGGCTGACCCTTTTGCCTTCGCCGTCGGGCCATTCGCCGTCGGGCCGGCCGCCGCAGCCGAGCAATCTGTCGCCCGGGCAACGCAGCAGCTGTTCGAAGCGGTGCACAGCAACGATCTCACCGCGGCCAGGGCTAGCGTTGCCGCCGGCGCCGACCTGGAGGCGATGGATCGCTGGGGCCTCACGGCGCTCGAACTCGCCATCGACAAGGGCTACTACGAGATCGCGCATTTCCTCACCGCCGCCCGCAGCGCCCGCCGGTCCGGGCGGCAGAACCCCTCTCAGCCGGCGGCGGCCGACCGCTCCGCTCTTCCGGCGCGGAGTTCCTGAAGTCCAGCACCAGGCGACGGCTCAGTACCGGCCGCGGGCGTGGTTTACGGCGGCCGCGATCATGCGCAACGGGGCACGGCGCTCCGGCTTGACGGCGAAGGGATCGTGGCCGGCGCGCTGCAGATCGTTGAGGTGCCCCTCGGCATAAGTCGCCCACAGCAGCACCGGCAACGCGCCTTTTGAAACCATTGCCCTGCGGTCGCGTGCCTGCGCCAAATGCGCCCGCGCCGTCGCCGCGACGATGCTGACGGCGGTGCGCAGGTGCGGGCGCGCCTGGGCGTGGAGCGGGTCCGCTTGCGTGAGTGCGGCCGCCTGTGCCACCGCCTGCGGCAGGACCAGCGTTCGCGCCGGTGCATCCGCCGGCAGGGCCCGCAACAGTCCGGCGAGCGCCCACCCGATGCTGACTTCGCGCGCCGCCAGCCGGTCGCTCTCGCCGTCGCACGCGAGGACCTTTAACGCCAGCGTGGCGATCGGGGCTGCCGTTTCCTGCAGGTGGCGGATCAGTGCTGCCATGTCCGGCAGGGCCTCGCCGTCAAGTTCCCGCTCGCGTGCGCTCAGCAGGGGGGCGAACGCCTCGTGCGGGAGCTCGTAGCGACGGATCGCGTCGGTCAACGCCACCGCGACCGGATGGTCGGGACCACGCCCGGCGTAGATCCCCTGGATCGAATCCCGCCACCACTGCACCCGCATGAAGCCGACCAGCGGCTCACGCACGCGGGTGCGGATGCGGGACAGCTCCAGGTCGAGCGCATAGAGTGCCGCCAGCGCCGCGCGGGCCTCGGCCGGTGCAAAAAGGGTACACAGAAAGCGCTCCTTGTCGAATGCGCGGAGCTGTTCGCTGCAATAGGCGGCCGAATCGTCGATCGCTGCTTCAGACTTGCGCCGGCGTGTACTAAACAGGGGCATCGATCCACACCCGACCCGCGGCGCCGCTGGGGGGACGACCATGCGACGCAGAGCCGATCCGGATTTCTCCCTGATGCCGTGGCTGTTTCCGGCGCGCCTGCGCCCGCATGTCACCGCGTTCGGCCGGTTTGTGCGCCTTGCCCACGGCATTGCGCACAACGCCTTCATCAGCCGCGAGGAACGCCTGCACCATCTCGCGGCGCTGGACACGGCGATCGGCGGCGATGACGCCCCGCCACCGGAATTCCCGGGTGCCGAGCCGGTCTGCGCCGCGCTGCGAACGAGCCTGCGCGCGAGCGGAGTGGCTGATACGCATGTCCGCCATATCCTGCAGGCGCTGCGCCGCGATGTCGAAGGCGGTGCCAACCGGAGCTGGGGCGACCTTCTCGTCTACTCCCAGTTCGCAGCAGCGCCGATCGGCCGGCACATGCTGGACCTGATGGGCGAAGACAGCCGCACCTATCGCAACGCTTCCGACGCGCTGTGCGCAGCGCTCGGCATTCTCAAGCAGCTGCGCGATTTCCGCGAGCCGACCCTGCACGACAATCGCCATTGGGTCCCCGAAAGCTTCCTCGACGATGCGTTCATCACTCACGAGCATTTGGGGGCGCTGAAGGCAAAGGGACAGACCCGGGCGGTGCTGGATCGCATTCTTGACGGGATCGAGCAGTTGCTGAATGCGGCTGAGCCACTGCCGCGCCACGTCCGGTCGTGGCGGCTGCGCAGCCATATCCGCGTCGTTCAGTGCCGGGCGCGTGGCCTCGTCGCCTGCTTCCGCGACGAGGATCCGCTGGGCGCGCGCGTCGGCTTGACGTGGCGGCAGCGCCAAGTCTGTTTGTGCGCCGGTCTGTTCCGCGGCACCCTCAACATCTGAGCCGGGTCGCGAGCTTCGCCCGCCGCGGGAGCGGTGGCGGCGAACGTCCCTTTTCATCGTGCCGGCGAAACCATATGTTCCGGACTATCAACCACGGTTGGATGGGGATGAAGAAGCATGGCTTTCGAACTGCCGCCGCTGCCGTATGCGAAGGACGCGCTCGCGCCGCACATTTCCGCGAACACGCTCGACTTCCACCACGGCAAGCATCACAACGCCTACGTCACCAATCTCAACACCCTGACCAAGGATACCCCGCTTGCGAATGAATCGCTGGAGGGCGTGATCCGGTCGGTCGCTGGCGATGCGGGCAAGGCCGGCATCTTCAACAACGCAGCGCAGGTGTGGAACCACACGTTCTACTGGAACTGCATGAAGCCCGGCGGCGGCGGCCAACCGTCGGCAGCGGTCGCAAGCGCCCTCGCGGGCGCCTTCGGCTCATTCGACAAGTTCAAGGAGGAGTTCAAGAACGCCTGTGTCACCCAGTTCGGCAGCGGCTGGGGCTGGCTCGTGGCGGCTGACGGCGCGCTCAAGATCACCAAGACCGCCAACGCCGACCTGCCGCTGGCGCACGGTCAAACAGCGCTCCTGACCTGCGACGTCTGGGAGCATGCCTACTACCTCGACTACCAAAACCGGCGCCCGGATTACGTCCAGGTGTTCCTCGATAACCTCGTCAACTGGGATTTCGTCGCCCAAAACCTGGCCAAGGCCAAGTCCTGACGGCAGGCCTTGAGGGTCCGTGCGAGGGGCTTGGTGCAGCAGAGCCAGCGCTCCTCGCGCGTTCACTCGACGGCAATCAGCGCCGCGATGACGGCGCGCTCATCGGCCAGCAACAGGTTCCACGTGCGACAGGCTGATGCCGTCGTCATCCATTCGAGACCGGCGCCGGCAGCCCGAACGGCGGCCGCGATGTCCTTGGGCGGTGCCAGAAAGCGCGGCCCGCACCCCACCAACAGGACCTCCAGGGGGCTGCCGGGCGCGAGCAGGCCCTGCAAGCTTTCGACGCTGATGTCGCCGCCAGCCGAAACAGACCACGGCTCGGCCCGCTGCGGGCGCAGGATGAGCGAGCCTTCGTAGCGCTGGCCTGACACGCGGAAGCCCCCCCGGCCGTAACTCTGGATGACCTGCGGGACGTCTGAGGCCAGCGCTCGCGGCTCGCTGTCCGTCATCGCGGCCTCACGGCTGCTGCTGTTCCGTCGCCGGCGCTGCGTTCTCGCCGGCAAGCGTGCTCTGGCGAACGTTGAGAAACAACAAGAGCGGCACAGCAACGCAGACGGACGAGTAGGTGCCGATGACGATGCCCCAGATCATGGCGAAGCTGAATCCGCGCAAGACCTCGCCGCCAAGGAAATAGAGGGAGAACAGCGTAAAGAGCGTCGTCGTGCCGGTGAGGATCGTCCGCGACAAGGTCTGATTGACGGACAGATCGATCAAGTCCGGCATGGCCATCGTCTTGTATTTGCGCAAGTTCTCGCGCACGCGGTCGAAAACGACGACCGTATCGTTAATCGAATAGCCGGCGATGGTCATGATCGCGGCCACGATCGTCAGGTTGAACTCGTAGCCGAGGACGGAGAAGATTCCCGCCGTAGCGATGACATCGTGGAGCAGGGAAACGACGCCGCAGACGCCAAACTGCCACTCGAAGCGGAACCAGATGTAAACGAGGATGGCGAGCAGCGCCGCCGCGACCGCGTAGAGGGCGTCGCGCAGCAGTTCGGCGCCCACCTGCGGGCCGACGAATTCGACCCTTCGATACTGCACCGCCGAACCCAGCGCTTCCTTGACCGCGCTGACCGCGCGCTGTTGCGCATCCTCGCTTCCTTCCTGCTTCTGGACCCGAATCAGGACCGTGTCGGCGCTGCCGAATTCCTGCAAGCTCACCTCGCCGAAACCAAGGCCGCCCAGCGTCTGCCGCATGCTGCCGAGATCGGCCGGTCCCGGCATTCGCACCTCCAGGAGAATGCCGCCCTGAAAGTCGATGCCGAAATTGAGGCCGCGCCCCACCAGCGAGACCAGCGAGGCGATCATCAGGATGCCGGAGATGATAAGGTAGGCCCGGCGCCACGCCATGAACGGCAGGCGCGGGGTTTCGGGAAAGAATCGGATGCCGCGGAACATCGTCGCTCAGATCGGCAGCAGCGTGGGGCGGGCCCGGTTGACCCATGTTGCGACGAGCAGGCGCGTGACCGTCAACGCGGTGAACATCGACGTCACGATGCCGATCGACAGCGTGACGCCGAAGCCGCGGACCGGGCCGGAGCCGAGGAAGTACAACAACAGGCCGGCAAACAGCGTCGTCAGGTTGGAATCGACGATTGTCGTGAGCGCGCGCGAGAATCCTGCCTCGATCGCCGAGAGCACGGGTTTGCCGAGCGACGACTCCTCCCGGATGTGCTCGAAGATGAGGACGTTGGCGTCGACCGCCATGCCGATCGTGAGCACAATGCCGGCGATGCCGGGCAGGGTCAGCGTTGCCTGGAGGAGGGACAGCGCGGCGATGATCAAGATCATGTTCATGACCAGCGCCGCCACCGCGAACAACCCGAACAGACCGTAGGCCGCGACCATGAATACCGCAACCAGGATCAGGCCGACGACGCTCGCAACCTTGCCGGCGGCGATCGAGTCGGCGCCCAGCGCCGGGCCGACCGTCCGCTCTTCGAGGATGGAAAGCGGGGCCGGCAGGGCGCCCGCGCGCAAAAGGAGTGCCAGGTCGCGCGCTTCAGCAACGCTGAAGCTGCCGGTGATGATGCCGCTGCCGCCCAGGATCGGCTCGCGGATGCGGGGCGCGCTGATCACCTCGCCATCAAGGACGATCGCCAAGAGCTTGCCGACGTTCTGCGTCGTGATGTCGCCGAACCGCTTACCGCCGGCGGTATCGAAGCGGAACGAGACCACCGGATCGCCGTCCTGGAATGTCGGCTGCGCGTCAACCAGGTTCTCGCCGCTGACGACGACCCGCTTGCGGACGGCAATGCGCCGCTGCGCGTCAGCAGTGCCGCGCGCCTCGCGCATCGGCAGCAGCATGGTTCCCACCGGCGCCTGGCCGCCGCTGGCGCCCTGGTCATCGACGAGATGGAACGTCATTTTGGCGGTCTTGCCGATCAGCGCCTTGATGCGCTCGGGATCATCGACGCCGGGCAGCTGCACCACGACCCGGTCGCTGCCCTGGCGCTGGATCGAGGGTTCGCGCACGCCGGTGGCGTCGATCCGCCGACGGATGATTTCGATCGACTGCTCGACCGCCGCCGCCTGGCGCTGGCGCATTCCCTCCTCGGAGAGCCGCAGCGTCATCCGTCCGCCATCGCCGACGTTGACCACGAGGTCGCGGTCGCTCTCGGCCATGAGCCGGCGCGCCTCCTCGGCGCGGGCCTCGTCGCGGATGGTCACGGCGGCCTCACCGAGGGTGGCGCCCAGGCCCTCGTAGGGGATGCGGGCGCCGCGCAGCACATCGCGCGCCGCGTCGACCACGCTGTCCATCCGCTCGCGGATCAGGGCAGCGGTATCGACCTGCAACAAGATGTGTGATCCCCCCTGCAGATCGAGACCGAGGTTGACCTGGCGGTCGCTGACCCAGGCGGGCATCGTTTGCAGCCGTTCCGCCGGGATGAGATTGACCGCTGCCAGCGCCGCCCCGACAATGAGCACGGCGGCGATGACAAGGATTTTCCATTTGGGATAGCGAACCATCGGCGTGGCTTGGCTGCGGACTCCTTAAGTCCGACTAGCCGCCCAGCATTTTCTTCAACTTGGCGCCGAGGCCCTGCTGCTCGGCCGACTCCGCTGCCGGGGCGGCCGGTTCCTGAGGTTCGCCCTTCGCCGGCGCGGCCGGTTCCGCCTTCGCCAGGACGCTCGAAATCAGGTGCCGCTGCACGCGAACGCGCACGCCCTCGGCGATCTCCAACTGCAGCTCGTTGTCGTCGATCACCTTGACCACCGTACCGACGATGCCGCCGCCGGTGACGACCCTGTCGCCGCGCCGGACAGCTCCCAGCATCGCCTTGTGTTCTTTCATTTTCTTCTGCTGCGGCCGGATCAGCAGAAAATAGAAGACGACGAAGATGAGGATGATCGGCAAGAAAGCTTCGAGGGCACCCGGTCCGGCGGCTCCCGTGCCTGCCTGCGCGAAGGCCGGCGAAACAAACATCGAAGTCTCCTTGAAAAGGGGCGTCGCTTGCGTCGAGGGCGGACTATAACCGCCGTGGTGGCGCTTGCAACCCATAAGGCGACCCCGGCCGCGGTCGCCTCCAAGGCAAGCGCGGGGCTTGCCGGTTGCGACCGGACGCCAGATTGCGGAGCTCGAAGTCCATGGACACGACCGAACTCGCCCCCCTCCTGCGCCGCCTGGCCGAGGCACTCGACCGGCTGGCGCCGGCGCTGCCGCCGGGCGCCAGCCTCGATGACGGCGATGCCTTCATCTGGAATGCGGGCGCGTCCGGCCTGCGCGCGGTGGCGAGCGTCAACCGGCTGGAGTTGAGCCTCCTGCAGGGGATCGAGCAGCAAGCCGCGATCTTGCTCGCCAATACGCGGCGCTTCGCCCAGGGTCTTCCCGCCAACAACGCGCTGTTGTGGGGGGCCCGTGGCACCGGCAAGAGCTCGCTGGTGAAAGCTGTCCACGGCCATATCAACGCCGAACAGCCGCGCGCACTGGCGCTGGTCGAGATCCACCGCGAGGACATCGCCACGCTACCCGAACTGCTGTTGCGCCTGCGGGCGGCTCAGCGCCGCTGCCTGTTGTTCTGCGACGATCTCTCCTTCGACGGCCGCGACGCGTCGTACAAGTCGTTGAAGGCGGTCCTGGAGGGCGGCATCGAGGGCCGGCCGGAGAACGTCGTTTTCTACGCAACCTCCAATCGCCGCCACCTGATGCCGCGCGAGATGATCGACAACGAGCGCGCAACGGCGGTCAACCGCGGCGAGGCGATCGAGGAAAAGATCTCGCTCTCCGACCGCTTCGGCCTCTGGCTCGGCTTCCACAGCTTCGATCAGGCAACCTACCTCGCGATCGTCCGCGCCTACGTCCGCCACTACCGCGTGCCGGTCGCAGACGACGTCGCGGCAACGGAAGCGATCGCCTGGGCCCAGTCCCGCGGCGCCCGGTCGGGGCGCGTCGCCTGGCAATTCATCCAGGATTTAGCGGGACGGCTGGGGTGTGCGGTGGGAGGGGGCGGCGGTACGACCTGAGAGGCCTTCTATCGCGACGGCAGGCCCAGGGCTCGACGAGCCGTCGCGCGATGGTCGCGGATAGTATCCCAAAATCTGTCAGGAGATCCGGTGTCCTTCCGGTAGCCGAGCGCATCATCGAAGTGAGCGATGGCCGATTCGAGAAGTTCCTTGTCACCAGTGTCGGTCCTGAACGCCTTCGCGAGCATTAAGAGACCATAGCCGTCGATGGCTGAAGCATATTCTTGATCAGGATTAGAGGTTGTGACCGCAGGGCTGGTCCCGTTATCACGGGGCATTGCTAATTGCTGTCGAGTGAAACAGTTGCCAACTTTCAGACCGTCAGCCTCGACAAATGCTTTCGCGTCTTTTGCATACCCAAGCGCGTGATTAATCTCTGCGTCGCCGTAGTCTGAATATTTGTTCGCTAAAATTTCCCGAGCAGTCTCGTACATCCGATGATTGCGCATTTTCTGCAGCCAATAAGTATAATATCCATATAATAAATGAATGTCATCGTCTCTGACTTCTTTTTCTTTTAGAGCAGAACGATTTTGCGGCAATGTTGTTGATTGGGCATTTGAAAATGATTTAGAAATCGGCAATATTTTTTCGGCCGTACACTTTTGTAGCGCGTCAAGCTTCTCGCTTTTTATTGTATTTAAGCGCTTCTGAAATCCGTCTATGGCTTTATCCCAGTCGTTTAGATAACCGTGATAGCTAACATTCTCCTCCCAACGGTTGGCGAAACCCCTGACGTACGAAATCGGCGGATAATTCATCAATGAATTTTCTTGCTCATTTTGAAGTGCGGTATCTATAGTGTTTAAGTATTCTAGAACTTTTAGAACGGCCTGAGGGCTGCCTGACCAAAGGAAAAACATCGAAGCTGCGTGGACAACTGCTGGATTGCGAAGAAGAGCACTAAGGGTATGCGCATTATTACCGTTATTAGATGTAGATAAAAGAAAATTTTCGAACCGTTCTGATATAAGTTTTGTACATACGGCGGGCATCATGCTATCTAAAAGTTCTCTATTTTTGTCGTCGAATTGCATTAAACTCAGCATGAGCGTGTTCTTTATCGCGTCGTTTGCACCTGTTCCCGCTTCTTGTTGTTTTTCTTGTTTTAGAGCGTTCTTTGACAACGCTAATGCACGACTTAACCCGGTGCCAATGATGCGCAAACCCGCTACGAGAACTTCCTGGTCACCGTAGATCAGATCGATTTCATGGGCACACAGCGCGGCTGGTTGAAGGACATCGGTGATGAAGCGAAGTGCGTCCGCGGGTGACGCAACTTTCTCTGGCCAGTAAGCGCCATTATCAAGTAGACGCTGATATATAAAGTCATAATAAGCCATATAAATAGCTTCGGCCAGACCACGCTCGGTAAGTTTAAACAACCCTTGCGGCTCGCTTTTTAAGTCAAGACGCAATTCGACTTCATTTTGCGCAAATTGCGCCTCAAGGAACGGCGTTTTAACTGAGCGCAAGAAGCCCAGATCGAGCTCTCCATGCGGAGCGATGGCGGCAAATAGAGGCAGGACGATGACTGCGATAGCGATCAGCGACGAGGGGCGAACCCACCATGGTCCCTTCTCGGCGGGCTCGCTGGCCGACGCGAGGTTGGCTTGCCCATGGTCGCTCAGCCCGCCCATTGCTCCCGATGCCCCCACGTTTAGGTTTGGGCTACGCTCCCGCTTCTGGGTCGTCAGCAATCCGATGAGCCAACCGAACACCGTCCCGAAAGTCAGACGGATGTTTCTTGCCGACTCAAGCAGGCTCAGGTCGGCGATGGCTGCGAGAAGAAAAAGAGCCACAGCAATAAGTACGAGGAAAACAGCTCGCGGTTGCAGCCGGCTGATGATCGTTCGCAAAGGGTGTCGGGCTCGAAGCGCTCCCGTTGCGCTTACGACGAGCTGCCAGACAAACTTCTGAAGAACGAACCCCAGAGCCGCGCCGAGGAGAAAATAGACCACGGTCCCCACTCCCATCCAAGCGGGGAATCGTAGTCTACCATTGCGCATTCGTAAAGGGTCGCAGTTCAACCTTAACGGCATCGAATTGCTTGCGCGGTAACCGGAACGACAGCTGTCGCCCGCTAATCAGTGTTAGAGATCCGTGGGTTGCGCTCGCGGAATGATTTACGGGGCGTGGCGCGGGGGCCCTTCGCCGTGCCCGGTCGGCGTTGCCTTCCGCCGGGCCGAGACCAAATACCGCCAGTTGTGGATTGCGCTCGTTCTGCTCCCAAAAACTGTCGCAGCCCAGGCCTGCTTTCGCCGCCGCCGTTCGTTCCACGCGATCAACGTCGCGGTACCAGGGCCGATCTCAAGAAACTGGTGGAAGAGTTCCTCGTCCCGCGCGCGGGCGCACTGGTGAGGCACGCGGCCGCAGAAGGGGCCGCCCGCCGTGCATGGCCGAGCGGCACCCAAGAGCAGTCGCGTAGGTCAGCGCGGAGAGCCAGGGGTGACACCTGCAACGTTTCACGTTACGACATCGCATGATCCGCAGGTTTCGGCACCGCGGTTTGCAGCGCCTGTTCGAGAAGGGCGATCGCAGCAAGGTCCGAGCCGATCAGGCGGACAAGATCCGGCGTATTCTGCAGCGGTTGGAAGCGTCCCGAAGTGTGGAAGAAGTCGACGCCCCAGGTTTCAGGCTGCATCCGCTGAAAGGTGACCTCAGAGGTTTCTGGGCCGTGATCGTATCGGGCAACTGGCGGATCATCTTTCGCTTTGAAGCGCAGGATGCCTTCGATGTCGACCTGATCGACGATCATTAGGAAGCAACAGCAATGCCGATGCATGACCCGCCGCACCCCGGCGAACACCTGCGCGAGGACTGGTTCAAGCCCCTCGATCTGACGGTGACCAGGGCGGCTGCGATCCTGGGCGTGGCGCGCAAGACCGTGGATGCCATCGTTAACGGCCGGGCCGGGATTTCTCCGGAGATGGCGATCAGGATTTCCAAGGCGTTCGGCGGCACCCCGGACGTGTGGCTCAGGATGCAGATGGATTACGATTTATGGCAGGCCCAACAGAGGGCCGAGACCCTCGACGTCAAGCGGTATGAGCCCGCGTGAGCAAAAGAGTCTGCCCGCGGGCAGATGATGCCGCAAGGGTGCTCGCCATGCGGTAGACGCTCACGGCGTCCTGCTGGTCCGACGCGGAAGCCTAGCCAATCACCCGTTCATACGCTGCGACAATTTCCTCGATCGTTACCTTGAACCATTCGGCTCCCGCGCCCGCAATCTGCTTGCCCTTCAGACGGAAGATGGCGTGGAGCGCTCGTTCCAATGCGCGGCAATCGTGAGTAGCAATCTTGAGGAGCAGCAACGGCTTGTCCGGGGTGCCCGTGCTGATCTGTGCCGCAATGCGGGCAACGACGTCACCAGCGCAACTCCCGAGCTTTAGCCGATCGGGCGCGCAGGCGTAACCATAGGCATAAACAAACTCCTCGCCCTCGCCGAGTTCGCAAACTTGGCTGATATCGACCGGGAGCGGCAAGTCATCGATGATCGCTTCAGAGGTGTCGTCCGAAGCGCCGGAGATCGTCGTGGCAAGAGCACGGACGTCAGACGGCACGTCTTCACCCTGCGTAACGTCCGCTTCGGAAAAGCCGTTCGCGGGTGCGTCGGCGAGAACCTCGGCCATGAGCGTTACCGCTCGCTGGCGCTGCATTTCGTCGGTCGATGTGTAATAGATCGCCCTCGCTCGGCTGAATTTGGCGCGCTGGCCCGCAAGCTTATTGGCCACTTGGGATCTTCCCGGCATGTCACTTAATGGTTTGGTGCTCCGCGCCGGCCGCGGTTGAGGAGGAGCGCAGCATGGAGCAGGACGCGAGTATGATCCGCGCCGTTACCGCACGTCAAACCCTTGCATCGGAATGGATTTTCGCGTGTCCTTAGGGAACGGTCGCGCAACACCGATGGGGTAAGTTCAGGGGCGCAGACGTGTGCGCCAATAGCCTGGGCGTCGCGCGTGGTGGGCGATGGCAATTACAAGGATCTTATCGGGGAGTTCCCGCACGACAATGTCATACGGGAACCGCTTGAGCACGAACCGCTTCGCTCCTCGCGCGCCTGCTTGGCCTGGCATGTTTGCGAGGGGGACAATTGCCTCTTCAAGAAGCGCGAGCGCAGCATCGACCGCGTGGGCGAATTCAATGCCTAGTCCCGGATGCTCCTGTTCGTACCAAGCTGCCGCTGCGAGCGCCTCTTCAGCGGCTTGCTCGGTGATGCGAACGCGGCGCACCTAAAAGGTGCCAATGTGGGCCTGAAGCCGCCGCCGGAGTTCGCCGCGATCGATCAGCTTCGCGGAGCCGGAGTCGATCTCGTTGAGGCGGCGGAGAAGTTCCTCCTCCCACGCCTGAGCGATATCGCTATCAGCGGGTGCGTCGAGGCTTTTAACGAGGGCATGCGCAAGCGCCGCCCGCTCCGCTTCCGGCAGCATCAGCGCTGCCGCACGCAGTCTGCTCAAATCCGATTCTGCCATGGGTCCTCCGGACGCCACCACCTGAAAACAAGATATTCGGCAGTGGGTTGCCCGGCAAGCCGCTTGACGAGATCGGCGAAAGCCAGCGGCTTCCGCCCCGCCGCTAGGCCCCCGCCCGCTTGTCAGTGCCGCCAGTCGTCGCCCGGGGTGAGTGCGGCGTCAAGGAAGTTGGCGACCGCCTTCTGCAGCAGGCTCTGCACGCTCACGCCCCACAGCT
>ERZ1645192.2554-NODE-2554-length-15029-cov-9.314145_pt1 | contig 15029 bp, 14 predicted proteins | sample MGYA00575354_ERZ1645192 | MGnify/ENA primary metagenome ERZ1645192 (study PRJEB40844, sample SAMN11349763) | freshwater sediment metagenome | isolation source: river sediment | host: Sediment | place: India: Faizupur Khadar , New Delhi | collected 2017-02-21 ... | reverse complement strand
CAGACTCCCTTGGATTTCAGCGGACCTCCGCAGAAAGATGCAGTGGAGCGGGTGATGGGAATCGAACCCACGCTAGCAGCTTGGGAAGCTGCAGTTCTACCATTGAACTACACCCGCGAGGGTGCCAAGTCTATGCCGCGCGCCGCGCCGACACAACGCGCGCCCGGGTGGCCGGCGCGCGAGCTGCGGTCAGAAGCGGCCGCCCACGGTGATGAAGGTGCTGTAATCGTTGCCGCCCGCCTGCCCGACCGAAACATTGGAGCCGGTGACCACATCCAGGCCCATCAGCTTGCTGCGGATGCCGAAGGTCAGGGTGCCGTAGCTTTCGTCGAAGGCCAGGCCCGGTACCGCGTAGGGCAGCGAATTGGGGATCGACTGCGCCTGCGCGTAGACCTGCTCGCGCGCGTCCTCGAACTCGCGGTCCCACGTCAACTTGGCGTACGGGACCAGGTGCTCGTTGATTTCGTAGCTGGCCTGCCAACCCGCGCTGCCGATCAGCGAATCGACCTTCTGCTCGGGGAACGCCAGCGAGGTGGACAGCGTCGGCTCGCTCTCCGCGTAACCATCGACGGTGATCTGCTGCGACAACAAGGTCAGCACCGGGCCATGGGTGAACGCGCCATGGCTGAAGTTCCAGCCGACGCTGCCGCCCACCGACAGGTTGTCGCCCCCCGGCGAGCCGGTGTGTACGCGGGTTGCGGTGCCCAGGTTGACCTGGCGGTCGACGTCGAAGTCGAGGTTGGTCCAGCTCAGCTGCGCATTCGCCCACAGGGCACCGCTCTCCCAGCCGACGAAGCCGCCGATGCTGGTATCGGTCTGCTTGAAATTGCCGCGACGCTCGCCGAAGTCGATGTCCTGGCGGCCGTACCCGGCGAAACCCCCGTAGTACAGGTTGCCGCTGCGCCAGCCGATGCCGAACGAGGCGGTCGGGCCGGTGCCGTCGAAGTGGAACGGCGCGCCGTAGCGGACCTGGTCGCCGCGCACGTCGCCCCACCAGCGCATGCCGTCCTGGTCGTCCTGCGCGAAGGCGTCGATCGAGCCTTCCACCATCATCGCGCGGGCACGACCGATGGTGCTGGCCGAGTACGGCAGGATCGCCAGCTGGCGCGGGCCTTCGATGATCGAGACGGCGAAATCCGCCAGCGCCTTGTGCGCGGCGGTAGTCGGGTGCACCCCGTCGGCGAACAGGTAGCTGTTCGCGCCGCCCGGCACGGTCGAGAGCGGGCTGCAGAACAACGAGGAACTACCGGCCGGCGGCGGCTGGGTGACGCAGGCCTTGCCGGTGACATTGGTGATGCCGAACTGCGAGGGGTTGGCCACCACTTCCTGCAGGAAGTGGAAGGTGTCCATCGGGATCACGCGCAGGTTGTTGGCGGCCAGCGCGTTGAAGAGGCTGGTGTTATAGGTCGTGGCGAGGGCGGTGCCCTGGGCCATGCCCACTGCTCCGCCGGCGCGCGCGTCCGGCGTCAGGCCGAGGTCCGGCAAGGTCGGCACGAGGATGTACTGCGCACCGGCCTGGGTCAGCGCGCCCACCAGCCCGACCTGGGCGGTCACTGCGCCGGAGATGATCTGCGCAGCCTGGGAGGGATTGGCCTGCACCGCGAACATGTCGTTGGCGCCACCCCACACCGTGTACAGCGCGTGCGCATCCACCGCATGGCCGGAGGCCAGGTAGGCCTGGTACTGCGCCGTGAGCGAAGGCGTGTAGCCCAGTCCACCGACGGAGTTGGTGCCCACGCGCGCGCCGCCGACGGCCCAGTTGTTGCCGCTGGCGGGCGTCGGGGTGGCGGTGGCATTGCCGGTCCACGCGGCCTGCGCATTGCTGCCGTAATAGTCGGCGAGGTACTGCGACCAGACGTAGCTCGGGTTGGTGGTGAACTGGCCGATGGTCGCGCCGTTCGGACCCACCATCTGGATCAGGAGCGGGCGGAAGTAGCCGCCATCCGTCAGGCTGTCGCCGAAGAAGATCGTCTGCGAGAACGGGGACTTGGAGGAGGACTGCGCCGCTGCCGGAAGCGCGGCAATCGCCAACGCAGCAGCCAGCACGGAGCGGATCAGCTTGGTCTTCATGGGGGTTCCTCGGGATGGGCGCCGACAGTACGACAGCGAATGGCGCGGATGGTTTCACGAAACCGTAACGGTCACAAGTTGCGGCGCGACACGCCACGGACCGCCGCAAACCGGCCAAAATGGCGGCATGCACGTCCTGCTCAATGGCACCGACCGCCCCCTGCCCGCCGAGGCGACCCTGGCCGCGCTGCTCGACGCCGAGGGCCTGTCAGGCCGCCGCGTGGCCGTGGAGGTCAACGGCGAGATCATCCCGCGCGGCCAACATGCGATCCACCGCCTGCAGGCGGGCGACCGGGTCGAGATCGTGCATGCCCTCGGCGGTGGGTGAGGCCTGGCGTTCGCGCGGCATCGCCGCGCGCCATCGGCGATAATCCCGCGATGACTGCGACCACCCCACGCGATCCCCTGATCATCGCCGGCAAGGCCTATGCCTCCCGCCTGCTGACCGGCACCGGCAAGTTCAAGGACCTCGACGAGACCCGCCGCGCCACCGACGCCGCCGGCGCGGAAATCGTGACCGTCGCGATCCGCCGGACCAACATCGGCCAGGCGCCCGGCGAGCCCAACCTGCTCGACGTGCTCCCGCCCGACCGCTACACCATCCTGCCCAACACCGCCGGCTGCTACACCGCAGAAGACGCGGTGCGCACCTGCCGCCTGGCGCGCGAGCTGCTGGACGGCCACGCGCTGGTGAAGCTGGAGGTGCTGGGCGACCAGCGCACCCTGTACCCGGACGTGGTGCAGACCCTGGCCGCGGCGGAAACGCTGGTGGCCGACGGCTTCCAGGTCATGGTCTACACCAGCGACGACCCGATCCTGTGCAAGCGCCTCGAGGAAATCGGCTGCGTGGCGGTGATGCCGCTGGCCGCGCCGATCGGCTCCGGGCTGGGCATCCAGAACCGCTACAACCTCATCGAGATCGTCGAGAACGCCAAGGTCCCGATCATCGTCGATGCGGGCGTCGGCACGGCCTCGGATGCGAGCATCGCGATGGAACTTGGCTGCGATGGCGTGCTGATGAACACCGCGATCGCCGGCGCGCGCGACCCGGTGCTGATGGCGCACGCGATGAAGCTGGCCGTCGAGGCCGGGCGGGCCGCCTTCCAGGCCGGGCGGATCCCGCGCAAGCGCTTCGCGTCCGCGTCCTCGCCAATCGACGGATTGATCGGCTGAGATGACCGACCCGTTTTCCAGCGACGGGCACAAGGCGCCGCCCAAGCCGTTCACCGCGACCGAGGGCGCGCGCAAGATCCGCAGCTTCGTGCTGCGCCAGGGCCGCTTCACCGACGCCCAGCAGCGCGCCTTCGACGAGCTCTGGCCGCGCTTCGGGCTGGCATACGCCGGCACCCCGCGCGATTTCGACGCCGCGTTCGTGCGCCGCGCCCCGCGCATCCTCGAGATCGGCTTCGGCAATGGCGAGGCGCTGCGGTATTCGGCGCAGCGCGATCCCGCGCGCGACCACGTCGGCATCGAAGTGCATGCGCCCGGCGTCGGCCGCCTGCTCAATGCGCTGGACGCCGACGGCGCCACCAACGTGAAGCTCTACCACCACGATGCGGTGGAAGTGCTGGAGCACGAGATCGCCGATGGCAGCCTGGACGAGGCGCGCATCTATTTCCCCGACCCCTGGCACAAGAAGCGGCACCACAAGCGGCGGCTGGTGAACCCGGCGTTCGCGGCGCTGCTGGTGCGCAAGCTCGCGCCCGGCGGTCGCTTGCACCTCGCCACCGATTGGCAGGACTATGCCGAGCAGATGTGGGACGTGCTGGACGCCACCCCGGGCATCGCCAACCGCGCCGGCCCGCGCGGCAGCGTGCCCCGCCCGGACTGGCGGCCGCAGACGCATTTCGAGGCGCGCGGCCTGCGGCTGGGCCACGGCGTCTGGGACCTGCTGTACGACCGCTGCTGACCCACGCCGAACAGGACACGGAGTCGAACCCGCCGGATGGACACCGCGCTGACGCTCACCACCGACATGGAGCTGGTGCTCGGGCTGGTGGGCTTCACGATGGCCATGTTCCTGTTCGAGCGCGTGCGTGCCGACGTGGTCGCGCTGGTCGTGCTGGTGGTGCTGGGGCTGACCGGGCTGGTGCCGCGCGAGGACCTGTTCGGCGGCTTCGCCGGCAACGCGGTGATGAGCATCATCGCGACCATGATCCTGGGCGCCGGCCTGGATCGCACCGGGGCGTTGAACCGCCTGGCCGGCTGGCTGCTGCGGCGGGCCAACGGGGTGGAATCGCGCCTGTTGCTGTTCACCAGCGCGGCGGCGGGCGTGACCAGCTCGGTGATGCAGAACCCGGCGGTGATGTCGCTGTTCCTGCCGGTGGCGTCGCGCCTGTCCTCGCGCACCGGCCTGACCCTGTCGCGCATGCTGCTGCCGCTGGCGGCGGCGATCGTGATGGGCGGCGGGCTGACCATGGTCGGCAACTCGCCGCTGATCCTGCTCAACGACCTGCTGGTCGCGGCCAACGCCAACCTGCCCTCGGGCGCGGCGGCGCTGGAGCCGCTCAACATGTTCGCGCCGATGCCGATCGGGCTGGCGCTGCTGGCGTTGTCGCTGGCCTACTTCCATTTCTTCGCCGGCAACCGCCTGCGCGAGGACGGCGGCGACGCGGTGACCCCGGCGCGCACGCAGAGCTACTTCTCCCGCGCCTACGGCATCGAGGGCGACGTCTACGAACTCACGGTGACCGCGGATAGCCCGCTGGTGGGCATGAGCGTGGGCGACGCCGAGGCGCTGCACGGCGCGCCGCTGCTGCTGGCGCTGCGCACCGGCGAGGAATCGCGGCTGTCGCCGCCGGCCGACACGCGCATCTGGGTAGGCAGCGTGCTCGGCATGATGGGTCCGCGCGAGCAGGTCGCGGACTTCGCGCAGAACCAGTTCCTGCGCCTGTCGGCGCGCCTGCGCACCTTCGCCGACCTGTTCAACCCCAGCCGCGCCGGCATCTCCGAGGCGGTGGTGCCGCCGACCTCGCGCTTCATCGGCAAGACCTCGGCGCAGCTGCGGTTGCGCAAGCAGGACGGGATCAGCCTGCTGGCGATCAACCGCGACAAGCAGGTGTTGCGCGACGACGTCCGCAGCACCCCGCTCCGCGCGGGCGACATGCTGGTGCTGCACAGCATCTGGACCGACCTCGCGCAGGCGGCCAAGGGCAAGGACTTCGTGGTGGTCACCGACTACCCGAAGGACGAGCAGCGCCCGCACAAGTTCAAGATCGCGATGGCGATCTTCGCCGGCTCGATGCTGCTGGCGCTCAGCACGCGCATCCCGGTGCCGATCGCGCTGATGACCGGGGTCGCGGCGATGCTGGTGGCCGGCGTGCTGCACGTCGACGAGGCCTACGCCGCGATCAGCTGGAAGACCGTGTTCCTGATGGCCTGTCTGATCCCGCTGGGCTGGGCGATGGATTCCAGTGGCGCCGCCGCCTGGCTGGCCGGGCACACCCTGGAACAGCTGCCGGACGGCTTCCCGCTGTGGCTGCTGCAGGTCCTGATCGGCCTGCTGACCACCGCGTTCTCGCTGGCGATCAGCCATGTCGGCGCGACCATCATCATGGTGCCGATCGCGATCAACGTGGCGCTGGCGGCGGGCGGCAACCCGACCGCGTTCGCGCTGATCGTCGCGCTGTCTGCCTCGAACAACCTGATGACCGCGTCCAACCCGGTGATGTCGATGATCACCGGCCCCGCCAACTACAGCGCGCGCGACATGTGGCGCGTGGGCGGTCCGCTGTCGCTGCTCTACCTGCTGGTGATCGTCGCGGTGATCAACCTGCTGTACTGACCGCGGTCATCCGGCGTCGGGCGTACCCAGCCGCACCTCGCCGTCCACGCACTGCACCGCCACCGCGCGCAGGCGATCGCCGCGACAGGGGCCGGCGATGCAGCGGCCTGCCTCCAACTCGAAGCTCGCGCCATGCACCGCGCACACCAGGCTCCCGTCCTTCGCCCGCAGGAATTGCCCGGGCGCCCAGTCGAGCCGGCGGCCCGCATGCGGGCAGATGTTGCGCCATGCGCGCACCGCACCCGCATCGTCGCGATGCAGGATCAGCGATTCCGGCTCGCCTTCGACCTCGGCTTCGACTTCGACCAGGCCGCCGGGCGGGATCGCGTCGATGCGGCCGATCGCGACCGCCGAAGCGTGCGCGCCGTCGCCCTCCACGGGGGGCGGGTTTAACGAACTGCTCACAACTGCCCCGCGGGTTCTGTCGATACTCCACATCATAGTGTCATGGCCGTTCCGGCCCACAGGACCGCACGCACGATGTCGATCTTCCGCAATGCCCGTTTCCGCAACGCCCGCGCCCGTTTCACCGGCTTCACCGCACCCCGCCGCCCGCGCCATCGCATCCTGCGGGTGGTGCTCGGCGTGATTGGCGTCGGCCTGCTGCTGACCTTGCTGTTCGTCAGCGTGTTCGTGGGCATCGCGATGCTCGGGGCCGGCATGCTCTGGCGCCTGTGGAAGCAGCGCAACCGGCCGCTGTCCGTGCGCGGCGCCGCGATCGACGGCGATTTCCGCGTGGTGGGCAAGGCGCACCTGCCGCTGGCGCGCTGAGTGGACGCGGCCGCCGCCGGCGACCTGGTCGCCGCTCCCGCGATCCCGCGCCTTCCCGTCCGCGACCTGGCCGGGCGCCTGCTCGGCACCTTCCCGGTCCGGCGCATCTACTGCGTCGGCCGCAACTTCGCCGACCACGCGCGCGAGATGGGCGCGGCCGCGCCCGCATCGAAGGCGGAACGCGGAACGCCGGTGTTCTTCATGAAGCCCGCCGACGCGATCGTGGTCGACGGCGAGGTGGCCTACCCGCCCGGCACCCGCGACCTGCACCATGAAGTCGAACTGGTGGTCGCGCTCGGCCATGACGCACCCCCGGGCGCGTTGCCCGTCGCCGACGCCGCGCGGCTGGTGGTCGCCTGCGGCGTGGGGCTGGACCTCACCCGCCGCGACCTGCAGGCCGCGGCGAAAGCCAAGGGCCTGCCCTGGGACACCGGCAAGGGCTTCGACCAGTCGGCGCCGGTCGGCGCGCTGGTGCCGATCGACGCAGCCGGCGAGCTGGCCCGCCTGCCGCTGTCGCTGGACGTCAACGGCGAGCGCCGCCAGCAGTCCAGCCTGGACCAGCTGATCTGGGACGTGCCGGAGATCCTGCACGAACTGTCGAAGCTGTATGCCCTGCGCGCCGGCGACCTGGTGTTCATGGGAACGCCTGCGGGGGTCGCCGCGCTGCAGCCCGGCGACCGCTTCCATGCCCGCCTCGGCGACATCGCCGAATGCCGCGGACGCATCCTGCCCGCCGCGGTGTAGGCTGTCGGCCATCCCACCCGACGCCTCAGGAGCCACCATGGGCATGATGACCGAGTTCAAGGAATTCGCGATGCGCGGCAACGTGATCGACCTCGCCGTGGGCGTGGTGATCGGCGCCGCGTTCGGCAAGATCGTGACCGCGCTGGTCGACAAGGTGATCATGCCGCCGCTGGGCCTGCTGATCGGCGGCGTGGACTTCGCCAAGCTCGGCATCGTGCTCAAGGAAGCGACGGTGGATGCCGCCGGCAAGGAGGTGCCCGCGGTGGTGCTGGCCTACGGCGAGTTCATCAATGCCATCGTGCAGTTCGTGATCGTGGCGTTCGCGATCTTCCTGGTGGTCAAGGCGATCAACCGCCTGCACAAGAAGCCGGCCGAGGCGCCGGCGGCGACGCCGGAGGACATCCTGCTGCTGCGCGAGATCCGCGACGCCCTGCGCAAGTAACGCGCCGACTTCCAGCACATCCGACACGAAGCCGCGGGTCGTACACTCGCGGCTTCGTCGTTTCCGGGACCCACCGATGCGCCACGCCCTGCTTGCCCTCGCCCTCGCGGCCACCCTCGCCCTGCCGGCCGGTGCGCGCGAGCCCACGCGCATCCACGACAGCGCGATGGCGCAGGCCGCCAACTTGCGCACCCAGGCACTGGCCGACGACACCGGCTGGCGCGTGCTGGAATCGCTGACCACCGAAGTCGGCCCGCGCTTGGCCGGCAGCGAGGCCGATGCCCGCGCGGTGGCATGGGCGAAGGCGAAGTTTCAGGCGCTCGGCTACGACAAGGTGTGGACCGAACCGGTCACCTTCCCGAAGTGGGAGCGCCGCGCCGAATCCGCGCGCGTGCTCGGCGCGCATGCGCAAGCGCTGCACCTCACCGCGCTCGGCGGCAGCCCGGGCGGCAAGGTCGAGGCCGAGGTCGTGCGCTTCCCGACCCTGGAGGCGCTGCAGCAGGCGGCCCCGGGTTCGCTCGCTGGCAAGATCGCCTTCATCGACTACCGGATGGAGCGCAAGCGCGATGGCAGCGGCTACGGGCCGGGCTCGCGGGTGCGCAGCGGCGGCCCCTCGGCGGCGATCCGCGCCGGCGCGATCGCTTACCTGATGCGCTCGGCAGGCACCGATTCGCACCGCAATCCGCATACCGGCATCACCCGCTTCGACGAGGGGCTGGCACCGATCCCGTCGGCGGCGCTATCCGCGCCGGATGCCGACCAGCTCGCACGGCTGGTGGCGCTCGGCCCGACCCGCGTCGCGCTGGTGCTCGACTGCGGCTGGAACGGCACGTACACCTCGCAGAACGTGATCGGCGAGATCACCGGGCGCAGCCGGCCCGGCGAGGTGGTGGTGATCGGCGGGCACCTGGATTCATGGGACCTCGGCACCGGGGCGATCGACGATGGCGCCGGCGTCGCGATCACCATGGCCGCAGGCCACCTCGTCGGGCGCCTGCCGAAGGCGCAACGACCGGCGCGCACGCTGCGCGTCGTCGCCTTCGCCAACGAAGAGCAGGGGCTGTGGGGCGGGCGCGCGTATGCCGAGGCGCATGCCGCCGACCTGCGCAAGCACCAGATCGGCGCGGAAAGCGACTTCGGCGCCGGACGCATCTATGCCTTCGCCGCCAAGGTGCCCGCGCATGCGGAAGCCGCGGTCGCGCGCATCGCCGAGGCGCTGGCGCCGTTGGGGATCGCGCATGTTGCGGACGGCGAGGGCTGCGGCCCCGACCTGTCGCCGTTCAATGCGGTGGGCATGGCCTGCGCGGGGCTGGCCCAGGATGGCACCGACTACTTCGACCTGCACCACACCCCGGACGACACCCTCGACAAGGTGGACCCGCAGGCGCTCGCGCAGAACGTCGCCGCCTACGCCGTGTTCGCCTACCTCGCGGCGGATGCGGAAGGCGATTTCGGCAGCGCGCCGAAGGCGGCGGACAAGTGAGCCGCTAACCGCAGGCGTGGCGCACGCCGCGAACGGATCTGCGCGACAAGGCGATCGCGCGCCGAGGCGCTCCTACAGGGAGCCCCTGCTGCGCCACCCGGCCAGCAGCACCGCGGTCGCGGCGGCCACGTTGAGGCTTTCCACCGCGCCGGTGCCGGGGATCGACAACCGCAGGTCGCAGGCGGCGGCCAGCGCCGGCGACATGCCCTCGCCCTCCGCGCCCATGACGTAGACCAGGCGCGGGGGCAGCCGCGCGGCGAACAGGTCCTCGCCGCCGCGCACCACCGTCGCCGCCAGGGTGAAGCCGGCCCCGCGCAATTGCGCGAGGCTGTTGTCCTCGCGGCCGAGGCGCACGAACGGCACCGCCTCCGCGCCGCCTTCCGCGACCCGCGCGGCCGCGCCGGACAGCGCCAGCGTCGACGCCTTGGGCAGCAGCACCGCGGACACCCCGAAATGCGCCGCGCTGCGCAGGATCGCGCCCAGGTTGTGCGGGTTGCCCACGCCATCCAGCCATAGCGCGCAGCATGGACCGTCGGGCAGGTCGCGCAGCCAGCTCGACAGCGCGAGCGGCGCCTCGCGCACGACGTCGGCGACCACGCCTTCGTGGTGCGCGCTGCCGGCGAGCTTGTGCAGGTCAGCCTCGGCGACCACGCGATAGCCGATGCGCTGCGCCACGCACCACTTCAGCAAGGGCTGCAACTGGGGGATGCGCGATTCGGCGAGGTAAAGCTTGCGCAGCGCCGACGGCCGGCGGGCGAACATCGCGCGCACCGCGTTCAGCCCGTGCATGCGCAGTTCCTCGTCGCGCCGCGGATGCGCCGGCGCGGCATCGTCCATGACCGGCGCCGCATCGGCGCGGGGCGGGCGCGGTCGGGCACCGGGGGCCGGCGCCCGCGGCTTCCAAGGCGATTCGCGGTCACGCATGGCCGCCCACCTGCGGGGTCTCCGCCTCGAGCGCGTCGAGCCGGTGCGCGAGTTCCTCCGGCGAGCGCGTGTAGCGCGCCAGCGCGGCGTAGAAGGCCGGCACCACGAACAGCGACAACAGCGTCGAGAACGCCACGCCGAAGATCACCACGATGCCGATGGTCGCGCGGCTGGCCGAGCCCGGGCCGCCGAACACCACCAGCGGCACCGCACCCATCACCGTCGCGATCGAGGTCATCAGGATCGGGCGCAGGCGCACGCCGGCAGCCTCGACGATCGCCTCGTGGATGGCCCGGCCTTCGTCGCGCAACTGGTTGGCGAATTCCACGATCAGGATGCCGTTCTTGGCCGCCAGGCCCACCAGCATCACGATGCCGATCTGCGAGAACAGGTTGACCGTGCCGCCGGTCGCCCACAGGCCCAGCAGCGCGCCGAGCACGCCCAGCGGCACCGTGAGCATGATCACCAGCGGGTGCAGGAAGCTCTCGAACTGCGCGGCTAGCGCGAGATAGACGATCAGCAGCGCCAGCGCGAAGGTGACCAGCACTTCGCCGCCGGACTGCTGCAACTCGCGCGACTCGCCCTTCCACGAGACCTGCGCGTAGTCCGGCAGGTTGTCGCGCGCGGCCTGCTGTGCCCAGGCCACCGCCTCGCCCAGCGGATAGCCTTCGGCGAGGCGCGCGGTCAGGGTGATCGAACGCAGGCGGTTGAAGCGGTTGAAGGTACCGGGCTCGGCGACCTCCTTCAGGCTGACCAGGTTCGACAGCGGCACCAGGCTGCCGTTGCGCGCACGCACCTGCAGCGCGCCCAGGTCGGCCACCGACGCGCGCCCGCCGCGGTCGGCCTGCAGCATCACGTCGTACTCCTCGCCGTTGTCGACGAAGGTGGTGACGCGGCGCCCACCCATCATCGTCTCCAGCGCGGTGCCCACCGCCGTGGCCGATACGCCAAGGTCCGCCGCGCGCTCGCGATCGACCACCACGCGCATCTGCGGTCGGGTTTCCTTGTAGTCGGAATCGGCGCCGATGAAGCCCGGGTTCTCCGCCATCTTCGCCAGCAGGATGTCGCGCCATTGCGCGAGCTCGCGGTAGTCCGGCCCACCCAGCACCATCTGGAACGGCTGCCCGCGGGTGCGCACCAGCCCGCCGCCGACCTGGGTGCGCACGCGCACGCCGCTCAGGCCGGAGAACTTCTTCTCGAGTTCCGACGCCACTTCGGCGGTGGTCTGCTCGCGCTGGTCCCAGGGCTGCAGGAAGATCATCGCGCGCCCGGTGTGCATTTCCTCGCTGGCGCCGAAGCTGCCGGGGACGCGCGGGTTGGCGCGCAGGATCGGCTTGTCGGGCCCGATCTCGCCGGCCAGGATCTTCTCGACCTGCTGCATCTGCCGCACGGTGTAGTCGAAGCCCGCGCCCTCGGGGCCCTCCATCACCATCTGGAAGGTGCCGCGGTCCTCCGCCGGCGCCAGCTCGGTGGGCAGCGCGCGGAACAGCAGGACCAGCGCGACCAGCGCGGCCCCCATCAGCCCGGCGAACAGCCACAGCCGGTGCACGTGGCGGTCCAGCACCCCCCGGTAGCCCAGCGACAGCCGCTGGAAGCGCGCGTTGATCCATTCGCTGAGGCGGTTGCCGTGCACCGCGTGCGGCCCGGTGTGCGGGCGCAGCAGCTTGGAAGCCATCATCGGCGTCAGCGTCAGCGCGACGAACGCAGAGATCGCCACCGCCGCCGCCAGCGCGACCGACAACTCGCGGAACAGGCGGCCGGTGTTGCCCTGCAGGAAACCGACCGGCAGGAACACCGCGACCAGCACCGCCGTGGTCGCGATGACCGCGAACGCCACCTGCGCGGTGCCGCGCCGCGCGGCGACCAGCGCCGGCTCGCCGAGGTCGACGCGACGCTGGATGTTCTCCACCACCACGATCGCGTCGTCCACCACCAGGCCGATGCACAGCACCAGCGCCAGCAGGGTCAGCAGGTTGATCGAGAAGCCGAAGGCGTACAGCGCGATGAACGAGGCGATCACGCAGACCGGCACCGTGACCGCGGGGATCAGCGCGGCGCGCACGCTGCCGAGGAACAGCCAGATCACCAGCAGCACCAGCACGATCGCCTCCACCAGCGTCTCGTACACGCGGTCGACCGCGGCCGAGATGAAGGTGGTGCTGTCGTAGGCGACGTAGACGTCGCTGCCCTTGGGCAGGGTGGCGCGGATGCGCTCCGCCTCGGCCTTGGCCTCTTCCGCCACGTCCAGGCTGTTGGCGGTGGAGGTCTTGACGATGCCGATGCCCATCGCCGGTTCGCCGTTGCTTTGGTAGTACGCGCGCCGCTCGGCGGATTCCAGCGCCACCCGCGCCACGTCCCCGAGCTTGACCACGTAGCCGTCCGCGCCCTTGCCCACCGGCATCGCCGCGAACGCGTCCGGCGTGGTGTAGTCGCGCGCCACGCGCAGGATGAAGTCGCGGTCGGTGGATTCCAGGCGGCCGGCGCCGAGCTCGACGTTCTCCGCGCGCAGGGCGGATTCCACGTCGCCGGCGGTCAGCCCGCGCGCGGCCAGCTTGTCGGCGTCCAGCCACACCCGCATCGCGTAGCGCTGGCTGCCGCCCATGCGCACCTGGGCGACGCCCTCGAGGCTGGAGAAGCGGTCGACCAGGTAGCGCTGCGCGTAGTCGGCCAGCTGCAGCAGGTCCATGCTTTCCGAGCGCAGGTTGAACCAGATGATCGGGTCGGAGTCGCTCTCGACCTTGCTGATCTCCGGCGGATCGGCCTCTTCCGGCATGCGGTCGGCGACGCGGCTCACCGCGTTGCGAACGTCATTGGCCGCCGCCTCGATGTCGCGGGTGGCGTAGAACTCGATGCTGATCCGCGAGGCGCCGTTCTGGCTGCTGGAATCGATGGTGTTGATGCCCTCGATGCCGGCCAGCGCGTCCTCCAGGGTCTGGGTGATGCGGGTCTCCACCACGCTGGCGGATGCGCCCGGATAGTCGACCTGCACCGAGACCACCGGCGGGTCGATCGCCGGCAATTCGCGCAAGGTGAGGCGCAGGAACGACATCACGCCCAGCACGATGAGCAGCAGGCTCATCACCACGGCCAGCACCGGCCGCTTGATCGAGAGGTCGGAAAGCTTCATCTGTTACTTCGCCGCCGGCGCGTCGACGGCTGCGGCGCCCTCGCGGACCTTGGCGCCCGGCTGCAGCTTGCCGGTGCCCTCGACCACGATGCGCTCGCCCGCGGCGATGCCGGCCTTCAGCATCGCCTTTCCGGGGATGCGCCCGCCGACTTCGACGTCCGCCTTCTCCACGCTGCCGTCCGGCTTGACCCGCCAGACGAAGGTCTCGGTGCCCACCTGCTGCACGGCGATCTCTGGCACCACCAGCGCCGGACGAGTGGCGCGCACCACCGACACCTCCACCAGCATGCCCGGCTTCAGCAGGCCGTCGGCGTTGGCGAAGTCGGCGCGCACCGTGGCCGCGCGCGATCCGGCATCGAGGCGGGCGGACACGGTCTCGACCGTGCCGTCGAAGCGCTGCCCGGGATAGGCCGCGACCGTGCCCGACACCGCCTGCCCCGGCCCGACGCCGGCGAGGTCGGTTTCCGGCACCGGGAAATCCACGTACACGCGGGCGACGTCGTCGAGGGTGGCGATCGCCGTGCCCGGCGTCACCAGCGCGCCCGGGCTCACCTGGCGGATGCCGAGCACGCCGGCGAACGGCGCGCGGATCACCCGGTCGGCGAGGTTCGCGCGGACCTGCGCGACCTGGGCGCGGGCGGCATCGCGGGTGGCGCGCTGCGCATCCAGCGAGGCACGCGCGACCAGTTGCTGCCGCGCGAGCTGCTCCTGCCGTTGGTACAACTGCTCGGCCTCCTTCAGCGCCGCCTCGGCGGACGCCAGCAGGGCCTGCTGCTGCTGGCCGCTGAGGGTGACCAGCGGCGCCCCGCGCGCGACTGCCTGCCCGCTCTCGAAGTGGACCTGCTGCACGGTCTCGCTGACCTTGGCGGTGACGGTCACCGCCTCGCGCGCACGCACGGTGCCGAGCGCGCGCAGCGCATCGGTCCAGTCCTGCTCGCGCACCACTTCGGAGGTCACCGGGACCGGGCCATTCCCGCGTCCGCCGGGGCCACCCTGCGGACCGGGTGAGCCGCCCTTGCCGCAGGCGACGAGCACGAGGAGCAGGCACGGGACGAGGCTGGCGCGGCGGAACGAGGCGTGCGTCATGGAGCGACTCGAAGCAGGGGTTCCCGATTCTAGCGGGACGCGCGTGCAGGCCCCCGTGCCATCGGCTGGGCGGCACGTTGCAGGCGCGCGGTCAACGCGCGGCGCGGCCGCGCGTTACCCAGCGCGATTCAGCCGGCGAAGGCGAGCCAGGCCATCCCGGCGGCGGCGGACAGCGCCACCAGCAGCCAGCGCATTTCTCCGGGGCGGTCGCCCATCGCAACGGTGGGTTGGCGCTTGCCGGGGGCGAGGTTCGGGCCCGGTCGCCCCGCCGATTCCACCCGCGCCTTCGCCGCGACCTCGCGGATCGCCTGCCTCGCATCGGCCGTGACCGGCGCGGCATTGCCGCCACGGGCGCGGGCCTGCGCTTCCGCGTACTCGCGGGCGTGCGCCTCGAGCGCGCGCTTGGCTGCCTGCAGGTCGAGGCCACCGGCCTGCCGGATCGCCCGGATCGCGGAGATCCAGTCGCCGCGCTGCAGGGCGGCGACGGCATCCGGCGGCAAGGGAGGCTTGGCGGTGGTCATCGTCCGCTCCGGGGCGTGGTCACGGCAGCATACGCCGCGCACGGCGCATGCGCAGACGCCGGCGCGAGGCCGGCGTC
>ERZ1645192.2553-NODE-2553-length-15035-cov-6.154206_pt1 | contig 15035 bp, 12 predicted proteins | sample MGYA00575354_ERZ1645192 | MGnify/ENA primary metagenome ERZ1645192 (study PRJEB40844, sample SAMN11349763) | freshwater sediment metagenome | isolation source: river sediment | host: Sediment | place: India: Faizupur Khadar , New Delhi | collected 2017-02-21 ... | reverse complement strand
CTCGCGATCTGCCCCGACTGCCTGAGGGAGATTCTTGATCCAGCCGACCGCCGCCACCTGTATCCGTTCACCAACTGCACGAACTGCGGGCCGCGATTCAGCATCGTCGAGCACCTCCCCTACGACCGCCCGAACACGACGATGAAAGCGTTCACGATGTGCGACCGGTGCCGGGCCGAATATGAAGATCCCGCCAATCGCCGTTTCCATGCGCAGCCGAATGCCTGTCCGGATTGCGGGCCGCACCTCGAGCTGTGGGACCGCAGCGAATCCAAGCTCGCAGATGGCCACAAGGCTCTTCTCGCGGCGGCTGATGCCTTGCGTCACGGCCAGATCGTAGCCGTGAAAGGACTGGGCGGATTTCACCTGATGGTCGATGCGCGAAACAACGACGCCGTGAGGCTGCTGCGCGAACGAAAGCACCGGGAGGAGAAACCTTTTGCGCTCATGTTCCCTTCCCTTGAGGCAGTGAAATCAGCCTGTGAGGTGTCGCTCATCGAGGAGCGCATTCTCCTGTCATCCGAATCGCCGATCGTGCTGTTGCGCGCCCGCAAAGATTCAAAACAGATTGCGTCGATGGTCGCGCCGCGCAATCCGTGCCTGGGAGCGATGCTTCCGTACACGCCGCTTCACCACATCCTCCTGCGCGAGCTGGGATTTCCGGTCGTCGCCACGAGCGGGAATTTGTCCGACGAGCCGATCTGCACGGACGAAAAGGAGGCACTCGATCGTCTCGGCGGCGTCGCTGATTTGTTTCTCATTCACAACCGTCCAATCGCGCGGCCCATGGACGATTCCATCGTCCGGGTTGTCGCCGGGCAGGAGACGGTGTTGCGTCGGGCCCGCGGATTCGCGCCTCGGCCGCTGCCGATCAGGGACACAGGAAAGCCCATCCTGAGCGTCGGCGCGCATCTGAAAAACACTGTCGCGCTGGCACATCACGATGCGGCGCTGATCAGCCAGCACGTGGGAGATCTCGAGACGTTCCAATCCTCGGAAACTTTCAAGCGAGCCGTCGCCGCGCTGGAAGACATCTACGAGACGAAGCCCGCGCAAGTCGCGTGCGACATGCACCCGGACTACCTCTCAACCAAGTATGCGCGTGAGCTGAACATGCCCATCCTCCCTGTCCAGCACCATCATGCCCATATCGCCGCCTGCATGGCGGAGAACGACCTCGACGGCCAGGTGCTCGGCGTGGCGTGGGACGGCACCGGATACGGCACCGACGGCACCATCTGGGGCGGCGAATTTCTCCTCGCGACACGGAAGGACTTCAAGCGGGTCGCCCATTTCCGTCAGTTCCGGCTTCCGGGCGGTGAAACAGCGATCCGCGAACCCCGCAGGGCCGCGATCGGCGCTTTGTATGAAATGATAGGCGACGCCGTGTTCGAAAGAAAAGACCTGGCTGCGACCGCGGCATTTACCGAGTCGGAACTTGCCGTGCTGAAGTCCATGCTCCGCAGTGGCGTCAATTCTCCGGTCACCTCAAGCGCCGGCCGGCTTTTCGACATCGCGGCCTCTCTCCTCGACCTGCGACAAGTCTCCACATTCGAGGGACAGGCCGCCATGGAGCTCGAGTTCGCGATTTCCCTCGAGACCGCGGAAAGTTATCCGTTCCGCCTTGAGGATTCGGGCTCTTGCGTTATCGTTAACTGGGCGCCGGTTCTGGAGTGTCTTTTGAAGGACCGGGCAAAGGCCGTGGCAACCGGACACATAGCCGCGAAGGTTCATAACACGATGGCGGAGATCATCGTGGCCGTGGCGAAACGGATCGGCGACCCGCGCGTTGTGTTGTCCGGCGGCTGTTTTCAGAACGCGTACCTGACCGAGTGGACGGTGCGGCGGCTGGCGGAAGAAGGCTACGTGCCGTACTGGCATCGGCTGGTTCCCCCCAACGACGGGGGGATCGCGTTCGGGCAGGCGGTCGTCGCAACTTCTCAATGAATTGAGGCCTTTATGTGTCTAGCCATACCGGGTCAGATTCAAAGCATCGAGGGCGCCGAAATGGAGCGCACCGGCAAGGTGAGCTTCGGCGGCGTCGTGAAAAGCATCATGCTGGCGTGCGTCCCTGACGCCAAAGTAGGCGACTACGTCATGGTCCACGCGGGATTCGCCATCAGCGTGGTCGACGAAAAAGAGGCCCTCGAAACCCTCAAGTACCTCGCCGCGATGGACGCCGTCCCGGAGAACCCGTGAAATACATGGATGAATACCGGGATGCGGACGCGGCGCGCCGCTGCGCGGACCAGATCCGCCGGCTCGTCACGAAGCCGTGGAAGATCATGGAAATCTGCGGCGGGCAGACGCACGCGATCATGAAGTTCGGCCTGGATGAGATGCTCCCGAAGAACATCACGCTGATCCATGGCCCCGGCTGTCCGGTCTGTGTGACTCCCGTTGAACTGATCAACAAGGCCATTGAGATCGCATCCCGCCCGGATGTGATTTTCTGCTCGTTCGGCGACATGCTGCGCGTCCCCGGCACGCATCGAGACCTCTTCTCCGTGAAGGCCGCGGGCGGGGACGTGCGCATTGTCTATTCCCCGATCGACGCCGTCGCGCTGGCGCGGCAGAACCCCGACAAACAGGTTGTATTCTTCGCCGTGGGCTTTGAAACGACGGCGCCGGCAAACGCCATGGCGGTGTACGAGGCCCACAAGGAGAAGCTCGCGAATTTCTCGATCCTCGTGTCCCATGTGCTCGTTCCGCCGGCGATCGAAGCCATCCTCTCCTCTCCCACGAACCAGGTGCAGGGCTTCCTCGCGGCCGGGCACGTCTGCGCCGTCATGGGTTACACGGAATACGAGCCGATCGCGAACAAGTATCGCGTGCCGATCGTCGTCACCGGCTTCGAGCCGCTCGACATTCTCCATGGCGTCTACATGTGTCTGAAGCAGTTGGAGGAAGGCCGCGCCGAGGTCGAGAATCCGTACGCGCGGTGCGTGCGCCGCGAGGGAAATGTCCAGGCGCAGAAACTCATCCGGGACATCTTCTGCGTCGTCCCCCGCAAATGGCGTGGAATCGGAGAGATCCCCCAAAGCGGGCTCGGGCTGAGAGAGCCTTACAGGAGTTTCGATGCGGAAACGCGCTTTGGCGTGGCCGGATACACCGTCGAGGAATCGAGCGAGTGCATCAGCGGGATCATTCTGCAAGGCATCAAAAAGCCGGTCGAATGCCCGGCGTTCGGCACGAAGTGCACTCCCGAGCATCCGCTGGGAGCCACAATGGTCTCGTCCGAGGGGGCCTGCGCCGCGTATTATCGCTACCGGAAGATCAAGCGAGACACATGAACCCGGCCAACGATTTTGCCCTTCAATGTCCCCTGCCCCTGCGCGACTACCCCGTGATTACCATGGCGCACGGCGGCGGCGGGCTGCTGCAGCACAAGCTGCTCGAGAACCTGTTCTGGCCTGCATTCCAGAATCCGCTCCTCGCCGAGGAGCACGACGGCGCGGTGGCCGTTCTTGGAGACAAACCCCTCGCGTTCACGACGGATTCCTACGTCGTCCGCCCCCTGTTCTTCCCCGGCGGCAACATCGGCACGCTCGCCATCAACGGCACGGTCAACGATCTGTGCATGTGCGGCGCGCGGCCGAAATACCTGAGCGCCGGTTTTATTCTCGAGGAAGGCGTCTCCATGGAGACGCTCTGGCGCATCGTCCAGTCGATGAAATCGGCCGCCGAGGAATCGAACGTGCAGATCGTCACCGGCGATATCAAGGTTGTGGACAAGGGCAAGGGTGACGAGCTTTACATCAATACGGCGGGAATCGGCGTCGTTGAGGCACAGGCTCTCTCTCCCAGCCGCGTGCAGCCGGGCGACGCGATCCTGCTGAGCGGCGACGTCGGCCGCCACGGCGTAGCGATCATGGCCGTGCGCGAGGGCCTCGATTTTGAAACGACGATTGAAAGCGACTGCGCCCCGCTCGTTGAGCCCGTGATGAAGCTGATCGGGTCCGGCGTCGAGGTGCACTGCATGCGCGACCTGACGCGCGGAGGGATGGCCACGACGCTGGCTGAAATCGCAAGAAAGTCCGGCTTCCGCATTCACATCGAAGAGAAGGCCGTCTCCGTCGCCGAGGGCGTCAGAGGGGCTTGCGAGATGCTGGGCCTGGACCCGCTCTACGTGGCGAACGAGGGCCGTTTCGTGGCGTTCGTAGCCGCCCGCGACGCGGACCGGGCGCTGTCCGTTCTGCGGTCCGAACCGTCGTGCGCGGATGCTTCGCTCTGCGGGTCCGTGCTGGCCGAGAACAACCCGATCGTCACCTTGAAGAACAACATCGGCTCGACGCGAATTCTCGACATGCTCATGGGCGAGCAACTGCCCCGCATCTGCTGACGCATTGCCGTCTTTGTGACACCCTATCTGCTTGCTGCGACGCAGGTTACACGCCGTAGCGGCCGTCCGCAGCTCTTCCTTTCTTGAAGGCTGCGCGCTTTTCATATAAACACGGCGTATACAACTGTTCGAAATCCCGGGTTATTTACTGCCTGTGCGTTGAACGGCCACCCAGGGATTCATTTTGCTTACAAGGAAAGAGAGTCTGGATATGTCCGAAGTCGATCGCCCCACCCCGGAGAACATTCTGGTCGTTAACGCCGGAAGTTCCTCGCTGAAGTTCACGATGTTCGGCATGCGGGAAGAGAAGATCCGCGCGAAGGGCATTGTCGAACGCATCGGGTTGCGCGAGCCGTATCTTCGCTACGAACGCTTTGACGGACGCGATCTCAAGGAGCAGGCGAAGATCACGAATCACGACGAGGCCCTGCGGCTGGTTTGCGACAAACTGATCGATCCCGAATACGGCGTCCTGAAGAGCCTCAAGCAGGTCGAAGCCATCGGCCATCGTGTCGTCCACGGCGGCGAGAAGTTTCACGATTCCAGCGTGGTCACCGATGAAGTGAAGGACATCATCCGCGAGTGCTCCACGCTGGCCCCGCTGCACAACCCGCCGAACCTCGGCGGCATCGAAGCCTGCGAGCGCGTATTCCCGGGCGTCCCCAATGTGGCCGTGTTTGACACCGCCTTCCACCATTCGATGCCGCCCGGCGCATACCTCTACGCCATCCCCTACGAGTTTTACGAGAAGTACGGCATCCGGAAGTACGGGTTCCACGGCACGTCGCACAAGTTCGTGGCGGGGGCCACCGCCGAGTTCCTCGGCAAGCCCATCGACAAATTGAGACTGATCACCTGCCATCTCGGCAACGGCGACAGCATCACGGCGGTCGACCACGGCAAGAGCGTGGAAACCAGCATGGGCATGACCCCGCTCAACGGATTGGTCATGGGCACACGCTGCGGCGACATCGACCCGGCGATCGTACTCTACCTGGTCCGCCAGGGAATGAGCGCGGATGAGATCGACAAACTGTTGAACAAGAAGAGCGGCTTGATGGGCGTTGCGGGCATCGGAAGCGGGGACATGAGAGATATCATCGCCGCGGCGGAAGGCGGCAACGACCAGGCTCTGCGGGCGCTCTGGATGTTCGTCCATCGCCTCGTGCTCTACATCGGCTCCTACTTCACCATCCTGGGAGGTGCGGATGCCGTGGTCTTCACCGGCGGGATCGGGGAGAACAGCGCGTACATCCGGAAGCGTGTCATCTCCGAACTCGAATGCCTTGGATGCTTCCTGGATGACGCGAAGAACGAACAGACCGCCGGGAAACCGGGTGTGGTCAGCACCGCAAAGAGCACGCTCAAAGCCGTGGTCATGCCGACCAACGAAGAGCTGATGATCGCGCGGGAAACGCTGAAAATGTTCAAGACGCCCGCGTCCGCCGGACGCAAGTCGTAGCGTCAGGATCGGCCGTCAGCCTCTTCATTCATCTGCTTCAGCTTTCGCCACAGGGTCGCGGGACTGATGCCCAGCGCGCGCGCGGCGCGGGTCCTGTTGTCGCCGACCAGTCTCATCACCGTCTGAATGTGATCCTTCTCGATGTCCGACAGCTTGCGGGACAACGGGCTGACCAGCCCGGGCGGCCCCAGAATCGGATGAACCACGTTGGCCGGCAGGTGTTCCGGAAGGATCAGGCCGTCCTTCGAAAGAACCGCGGCCCTCTCGATGGCGTTCTCGAGTTCGCGCACGTTGCCCGGCCAGTTGTAGGATTGCAGGTAGTCCACGCAGGTCGCGTCAATCCGCAGGTTCGGAATCTTGAGCTTGCGCGCAAAGACCCGGCAGAAATGGCGGGCGAGGTGCAGGATGTCTTCCAGGCGCGAGCGTAAAGGAGGCACTTCGATTTCGATGACACGCAGGCGGTAGTACAAGTCTTCCCGGAAACGCCCTTCCTGGATGGCCATCGCCAGATTCTGGTTCGTGGCCGTGATCACCCGCACGTCGACCTTGCGGGGCGCGCTCTCCCCGACCCGGCGGATCTCCCGCTCCTGAAGGACACGCAGCAGCTTCATCTGCATCGCGAGGGAGATGTCGCCGATCTCATCCAGGAAGATCGTCCCCTTCTGCGCCTCCTCAAACAAGCCGACCCGGTCCCGTGTCGCACCCGTGAACGCCCCCGCCTTGTGCCCGAACAGTTCGCTTTCCAGCAGAGTCTCCGGCAAGGCGGCGCAATTCACCCCGACAAACGGCCCCTTGGACCGATGCGAGTTCGCGTGGATGTAACGCGCCAGCACTTCCTTCCCCGTCCCGCTCTCGCCCGTGATCAGGACGGAGGTGTCGTACGGCGCCACGCGCGCCGCCAACTCGACGACCTTCCGGAACGAGGCGCTGTGGACTTCGACGAGCCCGGCTGGTTGTTCGCCGCCAAGCAGTCGAAGCTTCTGCCTCTGCTTCGCCAGTTCGCGGCCCTGCTCACGCAGTTTCCGGGTGAGCTCGAGTACTTTCCCGCGCACATCCTCGGCCTGGAAAAACGGCAGGAAGGTTTTCAACTCCGCACCCCAGGATTCCCTGTCCATCCCCACCGCCGTGCACACCGGGTCGCCCTTTCCCGCGCACGTTCGCTCGACGAAGTACACCTCCCGGTTCACGCAGAAAGACGCGTACCCGCTTGCGTATCCCACCATCATCCAGCAAACCGGAGCGTCCGATCTGCCCATTTCGATGACGTGCTCCTCCGCGTCGCCGGAGCCGTGCCACGTCAATTCCATCCGGAAACGCCCGGTGCTCTCATCGATATCCAGGGACCGCACCGACGCCTTGACCACCCCCTGAATCGTGTGCATGCGCGGCCCCGCCAGAACAAGATCCGAAAGACTGTCCCATTCGAAAATCCGCTTCATCGCCGCCGCATCGGCCTGACCCCAGAAATAGCCGAAGCGCGTCAGCACACTCCTCGCTCCATCTGCCCCAACCGTCTCGATCAAGTCCTTCCGCAATTGCGCGAACGCATGCAGATCATGCAGAACCAGGCGCCGCCCATGCAGATTCAAGCGCCCCTCTTCAAAATCAACGAGTTCAGATAACTTCAAATCAGCCGCTTTCATGCACCCCTCTATTTCAGAATGATATATTACTATTTCATTCTGCAATACTATTTCATTACTGTCAACATAACATGGAATTTATAAACATTTACCAAACAACGACTAACAACATTTTACAGTACTTGGCACGCCAGGTGCTAAGTACTGAAATCGAGCAATGTGAAACAAACGGAAAGGAATTGAACATGTACAATCTCTTGAAAAGCAAGAATGACGGACTGAAAGACGATCTGATCGCGTTCACGCAGAAGCTGATCCGGACGCCCAGCCCCAGCCTGGGCGAATCCGAAGCGGCCACACTTGTCGAGCAGGAGCTGAAGCGCATCCCGTGCGACAAGGTCTTTCGCGACGACGTGGGCAACGTGATCGGGCTCATGCTCGGCCGCGAAGCGGAGCCGACAGTCCTGTTGAATTGCCACATGGACACCGTCCCCGTCTCCCATGAAACGTTGTGGAAGGAGTCCCCCACCAGCGGCAGCATCTCCGAGGGACGCATCTACGGTCTCGGCGCCGCGGACTGCAAAGGTGGCCTCGCCGCGCACGTCTACACGGCGGCGCTGCTCAAGAGAAGCCTCCTGCCGCTCCGGGGCAACCTCGTCATTGCCGCCACCGTGGCCGAGGAGAACGGATGCAGCATCGGCGTGCGGCACTTGATGGAGAAGACGTTACCGGCGATCAATCTCAAGCCGACCTACGCCATCCTGGGTGAACCTACCGGCCTCGGGCTGTATTACGGGCACGACGGGTGGGTCGAAATGGACATTAACGTGGAAGGAAACAATCCCTTCCTGGTTGATGACGCGGCAAACGCGATCTTCAACGAGTACTCCAGCCGGAACACCGACGAGCCCGGCACCCTCTCGCTGCAGAGACCACGCTTCCGAAACGACGCGGGACGGCGGCAGGCGACCATCCAGATGAACCGCCGTCTCCGCCCCGCCGAGAATGTGGGCTCCATCCTGACGCAGACAAAGCACGAGGCCAACATGGTCGCCCAGGCCAACGGCACCGTCGCCGTCGCCGTCGCGGTCCGGCAGGAGAATCAGAAGCTGTACACAGGCCAGACCACGCTGGTCCGGCGCGTTGTGCAGGCCTGGATGACGGACCCGTTCCATGTGCTGATGGAACGCGCGCGACAGGCTCTCTCGGCGGCCGATTGCATGGCACGGCCGGGCAAGTGGGCGCTCGACCGCATCGGCATGGGCACGGCGGGCAGCGTGCTGACAGGGGAATTTCACGTGCCGACGATCGGCTACGGCCCGGGCTCCGAACTCATGGCGCATGCCGTGGATGAATCGGTCAGCGTGGAGAAAGTGTCCGAGGCGGTCTACGGCACGGCGGCGATGGTTCACGGACTGATCGGCATCCCCGTGTTCGGCTGGACCGCGGACGAAATCTAGATTCACGGGGAGCGACTTATGAACATCCTTGTCCTCAACTGCGGAAGCTCGTCGCTGAAGTACCGGCTCATCTCGATGCCGGCGGAGACCGAGCTTGCCGGCGGCGAGGCCCAGCGGATCGGCCCCCCGACCGCCAAGCCGTCCCGCATCGTTCACCACGTTTGCGGCCAGGCGCCGCAGGTCCACATCGCGCCCATGGCGAACCATGCGTCGGCGTTCGAACAGGTGGTGCGAATCCTCCAGCAGACGGTCGGGCGAACGCCCGATGCAATCGGCCACCGCATCGTTCACGACGGCGGGCTGTTCGGAGCGCACAGCCGGCTGGACGACAAGACAATCGCGCAGCTCGAAACCATCAATGACATGGCGCCGATTCACAACCCGCCCGCGGTCAATTTGACGAAGGCCTGCCGGAAGCTCTACCCGACCCTGCCCCAGGTTGCCGTGTTCGACACGGTGTTCCACGCGACGATTCCGGAGGCTGCCCGCACGTATGCCATCCCCGGATGGATGAGCCGCGACCTGGGCATCCGCAAATACGGGTTTCACGGCATCAGCCACCAGTACGTCGCCACGGAGGCGGCCCGCCTCCTCAAACGACGCATGAACACCCTGAACGCCGTGAGCTGCCACCTGGGCAGCGGAGGCGCCAGCCTCTGCGCGATCGTCAACGGCAAGTCCGTGGACAACACGATGGGATACTCGCCGCTCCAGGGCCTCGTGATGAGCACCCGTTGCGGCGATCTCGATCCGGCCATCGCCCTGCGGCTCATGGCGCTCTCCGAAGGCGACTACAAATCGGTCGAACAGCTCCTGAACGAACGGAGCGGCGTGCTCGGGCTTTCCGGGCAATCGGCGGACATCCGCGACGCGCTGGCGGCCGTATCGCGCGGCGATGCCCACTCCGCGCGCCCCGAGCTTGCGGCCCAGATTTACCTCTGGCGCCTGCGCAAGTACCTGGGCGCCTACCTGGCGACGGTTGGAAACGCGGACGCGGTGATCTTCACGGATACGGTCGGCGAGACCGTGCCGGCGGTCCGATGGGCCATGTGCGCGAACATGGAAGACTTCGGCCTCGCGATCGACCCGGCCCTGAACGACCACGCAGGCCGCTTGCCGACCGACATCTCCGCGCCCGGAAGCCGCGTGCGAATCCTCGTGATCGCGACCAACGAAGAGCTTTCCATCGCGCGCAGCGCGTACTCGCTGCTCACGAGCGAATCGAAGCCGGAAAAAAAAGGAGTCGCGGTATGAACATTCTCGTACTCAAGCCGGGCGTCCGGTCGATCGATTGGTCCCTGACCGGCGACGGCACGCGTCACACCCGGGCGGGCCAGATGGACGCCGCCCACATCGACAGAAACCTGCAGGCGCTTCGCGGCGCGTTGGCCGACGCCCCGCCCGAGACGATCGCCGTCCGCGTGAACCATGGCGGCACGAAATTCCGCGGTCCGGCAATCGCCGACGCCTCAAGCCTCGCCGCGCTGACAGAACTGGTTCCGGAAGCCCCCTTGCACCTGCCGGTCGTCCTGTCTCTGCTGGAAAGTGGTTCCCGCGTCTTCCAGAACGTGCCGACCATCCTGTTCTTCGAAACCGCGTTCTTCTCGCGGCTCCCGCGCCGCGAATCCGCGTACGGCATCGACAGCGATCTCGCGCAATCCCTGGGACTGCGCCGCCAGGGCTATCATGGAATCTATCACGAGGCGGCCAGCGCCCACGCGATCCGGCAGCTGGGCATCCCGCCGCGGCGCGCACGCGTCCTTTCCATCTGCCTCGAGCCGCATCCTGAAATCGCGGCCGTTCTCGGCAATCGTCCCGTCACGTGCACCAGCGGAGCGACCCCCCTGGAGGGCCTGCCGGGCCACACAAGCTGCGGAGAGCTGGATCCGAACATCGTGCTGACGCTGGCAAGAAAACTCGGATGGGGACCGGAACAGATCAATACCGCGCTGACTCAGCGCAGCGGCCTGCTCGGGCTTGCCGGCTGTCCCGTCATGCTGGACGACCTGTTTGCGGCGGAAGCCGCGGACCTGGCGCCGGCGCGCGCCGTACTGGAGAATCGCATCCTGTCCGCGTGCGGCGCCGGCATGGCGGCAATGGGCGGCGTGGATACCCTCGTGTTCTCGGGCCGCTTTCATACGGCGGCAAAGGCGCTCGGCCCGTGGCTGTCGACGCGGCTGACCTTCCGGGGCGGCAATGAGCGCCATCCGCCGAGATGGATCGGATTCGAGGAACCGCTCGACCGCGTGATCGCCGAGCGGGCGCAGATCGTTCTGCTGGAATCCGCCACGGCCTGACGGCTCAGGCCAGGATCGCCATTTTCTCCCGGATCAGGTGTGCGTGCTTGTCGCCGCCGCCCGGCGTGACCATCGCCACGCTGAGGCTCCTGCTGTTCAGGACCTCTCCGGCCACGCGGTGAATGTCCTTGTCGGAAACGGCTTCGATTTTTCGGACCACTTCGCTCGGCTGGATGAACCGGCCGTAGCTCATCAGGTTTTCACCGACCCACATCATCTGGTTGCTCGTGCTCTCGAGCCCGATGCGGAGCTGGCCGATCGCGTAGTCTTTCGCCCGGCGCAGTTCCTGGTCGCCCACCGGCTTGTCCTTGATCCTCGCCAGCTCGCTGAGAATCAGTTCGATCGCCCGCCCGAGCCGGTCGCAATCCACGCCCGCCTGGATATCCAGCACGCCGGTCTCGTCGAACAGCTGAATACTGCTGTGAATGGAGTACGCCAGCCCGTGCGTCTCCCGAACCACCTGGAAAAGCCTCGAACTCATGTTCTCGCCGAGGATGATGCTCAGCAGTTTGAGCGGATACCGCCGCTTGTCGTGCCGGCCGAACAGGCGGATGCCCAGGGCCACGTGCGTCTGCTCGATGTCCTTGGAATGAACGCGGACATCGTTCTGGAGCGTTTGTCTCGTCACGGGCGGATAGACAGGCTTCCGGGACCCGCGAATGTGACCCAGCCGCGCCGCCACGAGCTTCACGCACTCCTCGTGATCCACCTTGCCCGCGAACACGATGACCGTATTGTCCGCGACGTATTTGGAATTCTTGAAGTTCAGGATGTCGGCGCGCGACACCTTGCCCACGGTCTCCGTCGTCCCGATCAGCGGCCGGCCCAGCGCGTGATCCCGCCACAGCAGCTCGCCGAGAATCTCCTGCACAAGGTGCTGGGGCTGGTCCTTGTACATCATGATCTCTTCGATGATGACGCCCCGCTCCTTGTTGATATCCGCCGCCGCGAACTTCGGGTTCAGGTACATATCCGACAGGATCGCAAACGTGCTCTTCAAGTGCTCCGCGGAAATCCGCGCGTAATAGCACGTGGACTCCTCCTGCGTGAACGCGTTGAAGTAACCGCCCCGCCCCTCGATCGCCTGCGAAATATCCCTTGCCGACCGCGTCTTCGTGCCCTTGAAGAGAAGGTGCTCGATGAAATGGCTGACGCCGGAGACGCGCTTGTCCTCGTAGCGACCGCCCACACCGACCCAGACGCCCATCGCCACGCTTTCGACGCTGGGCATGTTGGCGGTGGCCACACGGATCCCGTTCGGAAGTTCTGTCTCGTTGAAAAGGAGCAGCATGCTATGCCTCCAGGTCTTTCAGCTTTACGCGGCCCTCGTACAAGGCCTTGCCGACGATCGCGCCCACAAGGTTCGGCCGCTTCAGGTTCTTCAGCAGTTTCATGTCCGTCGCCGAGGATACACCGCCCGACGCGATCACCGAACAGGAAACGGCCGCGCAGATCGCGTCCATCGCCTTCGCGTTGACTCCTTCCAGCATCCCGTCCCGCGCCGTGTCGGTGTAAATGATCGTGCCGACCCCCATCGCGTCCGCGCGCTTCGCGAGCGACACGGCGTCCTCCTCGGTCGTCTCCGTCCAGCCCTTGATCTGCACACGCCCGCCGCGGGCGTCAATTCCCACCGCCAGCTTGTGGCCGAAACGGTCCACCAGCCCCTTCAACTGATCCGGTTCCGCCCACGCGCGCGTGCCCACGATCGCGCGCGCCACGCCGCAATCGAGGATCGTTTCGATGTCCTGATCCGTCCGCAGGCCGCCGCCGACCTCCACGGGAATCTTCACGGCGCCGACCATGCGTGCGATGACCTTCTGGTGAACCGGCGCGCCCTGGAACGCGCCGTCGAGATCGACGACGTGCAGGTACTTCGCGCCTTCGTCCGCCCAGCGCTTCGCCATGTAGACCGGATCGTCGGAATAGGTCGTGACCTCGTCGGCCTTTCCCTGCCGCAGCCGGACGCACCGCCCGCCCTTCAGGTCGATCGCGGGTATCACAAGGATCTTGCTCATACTCGTACTCTTAATCGTAATCGTACTCGTAATCCTCTTCGCCCTCTTCGATTAAGAGCACGATTAAGATTACGATTACGAATCAACTTATCCATTCCCCGAAATTCTTCAGCATCTGCAGGCCCGCCGCCTGGCTCTTCTCCGGGTGGAATTGGACCGCAACCGCGTTGTTCTTCCAGATCGCGGACGCGTAATCCGTGCCGTAACTGGTCATCCCGGCCATCACGCTCCCGTCGGCCTGCGCGTAGAACGAGTGCACAAAGTAGAAGTACGAGTTGTCCGGAATGCCCTTGAACAGAGGGCAATCCTTCTTCACCTGGCGAACACCGTTCCAGCCGATCTGCGGCACCTTCAGGTCCTTCGCAACATCGAAACGCCGCACCTGCCCCGGCAGGATGCCGAGGCCCGCGACGCCCGGCGATTCCTCGCTGCCCTCGTACAGCATCTGCAGGCCAAGGCAGATGCCCAGGAACGGCTTGCCGTCACCGATCCATTTCTTGACCACGTCCACGAACCCATGGCTCGTGAGGTGTTCCACGCAGTCGCCGAACGCGCCGACGCCGGGCAGAATGATCGCGCGGCACGCGCCGAGTTCGTCGGGCCGCGTGACGATGCAGGACGGCAACTCCAGAAACGCCAGCGCGTTGCTGACGCTCCCGAGATTGCCCATGCCGTAGTCGATGATGCCGATCATGGTCTGAGTCCAAAGTCCAAAGTCCAAAGTCTAAAGTCAAAGGAGGAGGAATTCATGACCCGCGGCCACTTCTTCCTCAACTTTGGACCTTGGACTTTAGACTTTGGACTTCCCCTAGATCTTCCCCTTGCTCGAAAGAACGCCCTTCACCCGGGAGTCCTTCGAGCAGGCGATGCTCAAGGCCTTGGCCACCGCCTTGAACACCGATTCATACGCGTGGTGAGGCTCCTGGCCGTACATCAGCTTGATGTGCAGGTTCATGCGCGCCTGCACCGTGAACGCGCGGAAGAACTCCTCGATCAGGCCGAGGTCGAAATCGCGAATGCGTGTCTTCTTCGTCTTCACCTCGTACACGAGGTACGGCCGCCCGCCGAGGTCCAACGCCACCCGCGAGAGCGACTCGTCCATCGGAACGACGGACCACCCGTAGCGCAGGATGCCTTTGCGGTCGCCAAGCGCCTGGTTCAAAGCGTCCCCCAGCACGAGGCCGACATCCTCGACCGTGTGGTGGTAATCGACCTTGAGATCGCCCTTCGCCTTCAGCTTCAGGTTGAACAACGCGTGCTTGGCCAGAAGCTCCAGCATGTGATTGAGGAAAGCGATCCCGGTGCTGACCCGGTACGTGCCGTCGCCGTCGAGTTCGAGCTGGGCACTGATATCGGTTTCCCTGGTCTTTCGGACAACTTTGGCCGAGCGCGTTTTCATGCGGTTAAAATAGCCCCGCGCAGCGCGGGGTTCAACGTGAAAAAAAGGAGCGATTTTCCAAGGGTTGGAAAAACAGCCGGCTATTTTTCCAAGGCTTGGAAAATCTGGTCCAGAGAGGACAGCAGGGCCGTCATCTCGGACTCGGTGGCGACGGTGATGCGAAGGTAGTCGCCGGTCAGCTCGCCCGGGAAATACCGGACAAGAACCTTTAGCTTCCGCAGTTCGTCGAAGACTTTTCTTGCGCCGAGTTTCGGTGGCTTGACCCACAGAAAGTTCGTCTGCGAAGGGCACACGTCGAACCCGCGTTTCCTGAGTTCAGCCGCCGTGCGCTCCCGCATCTCCAGGATCCGTTCCGTGTTCCGGCGCATGTGCGACGCGTCGCGCACGGCAACCAGCGCGATCTCCTGCGCGAGCCGGTCGATGTTGTACGAGTCCTTGATCTTGTAGAACGCGTCAATCAACGGCTTGGCGCCGATC
>ERZ1645192.2550-NODE-2550-length-15044-cov-6.870305_pt1 | contig 15044 bp, 11 predicted proteins | sample MGYA00575354_ERZ1645192 | MGnify/ENA primary metagenome ERZ1645192 (study PRJEB40844, sample SAMN11349763) | freshwater sediment metagenome | isolation source: river sediment | host: Sediment | place: India: Faizupur Khadar , New Delhi | collected 2017-02-21 ... | reverse complement strand
GAAGTCGGGCACATAGCGTCGCTGGTGCTTCTGTCCGTCGATCCAAGGAATGCTGGATGATTGTGGATCGGCAGGAAGTCAGGGGCTGGGGCAATTCCTCATGTCGTTTCCGGGTCAGTTTACGCAGTCGTCTGACACCTGCGGCAGGAATATCTCGGCGTGAGCGGTTTTTCGGTCCAGAATATCCGGTGCATGCTACAGTTCAACTTGGAATATCACGGCGATGAAAGACTCCAACCGCTGGTTGGAGAAATCGCTTGGGCGCAAAACATAGTCGTTTGAGAAAGTGCAAGGACCCACTGGAACGGAAGTCTGACCAATTTCGACGAAAAGAGAGGCCGCCCCTTTTCGGGGGCGGCCTCGTCTCGTTCCCTCGTCCTTCGGAGAATTACTTGTTCATCGTCAGAACCAGGTTCACCATCCTGAGGAAATACTCGTTGAAGTCCTTCGTTGCGTCCTCGCCCTTTTCGACCTTGGGCCGGACGGAGTAGATGAAGCGTCGCCACTCGTCGTTGACGCCGGCCTCGTAGAATTCGCTGTAGCGGAAGGCCTCCTTCTGCGTCTGGTAGACCGTGCCGTCCATGAGCGCCTTGGGCGTGGCGTTCGCGCCCATCAGGAACGGGATGGAGTAGCCGTAGGCGGGAAGCGTCACGAAGATGGTCGTGAGCTTGTCGGGGTGCTTCGGGTCGATCAGGAAGGTCGAGCTCGACTGCGCGCGCGGCAGGTTCCACACGGCCGGGTGCTTGGAGACCTTCGGCGAGTTCACGAGTTCGACCGTGATTTTGCCGTAGTTGTCGATGAGCGCGTCTTCGGGGGAGCCGTAGTCGTTCTCGCGAAGGATCGTGAACGCGATGCCCTTGTAGGTCTTTCCGCCCTTCACGAGCGCCGGGTCCATGTTCTCCTCGACGATTTTGTAGCAGTTGTCGGCGATCTGAAGCACCTTGCCGCGCGCGTCGGCGAAGAGGTAGTTGGTGCCCCACTTGCCGCTCGCGATGTACCCCTTCTCGACGAACGAGTGAAGCACGGCCTTGACCTCGTCGACGTTCGAGCAGTGCTCGGCGATGTAGCGCGGGACGTAGTGGTTCATGAAGCCGTCGTACTTCGGCGGTTTGACGTCGGGCGTCTCGCCCTTGTACGGCTCGACGTACCACTCGTTGGGCTGCCACTGCGACGGGACGTCCGCCGCTCCGGCGAGGCCCTTCTCGTTGACGAAGAACGACACGCCCGTGTCGGCCGTTCCCATTTCGCCGAAGAACTTGTACGGCTTCTTGCCGCCGGGCGTCGCATCGGTGATTTTCTTGAGATAGCCGGCCTGGAGGTCCGGGGCGGTTTCGCGCGTCTTGTGGAAGATGATCTGTCCGTTCTTCGTGGCGGGCGGCGTGACGGCGAACGACGTGCAGCCGACGCCCTTGTAGAGCAGCGCGAGGTCGCGGTACCGTCCGAACGTGAAGGCGATGTAGAGTTCGCGGTCGATCTTCACGGTGTCGGCGATGGCGTTGAGTTCATCGATCCAGTAGGGGCAGTCGATCTTGCCCGACAGCTCGATCGAGAGCTTCGCGAAGTTCCGGAGCTCCTTTTCCTTGTCCTTCGCGCGCGCGAGGAACGCGTTGTAGGCCTTCAGGATCGACTCTTTGTTCACCTCGCCCCACATCTTCCCGACCTCGACGGCGCTTCCCTCGAGAACCAGGACATCCTTCGCGGGTTCCGCCGCGAAGGCCATGGAGCCGAAACAAACCGCGAGAAGCAGCGACGCAACGATCAAGCGTTTCATTGCATTCCCTCCCTTTCCGAGTAATCCGGTATCAGGTCCTTTCACGCGGTGCTTTCGGGAGCGTTCCTTTTGCGGTGGAGCCTTACTCGATGAATGTCGGCAGATACCTCCTCTCGAGGTCCCGGAATGCGTCGAAGCCGACGAGGCTCTTGAACTCCGCGAACGGCACGACGAGCTCGGTCCGTCCCTCCGCGATCCGGTCGCCCTTGATCGCGTCCAGATATTCGCGCATCCCGCGGACGGCCGCGAAGAGCGGGCCGACGGGGATGCTGACGCGCGCGACGCCGAGCTTCCGGAGCGTGTCGATGGAGACGAGCGGCGTCTTGCCTCCGACGACGGCGTCCATGAGGTTGACGCTGACGGGGGCCTTGATTTCCCTGACGATCTGTTCGATCTGTTCGACGGAGCGCGGGGCCTCGACGAAGATGAGGTCGGCTCCGGCCTGGGCGTAGGCGTTTCCGCGCCGGATGGCTTCGTCGACGCCGGCGACCGCGATGGCGTCGGTCCGGGCGTTGATGACGAAGTCCGGGTCGATCCCGTTGCGCGCTTCCGTGCACGCCCTGATTTTCAGGACCATTTCCTCGAGCGGGATGATCTGCTTGCCTTCGAGGTGTCCGCACCGCTTGGGGAATACCTGGTCCTCGATGTTCATTCCGGCCGCGCCGGCCCGGATGAATTCCCGCGTGACGTACATTGCGTTGATGCTGTTGCCGTACCCGGTGTCCGCGTCGGCCATGACGGGGATGTCGACGGCGTCGACGATGTTCTTCGTGAAGTGGACGACGTCGCTGAACCCGATGAAGGCCATGTCGGGAAGGCCGAGGTACGATGCGGAGAGCCCGAATCCGCTCACCTGGAGCGCCTTGAATCCGCTCTGTTCGATGAGTTTGGCCGATATGACGTCGTGCGCGCCGGGGCAGACGAGCGCGTTTCGTTCGAGGATGTATTTCCTGAGGAGCGATGTCTTTTTCATGCGCGATGACCTCCGATGTATGGCGTTACGCGTGCACGGACGTCGTTCCGAAGAGAATCTTCCGGTCGACGAACCACGCGGCGGCGACAATCCCGAGTCCGATCAGGGAGACGATGTTCTGCGGGAAGAGCAGCATCAGCCCTCCGACGAAGAACGCGATGCAGATCGCCGCGTTGGTCATGAGGCCGTTGCGGTGGCTGAAGAGCCCGTACGCGATGGCGATCGAGCCGATGAATGCGGTTGCGCCGTGCATGAGGACGTCGATGATCGGCGCGCGGCCGACGAGGGCCGGGTTGAGCGCGAAGAAGTAGGGCAGGATGAACGCGACGGCTCCCAGACGGACGGCGAAGAAGCCTGTCTTGACCCAGTCCGCTTTCGCGATGCCCGCGGCCGCGACGGCCGCCGTGCAGGTCGGGGGCGTGACGCCGCCGAGGATCGCCCAGTAGATGAAGAAGAAGTGCGCGGCGACGGGGTCGACGCCGAGCTTGAGCAGCGGCGGGACGAGGATCGAGACCGAGAGGACGTAGGTCGGCACGGTCGGCAGCGACGTCCCGAGAAGGAAGGGGACGATGGTGGCGATCATGAGCGAGAAGTAGATGTTGGTCCCGCCGACGTCCAGGATGACGCCGCTGATCTTCGGGGCGAGCCCCGTCAGGCCGATCAGGTTCACGACCATGCTGACGGAAACGAGGATCGGGACGATCGAGGCGACGTCGCGCCCGCCCTCGGCCATTGCGTCGACGATGAGCCGGAGCGTCTGTTTCATGTCCCGTTTGAAGAGGCCGATGACGAAAAACACGCCGAGCGCCGAGAGGCAGGCATAGAACCCGGCGAGCTGCAGCGGCTGCCCGATCCCGATGAGCCAGAGCAGCAACCCCGTCGGGATCAGAAGTCCCGCGAGACGTTCGAACGTGAGGATATCCTTCCACTTCGGAATGTCCTCTTCCGGCAGTTTCTTGATTCCCATCCGGACGGTGCGGAAATGGACGCCGCTGAACACGCCCGTGTAGTAGAGAAGGCACGGGAGCAGCGCGTACCCGATGATGTAAAAGTACGAGATGTTCAGGAACTCCGCCATCATGAACGCGGTGATGCTCATGATCGGGGGCGTGATGCCGCCGCCGGACGACGCGATGGCTTCGACCGCGCCCGCGAACTCCGGCTGGTACCCCAGTTTCTTCATGAGCGGAATGGTGTACGTTCCCGTCACCATCACGTTTGCGACCGCGCTGCCCGAGATGCTTCCGAACAGCGCGCTCGAGACGACCGCAGCCTTCGCCGGACCGCCGACGTACTTTCCGGTCATGGCCAGCGCGATGTCGATGAAGGTCTTGCCGCCGCCGGTCGCCGAGAGCAGCGAGCCGAAGATGATGAACATCGAGATGAAGGTCGCCGACATTCCGGTGACGCTTCCGAAAATCCCGAGCGGCGAATAGTAGAGCGAGTTGACCACGAATTCCATGTCGATGCCCCGCAGCTTCCATATCCCCGGGAACCAGGACCCCGCGAAGATGTACCCCAGCAGCAGGAAGACCATGATCGGGATGGCGATTCCGACGGTGCGGCGCGCCGCTTCGAGGACGACGAGAATGAGCGCGACGCCGATCGCGAGGTCGAATGTTCCCGCCCCGGTCAGCCCGGTGTAGATGTCCATGGCCTTCAGGAAGGCGTTGACGTTGGCGGCGAGGAGCAGGACGATGATGCACATGTCCGCGATCGCGATTCGGCTCGTGGGCGCGTCGTCCGTCCGTCTGCGCCCCAGCGGATAGTTGAGGAAGGCGATGGTCAGGCCGAACGCCACGTGAACGGCGCGGAACTGGATGTCGAGCAGCCCCGTGAGGTAGATCGGACCGAAGAGCTGGAAGAGCGCGAGAAGAATGCCGAGCGCGAAGAGAATGTTGGTTCGTGTTTTCCCGGGTGTGAAAAAGGACAAAGTCCATCCCTCCTGTTCGTTTTCAGGCCGCCTCTCCGGAGAAAGACGGCCCGAAACACAACGTGGCTCTTACTTCGTTCCCTTGTACTCGGGGGGTATGAACCGCGCGGGGACGTCGATGCCGCGTTCTTTCGCGTACCGGACAAGTCCGGCGTGGGCGGGAACGACATCGTCGCCCGCGTACTTGAAGTAGTCCGCTACGGGATCGAAGCCCTTGACCGGGCCATACGCCGAGGCGACTTCAGCGAATCCCTCGAAGTACGCCTTGACGATCTTGTACCCGACTTCCTCCGACATCGCGGCGGTCGCGACCGCGCCGGCGATCGGGCATTCCTCCCAGATCGGCCCGACGTCCGGGAATTCCTTGATGCTTCCCTTCGGACGCTCGAGGAAGCTCATATACGGGATGTCCTTCTGTATTTTCGCGACGTCTTCCTTCGAGTAGCCGATGACGGTCAGCGGCGTCATCAGGTTGACCTCGATGAGCGATGCGTCGATGTTGTTCAGGCCGCTGGACTTCTGGATGCCGACGATCCGTCCTTCCTTGAGGGCGTTGACCGCGTCGCCGTAGGCGGACGGGACGAGCTGGATCCCGTATCCCAGGATCGTGTTGTACTGCATGACGTAGGCCGCTGAGGCCGAGCCGGGGATGCCGGGGTTGAACTTCTTCCCCTTGAGGTCGCCGAACGTCGTGACGCCGGAGTCCTTGCGGACGTAGAGCCGGTCCGCGAACACGTTCCGCAGGAACAGCCACCGGACGTCTTTGAACGCCTTGCCCTTGAAGCCCTCGATGCCCTTGTAGAGCTGGAGCGAACCCGGAAGGTCGACGGCGAGCGCGAAGTCGAAGATTCCGGCGCTCAGCTTGCGCAGGTTGTCCATACCCGCGCCGCTTTCGACCACGGTGACGTTGACGCCGACATTCGCCTTGTTGATGACGTTGGCCGCGGCCACGCACCACGCGTACACGCCCGAACTCGACGAGGTGCTGCCCATGTTCAGATGGACGTCGGCGGCGGGAGCCGTCCCGACCGCGAGCCCGACAACGAGAAGCGACAGAACCAGAATGCTGTAGAAGCCCTTCGTGCGCTGTTTCATCTTATATCCCTCCTGTCATGATCTTTCCCGTACAAACGGAGAAGAGAACGCCGCAGGGGTTTTTTTGCGGATGATCCGGATTCATCCCTCCCTTCGGGGGCGATCCGATGCCTGCGGATCGAGAACGAAACCGCCGTGCCGTTTCAGGTATTCCACAAGTCCGCCTTCCTTCAGGATGTCGAGCATGACGGGCGAAAGCGGCGTCATCGGGAGCGTCGTTCCCCTGTCGGGGAGTTCGACGGTCGTGCTTCCGATGTTCACGATGATGCGGTCGCCTTCCGCGATCGAATCCGTGTCGCAGAGGAACGCCGGGATGCCCTGGTTGATCGCGTTGCGGAAGAAGATCCGCGAGTACGATTTCGCGAGGACGGCCGCGATCCCGGCGCAGCGGATCGCTATCGGGGCCTGCTCGCGCGACGAGCCGCAGCCGAAGTTGCGCCCCGCGACGATCATGTCGCCTGGGAGGATCGTCTTCGAAAAGCCGGGGAAGAGATCCTCGAGAAGATGCTCGGCGAGCGAGGAGAAGTCGAGCGTCTTCGTGTACTTTCCGGCGATGATGTAGTCCGTATTGATGTCGTCGCCGAAGCGCCGGGCGCGGCCGTTCAGGATGTTTTCCATAATCTCGTCTCCTCCCGCCTTCAGCGGATGTACGGCCGCGGGTCGGCGATCCGGCCTTCGAGCGCGGACGCCGCGCAGGTCGCGGGCGACGCCAGGTAGATGCCCGCCTTGTTGTTCCCCATGCGCCCCTTGAAGTTCCTGTTGGCCGTGGAGAGGACGTTTTCGCCGTCGCCGGGGACGCCGAGATGCGTTCCCGGACACGGGCCGCACCCCGGCGGCAGGATCACGGCTCCGGCGGCCGCCAGCTTCGTGATGACGCCCTCCGTGAGCGCGTCGACCAGCGTCTGCCGCGACGAAGGACACACGAGCAGCCGGCAGTTCGCCGACACGCGGCGGCCGTCGAGGATGTCGGCGGCGATTCGCAGGTCGTCGAGCCGTCCGTTCGTGCACGTCCCGATGTACACCTGCGACACGGCCGTTCCCGCGAGGTCCGCAGCCGGGACGACCGAATCCACCGAATGCGGGCGGCTTACGAGCGGCGGGATCCGGGACGCGTCGATCTCCATGCGTGACCGGAACGCCGCGTCGTCGTCGTCGAACGCGGGGCGCGCTTCGCGTGCGTATTTTCCTTCCAGATACCGGGTCGTCTTTTCGTCGGCCTCCATGAGCCCGACCTTCGCGCCGCACTCGATGGCCATGTTGCTGAGCGTCAGCCGTTCGGAGACGGACATCCCGCGGATCGTATCCCCGCCGAAGGATATGGCGAGGTAGTCCGCCCCGTCCGAGCCGATCTTCCCGATCAGATGGAGCATGAGGTCCTTCGCGCAGGTCCCCTTCGGCATCGTTCCGCCGAAGACGACCTTCATGGTGTCCGGAACGCGGAGCCAGAGCTTTCCCGTGAGGAGCACGCCGGACATGTCCGACGACCCGATGCCGAACGCGAAGACATTCAGCGCCCCATAGGTGCAGGTATGCGAGTCCGCGCCGACGGCCAGGTCGCCGGGAACGACGAGCCCCTGTTCGACGACGAGCTGGTGGCAGACCCCCTCGCCGACGTCGTAGAGCCGGATGCCCTGCTCCGATGCGAACGTCCGCAGGAGCGAATGGAGGTTGCTGATCCGCTCGTTGGGGCTCGGCGCCGCGTGGTCCAGCATGATGACGACCTTCGACGCGTCCCAGACCTTTTCGCGGCCGTATTCCCGGAAGGCCGTGATCGCGATCGGGCCCGTGGTGTCGTGCGTCATCGCGAGGTCGACGTCCGCGACGACGAAATCCCCCGCCTTCGCGTCATGCCCGACGTGCGCCGATATGATCTTCTCGACCGCCGTCTTTCCCATGCGCGTCCTACGCCCGCGTCGTGAGGAGGTCCGCCAGCGTGTTGAAGCTGTCGAGCCGTTCGAGGTTGAGCACCGTGTCGATGATTTTCTCGATTTTTTCGCCGTCCGGGATCGCCCGTTCGGAGAGCGTCCGGAACTTCCAGAGCAGCTCCTCGTGCGTGAACGGGTTCTTCGGGTGCCCCTTCGGGTACGTCTCGCCGATGTTGTAGACCGCGCCGTCCTTCAGGACGAGGTCGACCTTGACCGTGTAGCGCAGGTGGCGCGGCAGCTTTTCGATCTCCTCGTCGTGGATCACTTCGACTTTTTTGGCGTATTCGAGGATCTTCGGATCGCGGATCTTCTCCTCGGTGAACTGGTGGATGAACGCGTTGCCCTCAAGCAGCGTGACGGCGCAGACGTACGGGTGGCTGAGCTGCGCGGCCACGACGCTCGTGATCGCGTCCGATCCCACGGAGTACTTGTGCGTGATCGATGTCGTGTGGACGACGATCTTCTCGATGTCGTCGGCCTTCACGTCCGGGTGTTCCTTCTGGAACGTGCGCAGCGCGCCGATCGTCGTGTGCTTGCTCCGGCACGTTGAGTAGAATTTCAGTCCGATGCCCATGAGTTCCCAGCGCGAGCCCAGGTCGCCGCTCGTCCGCTCGACGTCGTAGACGTCGTCGGTGAAGCAGTTGTAGAAGCCGCCGAACTTGTTCTCGAACACGTCCTCGATCCCCGTGAAGCCCTGCTTCGCGAGCAGCGCGCCGATGATCGCGCCTTCGGAGGACTTCGACGGGACGATGCGCTTGGCCATCGACGCGAACTGGACGGCCTGGAGCCCGCCGGCCCAGTTTCCGGCGATTCCCATCGCGTGGCCCATCTGTTCCGGCGTGAGGCCGAGCATGTGGCCGACGCCCGCAGTGGAGCCGAACGGGCAGCACGTTCCGGTGTTGTTCCAGCCCTGGTGCGCGATCTCCATGCCGACCGGGGCGGCGACGCGGCAGGAGATCTCGTAGGCGAGCGCGGCGGCCGTCAGGAAGTCCTTGCCGGTCATGGTCCCCTGCATCTCCGCGAACGCCGTGATGCAGCCGAGGACCCCTGTCGAGACGTGGATGATCCCGTCCGTGTGCGTGTCGTCCAGCTCGAAGGAGTTGATGGCCGAGCCGTTGAGCATCATCGCGTTGACCACGGAGGTCTTCCGGTCGGTTCCCCAGATGCTCGCTTCCTTCCGGTCGCTCATGCGCTCGAGCGTGTCCCGGTAGATCCGCATCCACGGCGTCGTGGAGCCGAAGAGCCCGCAGCCGTAGCAGTCGAGCAGCACGCGCTTGAGGTGGTCGAGAACCTCCTGCGGGATGTCCTCATAACGCAGTTCTGAGGAAAATTTCGACAGCCTTTCGTTGATCACATCGAACATGGCGATCTCTCCTTATGTCTTCAGAATTGAAGCAGGCAGGCGAAGGACGATACGTCCGCGCACTCCCGGATGGACATTGCGCTCTTCATGATCGCTTCGGCGCGCGCGTCGTCGATGACGCCCGCCGTGACGTCGCGGAATTTCGCGCGCAGTTCGTCGTCGGTCATCGGGTTCTCCGGGTCGCCCTTCGCGTGGTCGATCCGCGCGGAGGCCGCGTTTCCCGACCGGTCCCGGATCTCGACGATCATCGACCGCGGGTTCGGGTAGAGCTTCTGGATTGCCTCGTCGACTTCGATCCGGACGAGGTCGGACACGCGCCGGACCTCGGGGTCCGCGATCGCGTCGTCTTCGTATTCGCCCAGTCCCGCGCGGCCGCGAACGAGGATCGACGCGATGCCGTACTGGATGCTGAGGCGGGCGTGCAGCGGCGAGCGGTAGTCGGGGATGTCCGACCCCTGCTTGGCGTTCCGGTGCGTGCGGACGACGATCGATTCAATGTCGGCCGCTCGGAACGGGTGCTGCGCGAGGTCGTTCTGCGCAGCCTCGATGGCGTAGTGGACGTACCGGCAGGAACACCACGGCTTGAAGTAGATCCGCAGGAAATTCCAGTCCTGCCCGAGGCCGTCCGTCACGACCGACGGGTCGGCCCCGTCGGGCGCGAAGCAGTGGAAGAAGCCGAGGCGCCCTTCGAGGATTTCTTCGGGGCCGGTCATTCCCTCCTTTGCGAGCGTCGCCGCGAGAATTCCGTTCCGGGCGGCGTTCCCGGGGTGCAGGTGCTTGGAGATCGATCCGTCGATTTCGTACTGGTTGATTCCGGAAGCGAGGCTTCCGGCGAGGCCGAATGCGTTGACGGTCGTTTCCGCGTCCAGCCCGAGGATCTTGGCGGCCGCGGCCGTCGTTCCGAATGTCGCGATCGTCCCGGTCGGGTGGAAGCCCCGGAGGTAGTGTCCGGGGTTGATCGCCGTTCCGATGCGCAGCGAGACTTCGTATCCCGCGACGACAGCCTCGATGAGTTTCCGGCCCGATATGCGCTTCGCCTGTCCGAGCGCGAGCGCCGCCGGGATGATCGAGGCTCCGGGGTGATACGTGGCGTGCTTGGAGCCGTCGTCGAGTTCGAGCGCGTGGGAGGCCATCCCGTTGACGAGCGCCGCCGTCATCGGCGACCGCGAGATCGTGCTCCCGGCCACGGCCGAGTCGCCGCGCTCGTCGAGCCCGGCCGCCAATCGCCTGCCCGCCTGTCCGGCCTGCGAAAGACGGCTTCCGGCGAGCATCGCGCCCGTCGTGTCGAGCAGACAGCGGTGCGTCTGATGGACGACGGCCTCCGGGAGCGATTCGAGCGTCAGCGACGCGGCGAATCGGGCGAGGCGTTCCGTGAGCGACGGCGGCGCGGATGCGGCGTGCGTCTCCATTCGCGGTCCTTCCGCCTAGTCGTCCCAGGGGACTTCGAGCGCGAAGAGCGGCGCGTACTGCTGACAGCCGTACACGTCCGTCTCGCCGGGGCCGCCGCTCGGGATCCGCCGCCGGATATTGGCCTTGATCCCCATGCCCGGGTCGAAGAACATGAAGTCCTCGATCCGTTCCGCGGGCAGGCTGTACGCGTCGGCGATCGCCTGTTGCGTGACGGCGCCCGATTTCTTGACTCGCTCGTAGACGCTGCGGTCGGCAAAGATGATTTCGAGCGTGATCATGAAGCTCCCCGCGTTCTTGCTGCGGATGGTCCGCGCAAGGTCGCAGATGTTTTTCGTCTTCATCGTGTGCAGAACCCCCCTTTGGCCGCGTGGGCCGCAAAACAGCCGAGAATGTCCCCGTATGTCACGGAGTCGATGTCCGACTCCACGCAGATGTTCCACAGATCGTTCACGAACGCCTCCGGCGCGTAGGGCGCGAGCATGAGCGCGAGCTTTTCGAGAAGGTCGCCGTCGCTCACGGGGTTCTCCGGTTCGCCCTTCGCGACCGGAATGCCGCGCTCGAAGGTCCGCCCGTCGCGCAGCGTCACGCGCATCCACGCGCCCCGCTCTTCGGGGTAGATCGCGTCCATACGTTCGTCCGCCTCGATCGTGACGGACCGGGCGAGGCGTCGGAGCCCCTCGTCGCCGATCAGTCCGGGCGTGTAGTCCTGAAGCGTGACGTTGCCTTTCCGGAGCGCCACGGCGAGCGAGAAGGGCATGCTGAACATCGCCTCCTCGAACGTCTCCGGCGTGAAGACCTGTCCCACCTCGACGATCCCGAGCGTGTAGGTCCGCACGAGGATCGATTCGACGTCCGCGTCCGTGCAGCCGAGGGCCGAGCGCGCCTCGCGGACGAGGTCGATCGCGGCGTGGCAGTGGCGGCAGGTCGGGTAGAGCTTCGTGTAGGTCAGCAGGATCTCCCACCGTTTCCCGAGGTCGCCGGTGAGCGCGTCTTCCGAGTATTCCCCGGCGCACATGGCCTTGAGCCAGCCGTGCTGTCCCTCGAAGAGCGTCCGGGGCGATTTCGCCCCCGCGCGCGCGAGGTCGGCCGCGAGAACGCCCGCCATCGCGGCCTTTCCCGGCTGGAGCGTCTTGATGCCGGGGTTGTCGTGAAGCATTTCCTGGAGCCCCGCGCTCTGGAGCCCGCCCATCGACATCGCGTAGGCGAACGGCTCGGGGTCGAGCCCCAGGAGAGCCGCGCACCCGGCCGCAGCGCCGATCGAGCCGCACGTTCCGGTGGAGTGGAAGCCCCGCTTGAGATGCGACGGGTTGATGGCCCGGGCCGCGCGAAGCATCGCGTCGTATCCGACCGCGACGGCCTTCAGGATTGAGCGGAACGAAGAGCCCTCGCGCTCGCCGACCGCGAGGACGGCCGGGATGACCGCGACCGCCGGATGCGAGGTGCCCCACCGGTGGCCGTCGTCGAGTTCGATGGAGTGCGCCATGATCCCCGTCGCCATCGCGGCGTTCATCGCCGGGACCTTCGTCCCGTCGCAGAGGATCACAGCCTCGGGCTTTCCGCCTATGCCGCGCGCGTAGGCGTTCCAGATCGCGGCGACGTCCCCCTCGCAGTATCCGGCCACGGTCTCGCAGAGGAAGTCCGCCAGCGTCCGGCGGGCCTTCGCGAGAACCCGCTCCGGAATGTCGCCGGGCCCGAGAGGCGCGTAGAAGTTCGCGAGCGTGCAGAGCGGCGTGTTGGTGACGTCCGTCGCCATCGTCCTATTTCCCGGATACCGTCTCGAACGTGTAGCGGAAGATCTCCGGGTCGAGCGGGTCGGAAAGCGTGAGCAGATGGTCGACGGTCCAGCGGTAGGCCTTGTTCTTCGGGAAGAGGGGTTCGTCGGTGAGCAGCGCGACCGAGCCGCCCGAGGAGTTCATCTGCCCGGGGTAGCTCATGTAGAAGAAGCGGAACTTCGCGCACTTCGCGACGGACGTCGCGAGTTCGACATCCTTCGAGATGACCTCGATGACGACCGCGACCTCGTGGGAGAGCGTCTGTTTGACGGGTTCGATCTCCTGCATGACGGCGTTCGCGCCGTAGACGTGGAAGAGCAGCTCGTACAGGCCGTCGCGGTGCGCCCCGATGATCTGCGAGACCTTCTTGCGCGTGTCGGCCAGGATCTGGTCCATGTGCGCGATCGCGCGCGTGTCGCGGATTCCGACGAGGTGGTAGACGCGGTGTCCGGCCTCGCCCGCGCCTTCGAGCTTGACCTTGTAGCTTCCGTCGGGCGACGGGACGAAGCGGCTTCCCGTGACGCGGCAGATCCGGTCCGTCTGCGCCTCGTAGACGCTCGCGTGCATGTCGAGAATTCCGCCGGGGAGCGCCTGGACGAACGGGTTCGTGCGCTCGTACATCGAGTGCGCGGCCACGCTGTGCGGCGTCGCCTGCTGGTCGGGGTGCATCGGCTCGATCGTGAAGCAGTCGTCGTACACGGTCCCGATGATCGATTCCTTGACCTTCTGCGGCCAGCACACGAGGGAGGCGCACTCCGCGGCCTTGCCCATGTGCAGGCTGACGCCCCGGTCGAACCCCTTGAAGACGGGATACGCGGCGAGCAGCGTGTCGTCGCAGGAGCGCCCCGCGATGATGACGTCCGCGCCCTTCGCGAGCGCGTGGACGATCTGTTCGATGCCCATGCTCGCGGTCACGTTCGTCGTGTTGTCGAGCACCTCGTCCGTGAGCGGGAACGCCGCGCCGAGAACCTCCGTGCCGCCGCTGCGGACGCGAGAGCGAAGCGTGTCCATCGGGATCTGGGAGTAGATCAGCGCCATCGTGAAGGGCTCCATCTTCCGTTCCTTCGCGACGGTCCGGATGATGTCGGCGTAGAGGTTGACGCCCCGGTCCGTTCCGGTGGTGCTGCACGACCCCACGATCATCGGGACCTTCTTCTTCCGCGACTCGACGAGCATGATCTCGAGGTCGTGCCGCTCCCATTCGTAGGGGTTGTGCGGCATGTCCGCGCCCAAAAACGTCGGCCCCGCGTCGGCCGTCCCCGCATCGGCTCCGAAAAAGTCGATATCCCGCTTGACGCCCTCGTAGAAGGACCCTTCCTCGATGATGTTGTCGCCCAGATTCCCCGTAGAGACCAGTAAGGAAACTTTCCGCACGGATACATCTCCTCCTCTGACGGTCTGTGATATGCCGTTATTGTGTAGAAAACGGAAGCGCATTGCCGAACTTGTGTCAAGAATAATCGAGCAAATTTTGCTTGTCAAGGGGAATATGCATTCTTTTGACAGAATGACCGCAACGATTGCGTTTTTTCAGGCGCCCGGGTATGATGTTCGGCGCGGAGCGCGCGCCGCTTGTCTCTTCCGCTTGTGTGAAGGAAAGGCGCGGTTTTTCGCGGGAAAGTTGCGGGGCGTTCCCCTGGGGGGATTCCCGTTCCCGAATTTTCGTCGTGTGGGATATTCGCCTCCAGGGGGTGTCGTGCGGGGGGAACGGGCGGTTTTGTTCGGAACATAAAACGGCATCGCATTGCCGAAAAAATCGGACGGAGGGTATGGCATACTATTCGTCCGGGGGAGGGAGCGCCATTGTTCGAAATTGAAGCATATCCGGACACGATCGTCGAAATTCTTCGGATCCTCTACTTTTCCGGCGGCATCCAGGCGTCGGGCGACCTGCAGAACGCGCTCCGGAAGAGAAGCATCGAACTGGAGCTCCGGACGATCCGATACCATCTCGCGAATCTGGAAAAGGACGGCATCGTCCGGCGTTTCGGGAACAAGGGCGTCGTCCTGACGGAGCGGGGCGTCGAGGAGGCCCGGATGCTGCTGGTCTTCGACCGGATCGGCGTGTCCTCCGCGGAGATCGAGCGGATCGCCGCGGACAGCGACTACGACCCCGCCGCCGATACGGGGAAGGTGCTGGTGAATACGCTGCTGATCGGAGAAAACCGGCTGGACGATGTCCTCGGCGTTCTGGCCGCGACGTCGGCCAGTCCGGTGATCATCTCGTCCCGCGTGGGGCTCGTCCGCTCCGGCGAACGGCTCTGGAACTTCGTCGTCCCGCAGGGGCATGTCGCGCTGCTCGGAATCACCGCGCGCAATTACGACGTCTTCCTCCAGAAGCGGCGGATCCCCACCGAAACGATCGCGACCGTGCTGCTGCGGATCGAGGACAACGAGCCGAAGGGCATCGCCGACATTCTCTTTCATTCGGGAACCACGCTGAGCCCCGGTGAACTGCTGATCCGCGGGAGGTACACGTCCGTCTCGGACGTCGTCCGGACGGGAAACGGCCTCGCGACCGCCTCGATAAAGACCTTCCCGCCGCAGTTCTTCGACGAGGTCGCCGAAATGCTGCATTCGCTCGACCGGACGGCTTTTTCCGGGCTGATCGAGATGAAGGGGCAGCTTCCTCCCGCGTATCGCATGAGCTACAGGGACCGGGAGAAGGGGTATATGCTCGTCTACGGCGGCGCGAACTTCTTCGCGCCCCTCGTGGAGCAGCATCTTGCGGAAAACCTGCGCATCAGCCACGCGCTCTACGATATTTCTCGGATGCGCCCCGTCGCGGAGCTTCTGCGGCCG
>ERZ1645192.2549-NODE-2549-length-15044-cov-20.810861_pt1 | contig 15044 bp, 12 predicted proteins | sample MGYA00575354_ERZ1645192 | MGnify/ENA primary metagenome ERZ1645192 (study PRJEB40844, sample SAMN11349763) | freshwater sediment metagenome | isolation source: river sediment | host: Sediment | place: India: Faizupur Khadar , New Delhi | collected 2017-02-21 ... | reverse complement strand
TCGGTTATTACCGCATTGTGGTCGGACTGGTGATCATCATCCTGCTGATTACGGGCAAAAGTTTAACCATCCTGTAATGTCATTCCAGTTTGAAAAAGGGGAGATCCTGCTGGTTGGTAAACCTTATTCCTGGACCTCTTTCGATGTGGTGGGCAAAATACGCTCACTGATCCGCCGTTACACGGGATTAAAAAAAATAAAAATCGGACATGCCGGCACCCTCGATCCGTTGGCTACGGGATTGCTGATCCTTTGTACGGGCAAATTCACTAAACGGATAGAAGAGTTCCAGGAACTGGACAAGGAATACACCGGTACTTTCAGATTGGGGATCACCACCCCTTCGTATGACCTGGAGACTGAACCCGGTGTGGCGCGGCCGGTGGACCACCTGACCCCTGAAGCACTGGTTGAAGCTGCAGCGAAGCTTACCGGCACCTACGACCAGGTGCCCCCCCTCTATTCTGCCCGGTGGATCGACGGGAAAAGAGCTTACACCTTTGCCCGTAAGGAGGTCGACAAGCCAATCGAACCCCGCAAGGTGACCATTACCGCTTTTGAACTGTCGGGGATTGCTTTACCGGAGATAGAATTCAGGGTGGTTTGCAGCAAAGGTACTTATATCCGTTCACTGGCGCGCGATTTCGGGGAAGCCCTTGGTTGTGGAGCCCATCTTACTGCCCTTTGCCGCACCCGGATCGGCCCGTATCACCTCAGGGATGCATTTACGCTGCAGGAAATAGAAGAACAAATTCAATGGAGCGGACTGCAGGAGCCATCGTCAACGCAATGAAATTCATTCATCCGAAGATATATTTTGAAACATTATGACATCTTTTAAAAAAACTGCATGGCGCCCCATAACGTTGGTCTCAGCCGGACTGATCGTTGGGGTTTTGATCGTTGTACTCCTCCTGACGGTTAACAGAAATGGCAGGGATTCCAGGCGTCAGCACGAGTTTTACCTGGCCTCGCTCAACAAAACGGCACCGGTAAAACAAAAAGCCTCCGGGAAAAAAAATCTTGATGAGCCGGGAATGGCAGCTTTTCATGATTTTCTGATGACTTTTGATCCTGCCACCGGCAAAGTCCCTCGCGAACGGCTCTTTGCAGCCAGGGAACAGACCCGGCGCCTGGAAACCCTCAAGCAACGCGATCCTTTTCAATGGCAGGGCTATCCGTCGGATATGGGCGGACGAACCCGCGCCATAATGTTCGATCCCAACGATCCCCAGCATAAAAAAGTCTGGGCCGGAGGAGTGACGGGGGGCTTGTGGTACAATAACGATATCACCCTGGCTTCCAGCCCGTGGATCCCTGTAGGGGACTTTTGGTGCAACCTCTCCATTCGTTGCCTGACGTATGACCCGATGGATCCGCAAATGTTTTATGCGGGTACCGGCGAGGTGGAGACAGCCATGCAGACCTACCGGGAAAGCTCCGGATTGGGTTTTGGCATCTTTCGCTCGACCGACGGCGGGAGTACATGGAATCCCATTCCCGGAACCGAACAGTTTGCCTATATCACCGACCTCGTGATCAGGGTTGAAAACGGCCAGAGTGTGATCTATGCCGGTGTAGCCTCCGGACTGTACAAAGACAGCCAGCACCAAAGTCTTCCTTCCGACGGGCTTTTCCGGTCAACTGATGATGGTGCCACCTGGCAGCAGGTCCTTCCGCTGATCCAGGGATCAGAAGTGCCTTATTGTGTTTCGGATATCGCGCTCGGAGCCGACAACAGAATCTATGTCGGAACGCGCCCCAACCTCGACGGCGAAGGCGCTGCCGTATTGCTCTTTTCTGACGATGGCTCCAACTGGACTGTCAATACCCAGTATCAGGCAGAAATACTGAATACCCCGTCACGGAACATCCCCGGGAGGGTCGTATTGGCTCCGGCCCCCTCTGATGCAAATGTTGTTTACGCCCTGGTTGCTTCGGGCAATGTGAATTCCTCCAACGGTTTCCAGTATTTTTATTGCTATCACATCCTCCGTTCGGCAGATAAGGGGCTGACATGGACCAAAAAGAACCTTCCGGGAGATCTGACTTCCGGGAATAATTTTGCTACCATCGCCTGGCATGCCCTGGATATCGCGGTTGATCCCAACAATTCCAACGCTTTGTACATCGGCGGACTGGACCTTCACAAGTCGGTTACCGGTGGAAACAATTGGATAAGGGTAAGCAACTGGGCCGACATGTACTATGGAGGAGGACCCGATTACGTCCATGCCGACCAGCATGCCATCGTGTATCGTCCCGGATCTTCTAATGAAATTGTCTTCGGCAGCGACGGCGGTGTCTTTTATACAGCCAATGGAAGTACAGCCAATCCCACCATGGAAGAACACAACAAAGAGTACTCCACCCTCCAGTTCTACTCCTGTGCACTGTACCCCGAACCCGGGATCATGCAGTTTTATGGGGGGCTCCAGGACAACGGTTGCCTCTTTTATCTTGGTAATAATCTAACTATTAATGACATGGTCAGCGGAGGCGATGGCGCTTATTGTTTTTATGACAAAGACGAGCCCGGAATTTCCATCACCTCGCTGTACTATAACCAGTATTACGTTTTCGTTGACGGAAACATGCAGAATGTGCTGTCTAATTGGTCAAGCGGCACTTTTGTCAGCGCAGCCGATCTGGACTACAAAAAGAATTATCTCTTTTGCAATGCCGTGGATTATATAGGCGGTCATCAGGACCAGATACTGCGGTTATCAAACCTTACCGGGAATGGTTCAGGGACCTTTCTAAACCTGAATACAGGCGTTCCTGTGTACTTTTCAGCGCTAACCTGGTCGCCTTATTCCCCGACAGGAAAATCGACGCTGTTCGTTGGTTCCCAGTCGGGGAGGTTATTTCGTGTGACAGAAGCCCAGTCGAACGCTCCGCTCGTAACAGAGATCGGCGATCCTGACTTCCCGATGGCCAACATTTCGTGCATTGCCCTTGGAAATTCACAGGATACCATCATGGTGACCTTTTCCAACTTTGGCGTCTCTTCAATATGGCAGACATACAACGGCGGAAGTTCCTGGCAAACCATCGAAGGGAACCTGCCCGATATGCCGGTACGGTGGGCTATTTATCATCCGGAAAACAACAAGATGGCGATGATTGCCACGGAAACGGGCGTTTGGCATTGTGTCAATCTGTCGGCAGGCAATGTGGAGTGGTTCCCTGTGAATACCGGGATGGCCAATGTAAGGGTCGACATGTTGCAGATGCGCGCATCGGATCACACGGTGTTGGCAGCAACCCACGGCCGTGGGATGTTCTCCACAGTATGGGATGTTACCACCGGATCTCCCGGCATGGAAAAGCCGGTTTTCGGCTTGTTCCCGAATCCTTCGCATGGGAAGATCTTTGTTTTTTTGCCATCTGCCACCTCCTCCGTTTTTTCAGTCACGGTAACGGATGCTCTCGGCAAGGCTGTTATTCGTTGTCAGATCACCAGTGATGCGCAACATGGAACAAGGGAACTCAACCTCTCTTCCCTTCCGAAGGGAATCTATTGGGTTACGCTGGAATCCGCAGGTGCGAAAACAAGTTCAGAGAAAGTAATTTTGTATTAGTAACGACCAGATGGGGTTTAAAAATTATCAGTTATTCTCTCCGGAGTATTATATGACGGAGGCGTTAAGAGAGGCGCAAAAAGCTTTGGACCGCGATGAAGTGCCGGTGGGGGCTGTGATTGTTTGCAACAAAACGATCATTGCCCGCGCGCACAACCTCACGGAAACGCTTCATGATGTAACGGCTCATGCCGAGATGCAGGCTTTTACTGCTGCTGCCGGATATCTGGGAGGTAAATACCTGAACGAATGTACGCTTTTTGTCACCCTTGAACCTTGTGTAATGTGTGCAGGGGCTGCTTTCTGGACCCGTTTGGGAGGAATGATCTATGGGGCATCGGATGAAAAACGCGGTTACACCCTCACCGGTGCTTCGCTATTGCATCCCGGGACCCAGGTGGCTTCGGGAATCCTGGCGGCCGAAAGCAGGCAATTGTTGCAGGAATTTTTCAAAAGAAAAAGGACATGATCGGAACCATTGACAACCTGATAAATTTATTGGGTGAGTTTTTCCAGAAGAAAGAGATCCTGAATCTGATCAAAGAAGTGGGAGAAATTTCGGGATTGCTGTGGGAGCGCGGATGGGCCGAAAGGAATGCCGGGAACTTTTCGATCAACATTTCTGAGCATTATACCAAAAAAGAGCTGGAGGCGCTTTCATCCCATCCTTTTTTCCCTTTACAGACGCCCTATCCGGCCTTATCGGGGCAGTTGTTATTGGTTAGCGGAGCAGGAACCCGGATGCGCAGGATTGCCCGGCACCCGGCAGCCAATGTTTGTTTCCTTTACATGAATGAAACCGGAGCAGCTTATCATATTGTAAGTGTCGAACGAGGGGAAATTCCGGTTAAACCCACTTCGGAACTGGCAACGCATCTTGCTATTCATCAGGCACTAAGGCAAAAGAACAGGCCTGAAAAGGCACTCCTTCATGCCCATGTGACCGAACTCATTGCCATTACCCAGTTGCCCGGTTTCGATAACGAAGAGCGGTTAAATGAGATTCTTTTTAGAATGCATCCCGAAGCAGCCTCTTATGTTTCCGGAACAGTTGGATATGTGGGCTATCAGTTACCCGGAACTGAAAAACTGGCCCGTGTAACGGCGAAAACGATGGCTGACCGGCGTGTGGTTCTATGGGAAAAGCATGGTTGTCTGGCCGTTAACAAAACCCTTGCCGAAGCTTTTGATGACCTTGACCTTTTGGCCAAATCGACCCGGATCTATTTTCTTTGCAAGTCGACCGGTATAGAGCCACAAGGATTGACGCCTGCGCAAATCGAAGAGATTCGGAATCAGGAGTAGATGATTTTATGCCAACGTCATGGTTGTTTATGAAAAACAAAAAAAATCCCATAAAACCGATAGGTTTTTACTAAGTTTTTTGTATATTTGTTCTTTTCTCGCCCGATGGGAACAACCAAAGTAATACTTTTTGAGGATGAGCTTCTCTTAGCCACCGATCTCAAGAGGCAGATTGCTCCTCACGGCTTTGAAGTGTGTGCCATTTTTGCAAGGGCTGAAGAGGGGCTGGCGTATCTTGACAAGATAGAAAAGAAAGAAGAATTACCCGAAATCATCCTGATGGATATCACCCTGGCAGGCCCCATGGATGGTTTTGAAGCTGCCCGCCTTATTACCGGACGCTATTCCAGCGCCATTGTGTTTCTTTCAGGCGTGAACCGTACCAAAGAATTGCAGCAGAATGGTTCTGATAACTCCGGTAACTTCTTCCTGGTAAAACCTGTTGATCTCAACCGGGCGATAATCACATTGAAGTTAGCCCTTATTTCCTGTGGTGAGAAAAATACACGAAACCAGTCCCGTCATACTTTTAAACTGCCGGCAGGCTGAATTTCCCTTTTTGCAAAACTGTTATCTTTGCATCGGCCCGACAGGGTCGAAATCGTGTATACTTAACGCTGAAAACCATGGCAATCACCCGTCAACAAGCCATTGACCTGCTCCATCACCATGTGAAAAATGAAAAGATGATCTTTCATTGCCTTGCCTCGGAAGCCGTCATGAAAAGCCTCGCTGTTAAAATGGGAAAAGATCCGGAAAAGTGGGGTTTGGCCGGTCTGTTGCACGACCTCGATGTGGAGGTAACCCATGCTGATCCCTTGATTCATGGTACTCAGACAGAAGTGTTGTTAAAAGATTTTGATGTTGATCCGGAGATCTTGGACGCCATCAGGATGCACAATGAATGTTCTGCAGGCCGGGAACGCAGCACCGATTTTCAGCATGCCCTGGCTGCAGGAGAGACCATTACCGGACTGATCACTGCCACTACCTATGTTTATCCCGACCGTCGGCTTAGCAGCGTCAAACCCAAATCGGTGGTCAAACGGATGAAGGAGAAGATGTTCGCCGCCTCCGTCAAACGCGAAAACATCATGGAATGTGAGAAGATCGGTATCCCGATTGAGGAATTCGCAGTCCTGGCCATCGGTGCGATGCTACCAATAGCGCAAGAGATAGGGCTGTAAGGGTTTAAGGAGCAATCGATTTACGATTAATTTGATTGACGATTTACGAATTTACAAGATGGAGCGCTGAAACCAGGTGACTAATCAATCCACCGCCATATCTCTTGTGACAAATTTTTATATCTTTGCATTTCCCGGGACGTTAGCTCAGTCGGTTCAGAGCGCATGCTTCACACGCATGAGGTCGCTGGTTCGAATCCTGCACGTCCCACGCTGAAGATGAACCACTTGCGGGAATGACCGTGGGTGGTTTTTTATTAGTTTGTCACCTCTTCGGGGTTACTGAGAACGGAATGTTTTTTTATGATTTTTTCCTGATTGTTATTATCTTTCGCTTCTCAACAAAAAAGCTCAATATACTGCCCAAGATGAAAAAACTTACAGGATTTTTACTGTTTTGGTTGGCTTTATGCAATGTACTTTCAGCCCAGGTGGGTATCAACACCGACGGGAGCCAGCCGGATCCCTCGGCTATGCTGGATGTCAAATCCACCACCAAAGGGTTACTCCCTCCCCGCATGAACCAGGCAGCACTGAATGCCATCACCAACCCTGCCGACGGATTGCTCATATACTGTACCGATTGTGGCATGAGCGGTACAGGCGCCTTCTATCTCAGAATTTCAGGTGCCTGGAACGCGATGGTCACTTGCAGTCCTCCAATGACGCCTCCAGCGGGAACCCATGTGCCATCGACTACTCAAATCGTTTGGAACTGGAACGCCGTGACCGGCGCAACGGGCTACAAGTGGAACACGGTCAACAACTATGCTACTGCAACCGATATGGGAACAGTTACGACCAAAACCGAGACCGGCCTTACCTGTAATACGGCCTATACCCGTTATGTGTGGGCCTACGCTGCCTGTGGGAATTCGGTACCTGTAACCCTTACCCGGACAACATTGGCTTGCCGGAGGTACGGACAATCAATCACGGATTTCCGGGATCAAAAAACCTATAATACCATAATGATAGGAACTCAGTGCCGGATGAGAGAGAACATGAATTACGGTAAACGGATCGACGGTGCCCGGGAACAGACCAACAGCAGCTCCTGGAATCCCGTCCCGACGGGGAATGTACAAGGTATCTGCCCCGCGGGATGGCATCTGCCCTCCAACGATGAATGGCTGACAATAGAAACCAACCTTTGGTCTGATTCCAATTATGACAAAGCCAAAGGATTTTCCATCCGTTGCCTGAAAGACAATTAACAAACCATCGGCTCCAACAATGAAATAAAACAACCACAAATCCTGATCCCAATGTACAAGAACATGCTGTTGCTGATCCTTTTTTGTGGCGCTGCCCTTACACCGGAGCTGAATCTTTTCTCCCAGGAGCTGATCTCCGGGGAAAATGGAAAGAAAACCTCCCTGGCGTGGAACCCTTACGCTGATTATCCTGTTTACTCAGGCAACGACCTGGGTATAACATGGTCACCGCAAAGTACCCTGCTGAAAGTGTGGTCTCCACCCGCACAGGAGATGAAACTCAGGTTGTACCGCAGCGGGAGCGGCGACAACCTGATCCGGGAGATCGCCTGTACAAGGGAACCGGACGGCGTCTGGTCTGCTTTGCTGATGGGCGACTTCAGAAACACCTATTATACTGTCCAGGCAAAAATTGATGGACGATGGATGGAGGAATGTGCCGATCCTTATGCCCGTGCGACAGGAGTGAACGGAAAAAGAGGAGAGATCGTTGATCTGGCATCCATCCGGCCACCGGGGTGGGAAAATGACCGACCGGTACCATTGAAGAATCCTACCGACGCTATCCTGTATGAACTCCATATCAGGGATCTCTCAGTCGCACCCAACTCGGGAATCCGTAACAAAGGTAAATTTCTTGGACTTACAGAAACAGGAACCCGCAATTCCCATGGACAATCCACCGGTCTCGATCACATGGCCTGGCTGGGCATCACCCATGTCCACCTTTTACCTGCTTTCGACTATTGCAGCGTGGATGAATCGAAACCGGAAGTCCCGCAGTTCAACTGGGGTTATGATCCCCTGAATTATAACGTCCCGGAAGGCTCTTATTCAACCGATGCGACGGAGGGAGCAACAAGGATCAGTGAATTCAAACAGATGGTGCAGGCATTGCATCAAAAAGGGATCGGAGTGGTGATGGATGTGGTGTACAACCATACCGGCCTGACCCATAACAGCAACTTCGACCAGCTTGTCCCCGGTTATTACTACCGCCAGTGGGAGAAAGATGGAAAATATGGAAATGCTTCCGCCTGCGGCAATGAGACCGCCTCCGATCGTGCAATGGTCAGAAAATTCATCCTTGAATCGGTTACCTATTGGGCCCGCGAGTATCATGTGGATGGATTCCGCTTTGACCTGATGGCCATTCATGACATGGAAACAATGAACCAGGTGGTTGCTGCCGTTCGCGCCATCAATCCTTCGGCACTGATTTACGGAGAAGGATGGACGGCCGGCGATTCACCATTGCCCGAACCCTGCCGTGCCTTGAAAAAGCATGCCCTGAAAATGGACGGGGTGGCTGTCTTCAGCGACGACATCCGCGATGGCATTAAAGGCAGTGTGTTCGATGAAAAAAGCACCGGCTTTGCCAGCGGTTCCAAGGATCAATCGGAATCGGTAAAATTCGGAATCGTGGCAGCCGGAGAACATTCGCAGATCGATTACGCGAAAGTCAACTATTCCAAGGCTCCCTATACAAAATCTCCGGCGGAGGTGGTCAACTATGTCTCCTGTCACGACAACCAGACTTTGTACGATAAACTTAAAAGTTCCCGCCCTGATGCCACCGAAGAGGAATTGATCAGAATGCACAAACTGGCCAATACCATTGTCCTCACCTCCCAAGGGATTCCCTTTCTTCATGCCGGCGTGGAGATGAAAAGGACAAAACACGGAGTGCACAACTCTTACAACAAACCCGATTCCGTGAATCAGATCGACTGGGATTGGAAATACGAAAACAAAGAATTGACGGAATATTATCAATCTTTGATTTCGCTACGCAAAGCGCATCCTGCATTCAGGATGCCAGCAGCCGAGATGATCAGGAAAAACCTGGTCTTTCAGTCCGTGGATGATCCGCAACTCATCATTTACAGGTTGAAGGATCATGCCAACCAGGATCCCTGGAAAGAGATCATGGTCATTTTTAACGGATCGGAAAGCGAGAAAGAGGTCTCCCTTCCTGCCGGGAACTGGAACGCTGTATTACATCACTACCACTTTTCAGGGGAGGGAAAAACTGTTTCCGGAACACTTCAGGTTGCTCCTGTTTCTGCAACGATCCTGTATCAAAATTAAGCTGCCGTTGTTTGGTTTAGGGTAATTGATTGAAAATTAATAAAATCCCCAGGCGTTCACCCGCTCTGCCGTTTCTGCAGTTTTTCTTACCTTGCAGCGATGAAAATTTTATTAATCAGTCCCGGTACCGCCGACGATGTCGACAGCCGGATAACCCAGGAGATAGCATACCTCTACGCGAAAAACCTTTTTGCACCCCATGCCATTACGGCGGTGGCGGCCCTCACTCCTCCGGAACACGAGGTCACAGTCCATGATGAATATACCCGCGGCCCGGTTGAGGAAATTATCCGCCAAACCTGTTTCGATATCGTGGGTATCACCATCACCTCCAATCAACTGAAGCGATCCCTCTCCCTGGCCCGTTTCGTGAAAACAATCCATCCCTCCAGCCTCGTGGTCGTGGGAGGGATCGGTATTGAAAACCTGGTCTCCAAAAAACCAGACGATATCGATGTAGTCTTTCATGGAGAAGCAGAAGAGACCTGGCCTCGTTTCCTACAGGAGTATGCGCAAGGCTCCTTTCTTCCGGTCTATAAATGCATCTCCAAGCCCGATATGACCAGGACCCCGCCTCCCCGGTGGGAGCTGATGAAGGAGGATCTTGCCTCTTACACCGCCGCTCTGCTTCAGACCACAAGGGGATGCCCCTTCGATTGCAGTTTCTGCGACGTGATCTATACTTATGGCCGGAAACCTCGCAGCAAAACCATTCCGCAGGTGCTTGAAGAGGTGAAAAGACTTCATCAACTCAATATTAAAATGATCTTCATCGCCGATGATAACTTCGCCGGCGATAAAAAATACACGAAAGCCCTTTTACGGGAACTCATACCGCTCAACAATTCTTTTACAATCCCCATCGATTTCACAACCCAGATCGACATCACCATTGCAGCCGATGAGGAACTGTTGCAACTGTTGGCCGATTGCAACTTCCAGTCGGTGATGATCGGGATCGAATCGGTAAACGAAGCCTCGCTGAAAGATTACAACAAACATCAAAACCTCCGGATGCCCGTAAGTGAAGCCGTGAAAAAGATCCAATCTTACGGGATCGTGGTGCTGGCCCACATGATCATCGGAGCCGATTCTGACGATAAAAATGTTTTCCGTAACACGGCTCAATTCCTGGAAGAAGCCAACATTGTCCACCATCTCTGTCATCCCCTCGCGGCCCCTTACGGCACCCGGATGTGGTATGACCTGAAACGCAAAGGACGGATCATCTCCACCGATGCCGATGAGATCAAAGACAAACTTGACATCGTGACCAACATCATCCCGTTACAAATGACGCGGGTCGAACTTTTTGAAGGGTTAGCCGATTATTGGGAAGAGATCTACCGTCCTGAACTATTTAGAAAAAGGGCGATCGCTTTTATCAAGGGGATCACCTATAAACCCAACATCAAAGCGCCCGGATTATCAGCTCTGAAGGTACAGCGCAAGATGTTATCACGGGCTTTCACCTATTTTCTTTTTGAAATGGGCAAGGAGCACCGCAAAGCATTTTTCTCAGTTTTAGGAGCGGCTGCGCGGAAAGGCATGTACCTTCTGCCCAAGATCATCTATCTCTATACCTGTTACCTGATCGATTATAAACGGTCGATACACGATGCCGGGGTTGCCCGGGAACATGCCCGCTGGGAACGGGAGAATCCGGAAATGATCAAAGTCGATACCTCCGTCGTACCTGTTTCTGAAAAGTTCAGGGAACAGGCCAACGAAATCGTCCGGGAGGCCTATTTCCGGCTCAGAGAAAGGATTTTCGACCGGTCAGGCCTCTTTACCGCAGTATTGGAAGTAATGGTCGATTACCATGATCGTTCCGGTGAACGATTCGAAGTATTTGATGAATTTCAGCAGGAGGTGGTTCGTACCATCTGCGACCGTGTGATAGACCATGTACCGGTCAACGATGTGGAAAAACCGGCGGAGGCCGGAGAAGATCTGCCGGTTGGTTTTACAAGGGAGATGCTCGATGCGTTGGATCACGCCGTAAGGTACCGGAATTTTAACGACTGACAGCGTTATTTGTAACAATAGCGACGCATCACCTGGTACGCCTCTTTAATTCCCAATTCACCGGCCCGGCTCAGGTCTTCACACCCGGAGCCATTCTCCTCCAACAGGATGCGGATAAGTCCCCGGTTGTAGAAAGCTTCAGCAAAATTTCCACCTGCCCGGATGGCTGCTGTAAAATCGGTTTCGGCATCCCGGTAATTTCCCATCATGCAATTGACCACACCCCGGTTGTAGTGGCCATAAGGGAAGGAAGGATCCAGAAGGATCACTTTGTCATAATCACGCAATACAGCATCGAGGGTATGCTCCAGGTTTCCGCCGGGAAGGGGAGAAGGCGTCCGGACCGGGCCGGTCATGATGGTTATTTCGTTTTGTAATGTTTCCTGTGAACGGATGATCCGGATCAGTTCGTACCGGGTATTGGCTTTGCTGAACCAGGCCAGCAGAAATCCCGAATCGATCTGAAGTGTGGCGTCAAAATCCTTCAAAGCAGCGGTATAATTCCGGGCGGAGGCCAACAGTACGCCGCGTTCGAAATGGCTCACGGGATCGCCGGCCGTCGTATCAATTTTTCTTGTCAGACGCGCAGTTTCAAGCAGGATTAAAGAATCCTCCATCAGGTCTTCCTGGTTGCTGAGTACCACGATATGACCATAGTAATGTTTTTTCTGGTAAGCGTCGTACAGTTTTACTTTACTGAAATCAGCCCTTCCCAGAAAAACCCTGAAAAGAGGTAACGGGTGAATTTCGATGGACTGGTTCTGGATCTTTTCAGGGGCCCTGCTGGCCACATCGAAATCGCCCGACAGTTTAGTGATAGATTCATAGTAATCTTTCTTTTTGGTTCTGAGACTATCGGGGGCATAGTGATTTTTTTCAGCTAATTCAACAGCTTTCCTGTAATCCTCTCTGGCACCTTTGGTATCCTTCAGTTTCATTTTAATCTCGTACCGGTCATAGTAGGCGTCGGCATATTCGGGCAGCAGTTCCAGGGTTCGGTCGAGATCTTCCAGTGCCCCCTGGTAATCCTTAAGGTCTTTCTTGAGCCGGCTGCGGTAATAGTAACTCATGATGTTTTTCGGGTCGAGCCGGCTGACATAGGTAAAATCGCGGATGGCTCCTTTTTTATCGTTCAGGGAGATGAGGACGATCGCGCGGTTGTAGTAAGCGTAAGAGTTATAAGGCGAAAGCCGCACGACCTGATCGAGGTCACGCAGGGCGGCTGCAGGATCGGGTTTTTTGCTGAGGGTAAGCGCCCGGTTGAAGAGGGCAAAGGTATTGAGTGAATCGATTTCCAGCACCCGGGTGAAGTCACGGATCGCAGAGTCGGGCTTCTCCAGGTCAAGCCACACGAGCCCCCTTTGTGTAAAAGCTGTAACGCTTTGGGGGTTGATGGTGATGGCCTGGTTAAGGTCCTCCAAGGCTTCTTCATAACGGCGGATCCCCTGCCGGGCACAGCCCCTGATAACGTAAACGGTTTCACCGGGTACTTTCAGCAGGATGGCTTTGTTGCAGTCGATAAGGCTGGAATAGTATTTTTTAAGGAAGAGGTTGGTTCTGGCCCGGTTCACATAGATATCGGGGTTGTCGGGCGACAATTCCAGGGCACGGGCATAGTCTTCGAGGGCCCCCTTGTGGTTCGACAACTGGCTCCTGACCACGGCGCGGTTGATGAAAACATCGGTCATGTAAGGTGATAATTCGATGGAACGGCTGTAATCCTGTTCAGCGCCCAGGTAGTCGTCGAGTCCGTATTTGGCATAGCCCCGCAGGAACCACAGATCGGAAAGGGCCGGTTCCTGTTGAATGGCCAGGTTCAGTTTTTCGAGGGCCTGCAGAAAATCGCCGTTGCGCAGGTTGGTAACGGCAGCTTGTTTGATGTTGATGTCGGGTTGGCTGAAAAGAAGGGCGGGCCATAGCAGTAAAATTCCCCATTGAAGAGAGCGAAGGAAGGAAGGTAACGCGTTTTTCACCATGGATCGCTGAATGGAGGGTCACTTCCCGGTAGCTGAAGGATAGCGGACCCCGTCCTTGTAACGGGCCACAAAGGCGTCGTAGATCCGGTAAGCCGAGCGGATATGATACATGGCCGAGCGGGCGGCTTTGAGGGTGCGGTACGATCCCAGGGTATAGCGGTACCACCCGTTTGAATACTCCTTGTAAACGGGTTGCTTAAGGTGGTATTTTTCCCTGATATCGTTGGCGGTATAATCATTGGTGCGGAAAGCAAAAACCTGTACCCGGTAGGAGATCCCCGGTACATCCGGTCCGCTTTCACCGGCTGACAGGGCTGTCATGTCGCCGGTCTCGTCGGGAAGGAAAAGAGAATCGACGCCCGTCCGAAGTTCTTGATCCTCGCTCAGTTCATAGGCAGCAGAATCGGCATAGAGCGGCACGGTTGTTTTCAGGTCGGTTATGGCGCTGGTATCGGTCGGTTTGGATTGATCCCCGGGCAGCATCACAGGCTGCAAGTCGGGTACGGCAAGGGGTTTCATTTCTGCCGGTTTGGTACGGCGGTTAAAATTATAGGTCACATTGACTGAGAAGAGGGAATAGAGGTCATACCTGAAACCGCCCGGTGTTGCGTCGAGTTTGTCGGAATTCACTCCGCGTAAAGTCCATTCGATGCCCAGGTTGACTTTGTCGCCCAGGTTGTAGTAGGCTCCCAGTCCGGCGGGGATCACGATTTCGGTAGTCCAGTTGCCGGGTTTGCCGCTGCGTCGCAGTTCTGCACGGGAATTCATGTCATAAACGGTGGTGTACCAGTTGGAGAAGCCCACTCCGATGGTGCCATAGACAAAGAAGTGCCAGTCGGGGTTGTAGGGGAAGAAGAGGTTGACGAAGTTGATGGTGGTGTTGATGTTGTATTCGAAGATATTGCCTTTGAACGATTGGTAGCAAGGGGCACCGTCGGAATAGAGTCGTTTGGTACCGGCTATGCCGCCGTAAAGCACTTGTCCCCGGATTGAAAAGACATGGCTGAGTTGGCGGGAGAGGGTGAAGGTGCCGGCAAAGCGCCATTCGTTGTCGTATCGGCTCACCGGCCAGAAGTCATAGACTTTCAGGTCGCCGAAAAAGATGTTGGGGCCCCCTCCGATGCCCACGGACCAGTTGCTCAGGAGGCGGTGGCCCAGGGGGCCCTGGGTCTGGGCTTCTGTCTTTTGAAAAGGCAGTGCGGCTGTCAGCAGGATTGCCAGCCATAATGGTTTGAAACGAGAGGCCATCATTCAACAAAGATAATCAACAGAGACGGGTCGTCAATGATTTTTTTAAAGGTATTGTAAATTTGTTGAGATTTTGTATTTTTGCACCCTCAAATTCCTCCTTAGCTCAGTTGGTTAGAGCATCTGACTGTTAATCAGAGGGCCGCTGGTTCAAGTCCAGCAGGGGGAGCAGGAAAGACAAGGGTTTCAGAAGGTTCACCTGAAGCCCTTTTTTTATTGGTACACACAAAAGTACACACGGAAGCCCTCATTTGGTCATTTTCGACCTTTGCCAATCACCTTTAATTCCTTCAAATACCCAGGTAGGTCAATTCGGCGGAGGAAAAGGCGATTATCCGGTGGAATAATGCCATTTTTTTTGTAAATGTTTAAAATATCGGTAGGGTAGGAGGGAGGTTAAAACCCTGA
>ERZ1645192.2548-NODE-2548-length-15047-cov-4.847652_pt1 | contig 15047 bp, 17 predicted proteins | sample MGYA00575354_ERZ1645192 | MGnify/ENA primary metagenome ERZ1645192 (study PRJEB40844, sample SAMN11349763) | freshwater sediment metagenome | isolation source: river sediment | host: Sediment | place: India: Faizupur Khadar , New Delhi | collected 2017-02-21 ... | reverse complement strand
GCTTGCAGGGTTCTGACAAAAGAGTAGTATTCAATGTCGTTCTCCACTCTGCTTTTTCTGCGGAGTCCGGCAGTATCGATGAAGTTGAAAACAGTTCCGTTGATGGTAACGAGCGTATCTAAAGCGTCGCGAGTCGTGCCGGGGATATTGCTCACCAACGCCCGCTCTTCTCCGGCCAAACTATTCAGTATGCTTGATTTGCCAACATTTGGACGACCGACAATCGCAACGCGGATTTCTCCGGTTTCCGAAGGCTGCTCCTTTTCGGGGGGCAGTTTTGAAACGATAAGATCCTGAAGATCATAGATATACCGTTTGTGCTCGGCGCTAATACCTATGACCTCTTCGAAGCCGAGAGTGTAGGCCTGAAAGACGTCGTCCTCATGAACGCCGTCGTCGATCTTGTTAGCAACGACGATGACTGGTTTTCCTGATTTCCGAAGCATGTCCGCCACGTCCTCGTCCATCCAGACGGGTCCTTCCCTACCGTCTATGACGAAGAGTACAAGGTCGCTCTCTTCGATTGCCAGCTTCACCTGCACGCGCATTCCTTCTACGAACTCATTCTCGTCCCGCGCAAGAAATCCACCGGTATCAACGACGAAAAACTTTCTGTCGCGCCATTCCGCCTCTCCGTAAAGCCTGTCTCTTGTTACTCCGGGCATATCGTCCACGATTGCCTCTCGTCTTCCTAGAAGGCGATTGAACAGCGACGATTTGCCAACATTCGGTCTTCCAATTATTGATACTACTGGCATTGCCTCTTCCTCCCCGATAAAGCTCAATCAATCCAGACGGTAACTTCAGGAAAACCATTTCTGGAACAGCCTATGGAAAAAAACGGAGCGATGATATCTTGAACATCCGATACCGAGCACACAGTCACCCAAAAATGAAGCGGAGGGTCGCCCGGATCCATCGGAAAGAGTCCCCGCTCCTCCATCCGTGATATCATATCGGACTTTTGCTGAAGCGATGAAGTCTTTATTTCCAGGAGATAGGAGTACGGAGGAAGGCCCAGCTCTTTTCGTTCCTCGAGCTCATGGTTCCAAAACGCTTTCCATCCCTGCACAACGCCCTTTTGCCAGCCCGCTCCCGGCCTTCTGCTTTGTAAAAGAACGACTCTTTCCGAATGGTTCATTCCCCGCCATAAGGACTCCCAGACCATTGAAAAAACAGTAAATTTCGCCTGGTAGGCGATGCTGCGCACTTCAGCGTCAACATCAATCCACCCTGCGAAGCCGGTATTGACTATATCACATAAAGCCAGCGCCGCACGTGTTCCTACAACAATACCTCCGGAGGAGAGGCGACCAGCGAGAGAACGTACAGCGCCTTTCCCGGCGGTTTTAAAATCTTCCAGAAAAAGTGTAGGCTGATCTGCGGATTCCAAACTCTTCGCAACCGGAAAAAGAGCTTCCAGTCCCGGCCTTTTTCCGATAAGAAAGTGCCCTCTGCACACAGGACACACCTGAGGAATGGAACGAAGAGATGCGCAGGCAGGGCAGCGCAGACGATCGTTTTTTTCTTCCCAGACCATTGCCGTTCCGCATTTGGGACAACGTGCGGCATTTCCGCAGTCTTCACAGGCGATTTCTCCAGCGTATCCTTTCCTGTCAAGAAGCCAGAGCGCCGTCTTCCCTGAGGCAAGACACCTTTTCGTCTCCGAGAGGAGCGTATGTGTCAACGGCAAAGAGTCCCCCACTCCCTGAACAGAGGAAGCAAACGCCTCCCGAAGGTCGACGATCCTGACATTATTCCGTGCCGGGCGTTCTTTAGATTGCGGTTTCCCGCGCAGAAAAATACGGGAAGAGGGGACCCGCCCCGAGAGTACAAGCAAGGCGGACTCCAGCCTGGCTCTTTTGCCGGCAAGAGTCCGTGCATTAACGAACGGTTTATTATAGGAGCGATATGCTCCGCTGCTTTCCTCATCAACAATAATGGTTTCAATCTGTTGTAAAGGGGCAAAAACTGCGCCGGGCCCCCCGATGATTCCTCTCGGTATATTATTGCGCGCTTGAATCCATGCCGCAATGAGTTTCTTCCCTCCCTGGGACGGCCAGAGAATGGTCTCTTTCTTTTGAGACTCGGAAAGCTGCTTCCAAAACGCGGAGGCAAGTCCCTGCTCAGGGAAAAGAACAAGAAAACGCTCGCTTCTTTCCAGAAGGGAGAGGAATTTGTTACAACGCTCTTGGAAACTACACGCATAAAAAAACAACTCTTCCTGAGCCTTGGTCTCCATCCGAGGCAATGGAAGAGGTACGGGAGTGGCATCCGAGGGTGAAAGGAAAGCGGACGGAATTCCGATACGAAGCAGTTCTCCACTTCCGCAAAGAAACACTCTTCCTCCCCAGTCAAAAAGCTCCCATAAAGGCGGTGGGAAAAAAGAAACGTCGTCAATAATCCTCTTTATGCGCCGAATCGAGAACGCGCCGTCTCCCTCCTGAACAGCGTTGCTGAGGCGCTGCACAAAACCGATACGCTCTCCACGTCCTAAAGGAACGACGACTCGTGCGCCGAGCGGTACGTTCAACTCTGTCGTATACGTCAGACTGTTCCACCATGGGCCTGGAACGAGAACGTCATAATATGGCATGGAGGCGCCTCTTCTTCACGATAACTGTTTGTCTGCGAGAACGGTATTCCAGATCTCTTCGGCTACGTCTTCCTTGGTCCCTGCAAACTCCGATACAGAGCCGTCGGCACTCAGTATGCGGACAGTGTTGGTATCTGCACCGAAGCCTGCTGCAGGGGCTGTTATATCGTTTGCTACAATGAAGTCTAAATTTTTCTTTCGTATCTTTTCGGAGGCATTTTTCTGAAGGTCATGGCTTTCGGCAGCAAAACCAATGAGCACCTGCCCCGGTCTTTTTCGTTGACCGAGGGCGGCGGCGATGTCGGTATTCTGGATGAGATCTATCCGAAGCGTATCCGACCCGCTTCGTTTTATCTTTTCTCCTGCATAGGAAGCGGGGCGATAGTCCCCTACCGCAGCTGCTTTTACAATGTACTCCATTTCCCCGGAGCGTGAGAGGACAGCCTCTTTCATCTCTTCAGCGGAAACGACGCGAACTACCTCGAATCCCGAAAGATTGGTCAAGGAGACCGGACCAAGCACAAGGGTGACGGAAGCTCCTCTGTACCAGGCAGCCCGGGCCACGGCGACCCCCATCTTTCCGGTGCTCGGATTACTGAGAAAACGCACCGGATCAAGGAACTCCCAGGTTGGTCCGGCAGTGACAAGGACATTTTTCCTTTGAAGCTCTTTCTTGGGACAGGCTACACGCCACATTTCCTCAAGAAGTACATCCGGGGAGGGAAGGCGGCCTTTCCCTTCATAACCGCACGCCAAGTCTCCGGAGTCGGGATCGACAACCGCATACCCCCTGTTCTTTAGAGTTCGGATGTTTTCCGCCGTGGCAGGATTGGAGAGCATATTCACGTTCATCGCCGGACAGAGAAGCACCTGCGCCCGAGTCGCGAGAAGAAGAGAACCGAGTAGCTCTTTACCTCTTCCTTGAACTGTATTTGCAAGCGTTTCCGCCGTACAAGGAGCGACCACCACAACGTCCGCCCAATCCGCCAGCGAAATGTGAGGAATCCTCCACCCGTATTCATCCGACAAAAAATCACGCTGACGCCAGATTCTTCTTCCCGCGAGGGTTGAAAGCACCATCGGACTGACGAACTTTTCTCCGTCCTCGGTCAACACAACTTCGACCTCGCACCCGGACTTCACAAAGGTTCGTACAAGCTCCGGGGCTTTGTAAGCGGCGATTCCGCCCGTTATGCCGAGGACGATTTTTACTTTATTCTTCCACGTGGGCATCTGAGACAACGGCAACGGGAGCTTCTTCGCTTTCCCGCTCATCTGATGAAAGGCGCACTAGGCCAAGATCAAAATCCCGCAGAGCTGTCGAGATGAACTTCTCGTTGTCCTCTTCAAGCGTTCGACCTTTCTGCTCGCTGAGCGAGCGCGCTCTTGCCGCTACTGCTGCCGTGAGGATATACTTGTTATCCAGACCCTGCTTTTCTGCGAGAGAATCCAAATCATAAAATTTCATCTTCGCGCCTCCCTGTTCTTTCTCTGTTCAAGGATGATACCTTCGAGTTCTTCTGCGGCCCTCTCAATATCATCGTTAATTATCACATAATCATATAACGGCGCCTTTTCCATTTCCCATCGAGCATTTCGAAGGCGAATTTGTAAACGTTCCTCTGATTCCGTTCCTCTGTCACGAAGACGCTGTTCAAGCTCTTCAAACGAGGGTGGCGCGACGAACAGCAGGATACTTCCGGGCATCTTCTCCCTGACCTGCAAAGCCCCCTGAACGTCGATTTCCAAGAGGATGTCGCTTCCTGAATTCAGCACACGCACCGCATCTTCGCGCAAAGTACCGTATAAGTGGCCGTGGACATCCGCATTTTCAAGAAATTCGCCTCTCTCAAGACGTGACTGGAACTCATCCGCAGAAATAAAATGATAGTCGATTCCTTCGCGCTCACCTTCGCGCGGCTCGCGGGTAGTGCACGAAATCGAGAAGGTGATACCGGGCACCTTCTCGAACATTTTTTTCCGGAGTGTTCCTTTCCCTGCCCCGCTAGGACCTGAGAGGACAAAAAGACTACCCGTCGTTCGTTTTTTCATCTTCAGCCTCTTCTTCGTATCGATTGACTATCGTCTCTGGCTGAATCGCAGAGAGGACGACATGATTGCTGTCTGTAATCAAAACTGCCCGTGTCTTTCGGCCTTGCGTCGCGTCAATCAGGCGACCGTCCTCTCTTGCCTCTTCCTTCAGGCGCTTTATAGGAGCGGAGGACGGATGCACAATAGCGACGATACGTTCAGCGACAAGCATATTGCCAAAACCAATGTGAACGAGCCTTCCGGTCATATTCTTATCACTCCACGTTTTGTACTTGTTCTCTGATCTTTTCAAGGAGCGACTTCGCTTCAACGACCATCCACCGGAGTTCAGCGTCGGAAATCTTCGACCCCATGGTGTTAATTTCCCGGTTCATCTCTTGAAGAAGAAAATCAAGTTTGCGTCCTTCCGATGATTTTCCGTTGAGCACGGCAGCAAACTGTTTCAGGTGGCTTCGTGAACGAACAAACTCCTCGGCAATATCCCACTTGTCGGAGAGAATAACAACTTCCTGAGCAACCCGGTTCTGGTCAACCTCTATCGACATGGCTTCCAGAAGGTTCGTAATTCTTGATCGCATATCCTCGATAGCCTGATCTCGCTTGGGGTCCCATGCTTTCTCCAAAGAATTGAGGAGGGATTCAAACGCGTTGAGGTACTCTTCAATGGCGTGCAAGAGATTTGTTCCCTCCGTACTTCGCATCGCTTGAAGATGTTCTATGGCTTGTTCCAACAGAGACTCAAGCGCTGCGTTCAGTTCATCTTCGATGCCTGCGAGAACGGAAGGAGATTCAAAAACGCCGGGCAGCGATAAAAGCGACGCAAGAGGAAGAGTTTCTCCAGTTCCGAGACGTTCGGCCAACTCCGCAAGCTGTGTATGATAATTCGAAAGCACAGTTGCGTCAAGTGTGGCGGTTCGAAACTGCGGAGCCCAGTGCAATTCCACAGAACAACGAATTTTACCTCTGCCAACGCCTTGTCTCAGTCTTCCTGTGATCAAAGGCTCCAATGACGCCATCTCCCGAGGCAGACGAGGTGAAATTTCCTGATATCTATGATTTACCGAGGAGAGTTCCACGGTGAGCGTTCCCCATTCAAAAGCGCGGGTTTCCCGCGTAAATCCGGTCATGCTGCGTATCATATTTGGGAGACCTCCATTTTTTCAAGAAAAAGATCCATTGAATCGAGTAGTTCATGTAATCCTCGCTTTTCAAGGACGCTTGTCGCGATTGACTGCGAGTGATCAATGCCTAAGCGAGCCGTTGTCGCGTCCAAATATTCTGGTGAGGTCAGGTCGATCTTGTTCAAGACGAAAAGACGAGGAATTTCCCCTGCGCCTATTTCGTGCAAGGTATGCTCTACCACGTCCCGGATTTCTTGAACGTCGGTTGTAGAGATATCGAGAACAACTATGAGAAATGTAGATGCGACTATCTCTTCGAGAGTCGTACGGAACGCTGTTACCAGACCGGGAGGAAGATCTCGTATAAACCCGACCGTATCGGACAGAAGAACTGTCCTCCCGGAGGGGAGATCAACCCTGCGCATGAACGTATCCAGTGTTGAGAAAAGCCTGTTTTCCGCGATAAGCGATGTGTCGCCGCTTAATGCTCTCAGGATCGAAGATTTTCCGCTGTTTGTATAACCGACCAAAGAAACAACCGGTACATCCATCTTCCTGCGGCGATCTCTTTGGAGCGCCCTCTTGTGTTTCATCGCCTCCAGTTTTCTGCCGATATCCCGGACTCTTCGTTCAAGTTTCCGACGATGTCTTTCAAATTCGGTTTCACCCGGACCGCGTGTTCCGATACCTCCTCCAAGGCGCGACATCTGCGCTCCCAACCCTTTGAGATGAGGAATTTCGTATCTGCACAACGCCATCTCGACCTGCAGCTTTGCTTCGGACGTCCTCGCGCGCTTTTCGAATATCTTCATGATGACAAAAGGACGGTCCCAGACTTCCAGGCCAATTGTATGCTGCAGATTACTCTTCTGTCCCGGGGTGAGGCTTTCGTTACAAACAACGAGGTCAGCCCCCGCAGCTTTACAAAAAAGAGCGATTTCGTCGACTTTCCCCTTGCCAAGAAGAAACGCTGAATCCGGTCGTTCGCGGCGCTGTATTACAGTCCCTGCCGTTTGGATTCCAAGATTTTCAAGAAGAAGCGTCAGTTCGTCGAGGAGGACTGTCGGAGCAAACTCCTGCTTTGGAAGTTCAATCGCCGCAAGGATTGCTTTTCTCATGAATTGTTCCTGGATTTGCCAGGCATATCAGCAGTGCTCAAAGAGATGAAAACCTCGTTAAGATCCTTGAGCAACATCTCTCTTCCTTCTTTCCCGAAAGGAATGTATTTCGCCGAATCAATGGTATCCCCAAAGACAATCGAAAGATGAAGAGGTTTTACCCAGCGGCTTCCGGGGGGCATTGCCTCGAAAGTACCGGAGATGAAAGAGGGAATGATCGGCGCTCCGGATTTTAACGCAATGAGCGCCACCCCTCCTTCGAGAGGCTGAAGTTCCCCGTTTAGAGAACGGCTTCCCTCCGGAAAGATCAATACGTTCTCCCCGCTTTCCAGGAGTTTCAGGAAAGTGCGGAGGGCTGTCCCTGCGCTCTGGCTGTCGCTCTTTCGTACGGGTATGGAGCCAAGCGCCCTGACCATATTGCCGAATATGAACGGTTTGAAGAGCTCTTCCTTCGCAAGATAGCGAAGGCGCCGCGGGAATACAGCGCCCATGATTACGGGATCCAGATTGCTCGCATGATTGGCGACAACAATGACGTTGCGTTGAGGGAGTGAAGACGTCCATCTGATGGACAAACGGTTGTAGATCTTCAAGGCAATGAAGAAAAACCATTTGACAAAAAAATAGAAAACGCGGTTCCAATACGTCATCATCCGGTCACGCTCCTTTTCGTTTTGAGATGATCGAAGCGAGCGCCGCTACGGCTTCTTCGATAGAAAGAGCGTCAGTATTCACTTCGATAGCTCCTTCCGCTTTCCGAAGCGGCGCGGTTGAACGCTCGCTGTCGACTCTGTCGCGTTCGCGAATTGTTTGCAGCACTTCCTCATAGGTTACATCTTCGCCTCGTTCACGTAGTTCAAGAAGGCGACGCTTCGCACGCACTTCGTCGGAAGCCGTGAGGAAAATCTTGACGTCGGCGTCAGGGAAGACCACAGTACCCATATCCCGGCCGTCGGCGACGAGAGAGCCGTGTTTTCCCTGTTCACGTTGAATCGAGAGGAGGCGTTTCCGAACTGAGGGAAGGGCGGCATAAGAAGATACGATGGAATCAACAAGAGGAGAACGAATTTCTTTCCCCACTTCTTTTCCGTTGAGCAAAAGACCGTTTTCAAGAATTTCCACGGAGATACCGGCGATTGCCGCTTCCATTCGGGGGCCCTCTTCCGGCGAGACTTGACTCGAGTAAAGAGAAAACGCAAGAGCCCTGTAGAGCGCGCCCGTGTCGAGATAGCGCATACGAAGAAGGTTCGCAACCTTTCGTGCAAGGGTGCTTTTCCCTGCTCCCGCCGGGCCGTCAATGGCCGCGACGAAAGAGACGCAATTCATTGAAAAGCTTCCTCCATCTCCGATAACTCCGCCTCGGCCTGAGCTACGAAATCCACGAGATCCGACATGAGCATTTCGTAATCGGAAATACCAAGACGCTCCAGCACTTCAGGATAGAGATAGTTCTGGAGACCGTCGGCTCCAATACCAACTCCGAGCATCAAGCAGAGGGAATTCGCAAGATGCACTACATCCACGAGATTCTGATGTTTGGGTTCAGCCAGGTTGTTGGGAGAGTGATGATGGGCGACTGCATATTTATACGGTTCCGGCAATCCCCACTTTTCCACAAGCATGGCCCCCACCATCGCATGGTCGAAGCCAAGCACCTGTATTTCAGCCTCAAGAAATGGAATCTGCTGTTCTTCGACCATTTTGACGATGATGCCGTATCCGAAGCGAACGTAGTCGTTCAAAACAACTTTCCCGATATCGTGCAAAAGGCCGCCGACGTAGGCTTCTTCGGGAAGACCTTTTTTTGTGAGTTGAGCTATATAGCGGGATGAATAGGCGACGGTCAGGGAGTGACGCCACAGCATACCCCGGTCCAGCGCGTAGCCTGCGAGCGGTTTGTCCATTACAGAATACACCGAAGCGGCGAGGACAATACTGCTGATGTTTTTGTACCCGAGGAGCGCAATAGCCTCGGCGACGCTGGAAATATCACGTGAAATGCCGTATGCCGCGGAATTGGCAAGTTTCAACGTCCGAATCACCAAGCCCTCATCCCTCGAAAGACTCGCAGCGACATCATGAGCGCTGCTGTCGGGATCATTCAGCTTTCGCAAAGTTTCCACCACGAACTGCGGGAATGACCGAATTTCTTTTATCTTACCGAGAATGCGCGTCTTGATCAGTTCTCGGGACCGTTCGTCAATTCCTTCCATCTTCCGCCCTCCTCCATACCATCAGACAACCCCTCCGGATCGGATCGCATTCCACAGAGATCCTCGGGACATCTCGATAAACTGCCCCTGCTGCAGATTTTTCAACTCCATTTTACCAATTCTTTTCCGAACTAGCACGACAACATCGCAACCAATTTCGGCGGCCATACGACGAACTTCGCGTTTTACCCCTTCGGCGAGTACAACGGAAACCCAACAACCGGCTGGTTCCTTGTCAAGCAACAAAACGTTGACCGGCTTGATCAAGCGCCCGTCAAGAAGAGATCCCGCCATCCATTTCCGTACTTCTTTCCGTGTAATGGCATGATCAAGCATCGCTTCGTACTCCCTAAGAATCCTCTTCGAAGGGTGCAATATTTCTTGAGCAAATGCCCCGTCGTTGGTCAGAATCAACAGCCCCTGGCTTTCCCTGTCAAGACGTCCAACAGGAAAAAGCCGAACCGTCTGGAATTCCGGAGGGAGCAATCCAAGCACCGTCGGATCATACCCATCCTCTACGGCGCACACAACTCCATCCGGTTTGTTCATAACGAGGTATCGATGTTCTTGGGGCTGAACAGTCTGTCCGTCAACGCTCACATCCATGTCATTTTCGACGCGATATCCTGGCAGAAGGACGACCTTGCCGTTGATACGGACGCGTCCGGAAGCGATGACATCCTCCACTTTCCGTCGGGCGCCTATACCGCACATCGCAAGGAATCTGTTCAGTCGCGTCCCGTTTTCCACGGCGTACTCCTCCTCCGCTCAAAGAGCTTTATAAAATCTTCAGGGGAAATCACCCGTTCGTGCGTTCCTCCTCGTCCACGGGAACAAAATGCGGTTCGTCAACCGGCGCAAGTTCGTCGAGTTCCTCCAAAGTGGGAAGTTCCGAGATTGAAAGAACGCCGAATGTTTCTAAAAAACGATCCGTTGTGCGATACAGGAGGGGCGAACCAGTCGCCTTTCTTCGTCCCGCTATCCGGATAAGCGCGTGCGAGAGAAGCGTTTCGATCACTCTTTCGCACCGAACACCTCTTAGTTCCTCGATCTCGCTGCGCGTTACCGGTTGATTATATGCGATGACCGCCAATGTCTCCACTGCCGCTTTGCTGAGACGTATCTTCTGTGCGATCGCTGTCTCGCGGAAGGCTCCCACAATTTCCGATACATCCTCCGCCGTCGCCATCCGCCACCCTCCTGCGGACTCGATTACGGTAATGCCGTGTCCATGGCGCAGGAGATACGAACGAAGATCCTCCAGCTCTGATTTTACTGCGGAAGGAGAAAGCGAAAGCAGCGTAGCCATCTCATTTACAGAAACGGGAGAAGGCGCCGCGAAGAGGATTGCTTCGATTATCTTCGCAGTACTTGAAAGCGTCTCAAAGCGGGGTAATGACGATGTCATCGAAAAGCTCCTCCTGCAGTATCCGGATTCGTCCCATCCTGCTCATTTCAAGGAGAGCGAGAAGAGTCACAACAAAATTCGCCATCGCTCGGTTTTCGCGGAGAAGGAATGAGAGACGAAGAGAACCGTCTGAGTTCAGTTCAGAAAGAATCTCTGAAATCTTGCGTTCAATTTGTTCCTCTTCCGGTAGGGACGACGGAACGCCGCTCCAATCGTCCTCATTCTCGAAAATGTATGGCGCTGCATTTTTTGTCCGTCGTTTTAAATCTCTCAAGCTCCACCAAAGACGGCATAGAGCAAACAGGTCGCCAAGGTCAAAAGACGGTTCATCGTCCTCTTCCTCGGGGGCGCTGCGGAAGAAAAAACGGTCGCGTTCCTCTTTGAGAATTGCAAGATCCCGTGCAGCCGACCGATAGGGACGATACCTCGATAGTTTTTCGAGGACATCTTCACCGGGATCGTTCTCGGGTTCTTCGCTTTCGTACAGTGATTCGCGTCCCGGCAGAAGGGCGCGAATCTTGTTGAGAACAAGAGAAGCTGCCATAAACAAAAACTCCGAAACTACGGAAACGGAGACCTTGTTCGTGTTGGCCAGGTAGGCGCCGTAAATGCGGACGACCTGACCGACGGAGATACTGGCGGCTTCCAGCTCTCTGCTTTCAACGAGCCAGCAGAGTAAATCAAAGGGACCGGAAAAACCGTCGATCTCCGCCTGGAACTCTGCGAGTTCTCCCAGGCGCTCCTCCACTCCTAGCCTCTCTTGAAAAAGCCGATTGCGTTGATCACTTCGTCAATCGTACGGCGGGCAACCTCTCCGGCTTTTTCCGCACCCTCGCGAAGAATATCGGAAAGTAGATCGGGCGACTTCTCATAAAACGTCCGCCGTTCCTGAATCGGTCCCATAACTCTTTCAACGTGCGCCTGCAGCTTCTTCTTGCAGTCCACGCAGCCAATTCCGGCTGACCTGCATCCGGAAGCAATCTCATTTTTTTCGTCTTCGTTGTTGTTGAAGACTTTATGGATATCCCACACGGGGCACTTCTCAGGATCACCGGGGTCGGTGCGCCGTTCTCTCGCAGGATCTGTGATCATCGGACGAATCTTGTTCCACATCTCTGAAGGCGTATCGGCAATGTTGATGGCGTTCCCGTAGGATTTGCTCATCTTTCGTCCGTCCGTTCCGGGAACCTTTGGCGTCGGGGTCAACATGATTTGCGGTTCAGGAAGGATATTGCCGAAAAAGGAGTTGAATCTCCGGGCCATCTCCCGCGTAATTTCCAGATGCGCGCTCTGATCTTCTCCGACTGGTACTATTTCCGCTTTGTACAGGAGAATATCCGCCGCCATGAGGACAGGATACCCTAAGAAAGCATAGTTGCTCAGATCCTTATTTTGGATATTGAGAATCTGCTCCTTATACGTCGGGCATCTCTGGAGCCATCCGAGCGGCGTTACCATTGAAAGAGCAAGATGAAGCTCTGCATGCTGGGGAATATGCGACTGGACAAAAATTACGCACTTTTCAGGATCGAGCCCGGATGCAAGCCAGTCCAGCAAAACCTCTTTGCAGTTCTCCGCTATCATAGAGCTGTCCGCGTACTCGGACATGAGGGCATGCCAGTCGACGATGGAGTAAAAACATTTATAGTTCTCCTGAAGCTTTACCCAATTCGTCAACGCTCCTGCAAGATGCCCGAGATGGAGCTTTCCTGTAGGTCTCATTCCACTGAAAACACGCTGTGCCATAATCAAACCACCTCGAATGGAAGTATCCTCTGCGTGCAAGGTTTATCAAGAATCATCATGATTCGGTACTCAGTCTTCAGCACCAAAAGAACTATATCATACAAAATGCAGGCTGTGAAACATCCAGGATTTTTGCCTTTTCGCCCGTTGCTTTTGAAACTGTCTCCGCGAGCGCTGTGAGAGAAAAACGCTCCATTTCTCCGTGATCGGCAATGAAAAGAGAGACTCCTTTGTCAAGAGCGTCAAGACGCTCATGGTATTTCATATCCGCTGTGAAATACGCTTCAGCGCCGCATGCGAACGCCTCCGGCAAGAACGTTCCGCCGGAGCCTCCGCACAGAGCCAGCGTCGACACGCTTGTTTTCATATCGCCATGGAGTTCAAGCCTGGAGAGATGCAGCGCATCCCGTATTGCAGCTCCGCACTCCAGAAAGTTCAGAGGTCGTGGAAACTTTCCGGCTGCCCCGCTCCCCCAGGCGCCCGTTGTTGAAGGAAGAAGCGGCCGGACTTCCTGCAGAGAGAGAACCTCTGCAATAGCGGCATTCACTCCGCCGGGAGCAACATCCCAGTTCGTGTGAAGCGAAAATACCGTCAAGCCGTGGCGTATGGCGAAAGCGATCTGCGCGCCGGGCCCCTCTGCGCAGTCTATCCGTTTCAGCGGGTGAAAGATGAGCGGGTGGTGTGTGATCAACACGGAGCAAGAGTGATCGAGCGCCGCCTTCATGGCATCGATCGACGGATCAAGAGCAACGGCCGTGCCGCGAACGAGGGCCGAACGGTCTCCCAGGAGAAGACCGACATTGTCCCATCCTTCAGCCCATATGAAAGGAATCGCTTCGTCTAGCCTGCGTTCAAGTTCTCCAACGATCATAGAGCATCACCTTCCAGAAAAATAAAAAAACCGTATCCCCGGAAGGAAACGGCAATGTACGTGGTGGGCCTACCTGGACTCGAACCAGGAACCTTCCGGTTATGAGCCGGTGGCTCTAACCACTTGAGCTATAGGCCCTTCATGAAGCGTTGCTCATTATACGCCCGAGGAACAAGAAAAAGCAAGCGCATACCGCTTTTTCGAAAAAGTGGGCCTTGTCACTCCTCTACGGTAATACACCCAACCGGACAGCTGTCGGCGGCTTCTTTTGCACACTCGCCGCCTTCCGGCCGTATTACCTTGGACACGCCTGCATCATCGTCCATGGAAAATACCTCCGGACACACCTGCGCACACACGCCGCATCCAATACATTCGTCTTTCTCAATGGAAACACGCATGGAAGATGTGGTCACCTCCTTCCGTCTACGGGATTGTATATCAGCGGAAAGATATCGTCAAATCCCTTACTCTTCCCACAAGGAAACTTTCGGCTGTCTCTTCTCAACGCCGTCAAGCCTGAGGAGCGCCTTGTACGAAGAGACCGCTTTTTCCTCAGGGTCGGAAGAGACGATGAATATTCCAGTCCCTGCTACTTCGGCGCCGAATTCCTTTGCGACGAGGAGCATCCCGGCCGCAGTGCTTCCGCCGCGCATAAAGTCGTCGACAATGAGCACTCTCTTCCCGCGGGTTAATTGTTTCGTTCCCATGTACATAGCCTTGACCTCGCCGTTCTTTGTCGGGTAGTGAACTGTCACCGCCGACCCGTCGCTTGCCCTGTTACGAAACCGGCAGACCGCAAGCGGGATGCCCATCGCATGGGCAGTAAAAATAGCGAGCGGAATGCCCTTTACTTCGGATGTCATGACAATGTCCGGACGAGTTTCACTGAAGAGCGAGGCCATCGCATAGCCAAGACGAAGAGCGTAGTGCGGATTAAAGAGTATATCGCTGTAATACACAAGCCCGCCGGGCAGGAAACGATCCTCGCTGTTCAACAGATTAATGAGGTCGTTCAGGAGCGTATCCTTGATTTCGGGAGCTATGCGCGGTACAAATGAAGCTCCTCCGGTTCTCCCCCTGTCGACGATAATGCCGCCCAGGCCTTCCCTTGAAAAAGCCTCGTCAATGATCGCGACGTCATCGCTGATGACAGTCTTTGAGACAAGAAAATCCTCGGCCAGAGATGTCAGCGAGAGCTGTCTCGAAGGGCATGTGAGAAATCGTGCCGAAGTACGGATCAATCGTTCGGTTCGTTGTCCTTTCATTCATCATCACTCCACAAATAAGATTTTGCGTATCCATTGCATATGCCTGCAGCTCCGAATCATTCGCGAAAAACCGTCATTTTGATGAAACAGCCCGAAAGCCGAGCTGCCGCTTCCTGTGATACCCCATCCAAGCGATCCGCTTTCCCGGAATGCGCTAAAAACGTCGGCGTATTCCGGGTGCTCTTTCAGAAGAACTGTGCAGAAATCATTCGGCAGAAGCCCGCAAAACGTTTTATCATGCAATTTTGAGAGAATACCATTCCTCTCATCTTCGGCTTCCTCCTCGTTCATGGGGAAAAAACCGCCGTATTCGGCTGTGAGGAGAGAAAAGGCTCTTGCCGTCGACATACTCCATGAGGGAATGACAACGACTGCGTGAAAGGGCGGCATAATCCCGGAGAGAGGTTCCACACGTTCACCTCTGCCTCCGACGAAAGCCCATTTCTCTGCGTTCAAAAAAAACGGAACGTCGGACCCAATCTCTTCGCCTCGAATTCCTTCATTCTCTTCACGCTGAGAGTTCAGCCAAGAAATCAGAGCTGCGGCGTTTCCGCTTCCCCCGCCGAGGCCGCTCCCAGGGGGTATGACCTTATGAAGCCGTATGCGCAGAGGATCCACTCCTCTTTTTTTTCGCGCCGCAGAAAGAACTTC
>ERZ1645192.2547-NODE-2547-length-15049-cov-6.089836_pt1 | contig 15049 bp, 13 predicted proteins | sample MGYA00575354_ERZ1645192 | MGnify/ENA primary metagenome ERZ1645192 (study PRJEB40844, sample SAMN11349763) | freshwater sediment metagenome | isolation source: river sediment | host: Sediment | place: India: Faizupur Khadar , New Delhi | collected 2017-02-21 ... | reverse complement strand
ACAAGATGGTGCTCAAGGAAGAAGTCGACTACGTCGGCGCTCCCGGCATCAACGGCGAGTTTGGTGTCCTGCCCAATCATATCCCGTTTCTCTCTGCGCTTGGCATCGGGAGCCTGTTCTACAAGCTGAATGGCAAGAAGTACTATGTGTTTGTTGCCGGAGGCTTTGCCGAGGTTTCCCCTGCAAAGGTGACAGTTCTTGCTGAAGTGGCAGAACGAGCTGAAGACATTGATCTGGAGCGGGCTCGCAGGGCTCAGGAAAGGGCTGAGCAGCGCGCCAGACAGCAACAGGAGAAACTGGATTACGCAGCAGCACAGGCAGCGTTGGCACGTGCGCTTCATCGTATGAAATGCCGTGCAAATGCTGTGAGCGAAGGCACCTGCCGCATGTAATGAACCTGATGGTCGAATCAGAAAGCAGGCTCTTCGGAGCCTGCTTTTTTTATTCTATTTTCTAGAAGTACAAGAATGTATTTTACCGCATTAATCATATTCACAGGATGTGGTTTTTTGTGAGATGGCGCCAGAATAGAATGCAACTAGCAGGTGAAGTATGAATTTAGATTTAGGCTATCTGATTTTGGCTGCTGGAAAAGGGACACGGATGCATTCCGATTTACCAAAAGTACTGCAGCATGTTATGCATAAGCCAATGTTGGGATATGTTTTTGATTCACTAAATGCTTCAGGCATGCACGCACGATGGACAGTTGTTGGATTCGGTGCTGATGCAGTACGTAGCGCATTTCCAGATGAAACAAATTTTGTCCTCCAGGAAGAGCAATTGGGGACAGGTCATGCTGTGGTTAAGGCGTGGCAAAATGTCGTCGAATCAGGAGTACGCTATGTTTGCGTGCTGAACGGGGATACACCGCATGTGCCCGTCGACGACATAGTGGAAATGGCCTGTCAGTGCAGAATGGCTGGGGCTGCCATGGGCTTTTTGACCCTGCAGTTGGAGAATCCTTTTGGATACGGCAGGGTGGTCCGCTCGGAAAATGGTTTGGTACGCAATGTGGTGGAGGAGAAAGATTTCCATCCCAACGACTTCGGAGGTCAGATTCACGAAGTCAACTCAGGGGTCTATGTTCTTGCAGTGGAGGCCTGCTCCGCCTTGCTGCCGAAGATCGATCGCAACAACGCGCAGAACGAGTTTTATTTGACCCAGCTGATCAGCCTGTGCGCAGCCGAAGGTTTACCGGTTGTCGCGCGTCCTTACACGGGACGCGGGCGTCTTCTGGGCATCAATTCCCCACGTGAACTGGTGGAATTCGAAGAGTCCCTGCGCGGGCGGATTGTGAACGAACTCCTGGATTCGGGAGTGATTATCCGGAAACCAGGTGCTGTCATAGTCGGACCAGATGTGATTATCGAGCCGGGAGTCGATATCACAGGTCCCTGCGAGATTTATGGAAAAACCCATGTGCAGCGCGGAGCTCAGATCGCATCGCACTGCTGGATCAAAGACTCGTTTCTCGGCCCTTGCCAAGTGAAATCATTTTCTCATATTGAAGCATCACGCATTGGCGCCGGAGCGAGCGTGGGACCGTTTGCGCGTTTGCGACCTGGAACTGACATAGGAGAGAGGGCACGCGTCGGGAACTTCGTGGAGGTCAAGAAGTCCACATTGCACGCCGGAGCCAAAGCCGGACACCTTTCCTATCTGGGTGACAGTGAAATTGGCCGGGATGTCAATATCGGAGCGGGAACGATCACCTGCAATTATGACGGGTCGCGCAAACACCGCACAGAAATTCAGGAAAATGCCTTTATCGGCAGTAATACCGCCTTGGTTGCACCTGTGGTCGTGGGCGCTGGAGCCTTGGTCGGCGCTGGATCGGTTGTGACAAAGAACGTTCCAGCAGGAGCTCTCTGTGTTGCCAGGGCCAGACAGTTGAATCTGGAACGGAAATCATCCAATCAGTCACATTCGGGAGAATAGCCATGGACATACTGACGCAGTTGACAGACAAAATAACGCTTCTTCTGGAACGCCAGGATCATCTGAAAAAAGAAAATTTACAACTAAAAGAAGCTCTTGAACAGGAGCGACAGACCAAAGAGGCCGTTCTTGCCCGGGTTGAAAACATCTTGAATCAGATTCAAGAGGTTGATATAAACTAAATAATGCCAGGATATAATTTGACAGTGCTCGGCCTCGATCTTTCCTTCGCGGCCGATGTGCCACCTGAACGGATACAAAAAGCGGTGGATTACGTACACCAACGCTACCGCGACCTTCAGGGGCGGAGTGGTCAATTAAGCAAGGAGCGGCTTTTGACGTATCTGGCATTGAGTCTGGCCGACGATTATTTGCATGATCAAGGGAAGTTGATGCAATTGGAAACGACATTGCAACAACTTCTTTCAAAGATAGATAGTCCTGAAAAGTAGGTTTACGAACCCTGGGAGGTCAGTGATTGGAGATGCGTTTTTGAGCCAATAAAGCGCAAAAAGGGTAGCTTTCAACCGTCTTGTGTGCAAGCTCTGGATAGCCGGAGAAGCCTAATGGACTGTAGCCAACCCCCTCTTAACTTAAGAGGTTCAAAATAAATCCCAACACTACCTTCCGGGGCTTTTCGCAGTCTGTCCTATCCAGAAGCCAGGCCTGACATCCCTCCTTGCACTCCAATGTAATTCATTACGCTGGTGTTTTCTTGTTCCGCTTTCAGGAAGGGGAACGCCGAATTATGGCTGTCGCGTAGCCTTTTACCATATTGTGCCAAGGAGATTTCATGGCAAGCCAAATCATCATTACTGCTTTTTTGTGCATTGGAATCGGAGCTGTGGCAGGTTTCCTGTTCAAAAAATACATCACGGACAGAGAAATCGAGGAAGCCAACAAGTTGTCTGAGCGTATTCTCGATGAAGCCAAAAAAGATGCCTTAGCGCATAAAAAGGAAATGTTGCTTCAGGCCCAGGACGAAGTTTTCGCTCTCAAGAAAGAAATGGAACAGGATGCCAAGGACCGAGAACGGGAGTTGAAGAAGAACGAGGCGAGGCTGCAGGCCAAGGAAGAACGCCTGGAAAAGAAGGTTGAGGACCTGGCCCTCAAGGAAAGCGAGCTGGTCAACCTGGAGAAGAAGGTTGTCAAGCAGGAACGGGCAGTGGAAGAAAACGAGCTGAAGCTGCAGGAGATGATCGAGGAGCAACGGATCAGGCTGGAGGAAATCTCAGGTTTGACGGCTGAGGAGGCCAGGTCCAAACTGATGCAGGAAATCGAGAGCAAGGCCAGACATGAGGCCGCCAAAATGATTCGCGTCATCGAGGTCGAGGCCCAGGAGTCCGCCCACCGGAAGGCCCAAATGATCATCGCCAGCGCGGTGCAGCGCTATGCGGGCGACTACGTATCGGAACATACGGTCAGTGCGGTGGAACTTCCGAGCGAGGACATGAAGGGCCGCATCATCGGGCGGGAAGGCCGCAATATCCGGGCCATTGAGGCCGCCACAGGCGTTGACCTCATCATTGATGACACGCCCGAGACGGTCATCCTGTCCGCTTACAACCCTCTGCGCCGAGAAGTGGCCAAGCGTTCCCTGGAGCGTCTCATCAGCGACGGCCGCATCCATCCAGCCCGGATCGAGGATATTGTGAAGAAGGTGGAAAAAGAGATGGATGTCCAGATCCGGGAAATCGGGGAACAAGCCACCTTTGATCTTGGCGTCCATGGCATCCATCCTGAAATCATCCGGCTTTTGGGGCAGCTTCGTTTCCGGACCAGCTTCACCCAGAATGTGCTGCAGCATTCCCTGGAAGTGGCGTTCCTGTGCGGGATCATGGCGGCGGAACTGGGCCTGGATGTCAAGAAGGCCAAGCGTGCCGGCTTGCTGCATGACCTGGGCAAGGCCGTGGACCACGAGGTAGAGGGCCCGCACGCCATCATCGGCGCTGACCTCGCAAAGAAATATAATGAATCCAGTGAAATAGTGCATGCCATTGCCGCGCACCACGAGGATGTCCCACCCAAATCCGTCTATGCCGTGCTGGTCCAGGCAGCGGACAGCTTGTCCGGGGCCCGGCCTGGGGCGCGCAAGGAACTTCTGGAAAGTTACGTGAAACGCCTGGAGGAGTTGGAAGGCATTGCCACAGGATTTTCCGGAGTCAGCCGGGCCTTTGCCATCCAGGCCGGCCGTGAAGTGCGGGTCATGGTGGATTGCGACGCGGTCAACGACGATCAAATCTATATGCTGAGCAAGGACATCGCCAAACAGATCGAGGAGAAGATGACCTATCCGGGACAGATCCGGGTCACGGTCATCCGCGAAAAACGGGCAGTTGGCATTGCCAAGTAACGCGTTCCATGCGGCTTCTTTTCCTCGGTGACATTGTTGGCCAGGGCGGACGGCAGATGGTCAGGGATCATCTGCCGCGTCTGCGTCAGGAACTCGCCCTGGATGCGGTCCTGGCCAATGTGGAAAACGCATCGGGAGGGCTCGGGGTCTCGGCCAAGAATGCCGCAGAACTCCATTTGGCTGGCGTTGACATTATGACCTCGGGCAACCATGTCTGGAAATTTGCGGATATTCGGCCGGTGCTCGACGCTGAGCCATGGCTGCTTCGACCGGCCAACTATCCGGCGCCTGCCCCTGGCCGCGGAGCAGGGTTGTTCGATTTCGGCGGCGGGAGGGTCCTGATGGTCATCAACCTGCAAGGCCGGACCTTCATGGACCCCATCGACTGTCCTTTTGCGGTTGCCGAACGTCTCGTCAGGGAAGCGCCGGACCATGCCAATATCGTTGTGGATTTTCATGCCGAGGCAACCTCCGAGAAGCGCGCTCTGGCACACATGCTGCGAGAAAAGGTGCAGGCCGTGGTGGGAACTCACACGCATGTGCAGACCAATGACGCCTGTATCCTGGACAGGAGGACAGGCTTCATGACCGACCTGGGCATGTGCGGCCCGGTGGACTCCTGCCTGGGCATGGACAGTGAGATCATTGTCCGCAAGTTCAGGACCGGGCAGCCTCAGCGGTTCGAGCTTGCCAAGGGCCCATGCGCGTTGAATGGCGCATTGATAGAATTGGAAGAGGGAAGATGCCGAAGCATCTCGGCATGGACGTATGCAGTCTCAAATGAACAGGAAGGGTCATGACAGATACAGAGTTGTCTCGTCAGCTTGCGCAGATCCGGCGGGGGAGTGTCGAAATCATCAATGAAGAGGAGCTCATTGCCAAGCTGCGCAAGGGAGTGCCACTTCGGGTCAAGGCCGGGTTTGATCCGACTGCCCCGGATTTGCACCTGGGGCACACCGTGCTCATCCAGAAGCTCAAGCATTTCCAGGAGCTCGGGCACCAGGTCATTTTTCTCATCGGAGATTTTACCGGGATGATCGGCGATCCGTCCGGGAAATCAGAAACCCGCAAAAAACTGACCCGCGAAGAAGTGCTGCGCAACGCCGAAACCTACAAGCGGCAGATATTCAAGATCCTGGACCCAGTCAGGACTGAAATCGCATTCAATTCCAGGTGGATGGATTCTTTCAAGGCTTCGGATTTCATTGAATTGTGCTCATGCTATACGGTGGCCCGCATGCTTGAGCGGGATGACTTCGAGAAGCGCTTTAAAGGCAACCAGCCCATTTCCATCCATGAATTTCTCTACCCCCTGGTGCAGGGTTACGATTCAGTGGCCCTGAAGGCGGATGTGGAGCTTGGCGGAACAGACCAGAAATTCAATCTGCTCATGGGCCGTCATCTGCAACGTGAGCATGGCCAGGCGTCGCAGATAGTGCTGACCGTGCCCATTCTTGAAGGACTGGACGGGGTGCAGAAGATGAGCAAATCCCTGGGCAACTACATCGGCATCGACGAAGTCCCGGCAGACATGTTTGGCAAGCTCATGTCCATTTCCGACGAGCTCATGTGGCGCTACTATGAACTGCTCTCCGACAGGACCCTGGAACAGATCCGCGTCCTGCAGGAGCAGGTCGGTTGCGGGGACCTGCATCCGAAAACGGCCAAGGAGGATCTGGCCCAGGAGATAACGTCCCGTTTCCATGGGCAGGCCGCAGGGCAGGCCGCGCGGGGAGGCTTCAATGCTGTTTTCGCCCAGCAAGGGGTGCCCGAGGACGTACAGGTATTCAACGCCCCGGCCGGGACTCTGCTTGTCGACGTGCTGAGCGAAAGCTGCCTCTGCCCTTCCAAGGGCGATGCCAAGCGCATGTGCAAGCAGCAGGCCGTGACCATCGATGGCCGCAAGGAGGAGGATTTCTCCTTCGCCTTCGTCCCGGGCGAATACGTTCTGAAAATCGGCAAAAAGCGCTTCCTGCGCGTCGTGGTATCCTAGGGCGGGTGGGGTTATGTTTGGGCTTTGGCGAAAAATTGTTCTACTGGCCCGCATGGTCAAGATCGAGCACTCGGTTTTTGCGTTGCCGTTTGCCTACCTCGGCATGCTCTGGTCCGCGGGAGGCTGGCCTGGCTGGAGGGTCTTCCTGGCCCTGACTCTGGCCATGGTCGCGGTGCGCTCCTTCGCCATGGCTGTGAATCGGCTGGCCGATCTGTTCATCGACGTCAAAAACCCCCGCACCCGGACCAGGCCGCTTGTCACCGGGGAACTGTCTCCAGGCGAAACCAGGGTCTTCGTCGCCGTGTGCGCACTGGTCTTTGTCGGGGCGTGCTGGCTGCTCAATCCACTCTGCCTGGCCCTGTCCCCGGTGGCTCTGGTTTGGTCTGCACTGTACAGCTTCACCAAGCGGTTCACCCCACTATGTCATTTTTTTCTGGGATCTGTCCTTGGACTTGCGCCCCTGGCCGGGTGGCTGGCCGTTAATCCGTCAATCGCCGTCACGCCTGTGCTCCTGGGAGTGGGGGTGACCTTCTGGGTGGGTGGGTTCGACATCCTGTACGCCTGTCAGGATGTCGACTTCGATCGGCAGGAAGGTTTGCACTCCCTGCCCGCCTATCTGGGCGTGCCAACGGCCCTGGCCATCTCGACCTTTGCCCACGTCGTGACCAGTATTTTTTTTGTTCTGGCCGGGTGGACAGGTGGGGCGGGTCTCGTGTTCACGGCATTCTGTATGGGGGTGGCGGCCATTCTGATTTTTGAGCACCGCTTGATATCTCCACAGGACATGAGCCGAGTCAATCTGGCCTTCTTTACCCTGAACGGATTTGTGGCAGTGTTGTTGTTTGTGGGCGCCGTTGCCGATACGGCGCTGCGTTAACGTAAACCGAGGAGTTCGGCCATGCGCGAAGCCGATATATTCCCTGCCTACCGCGGGGAAATGGAATATGTCTGTCTGGGTTGCCAGGCCAGGTATCCCATCGACGAACTGCATTACACATGTCCCAGCTGCAGAGGCGTGTTTCTGCTGGAAGACAAGCAGTCTGGGGAATTGGGTCGGACCAGCGGCCAGGGGTGGCGAAATATTTTTGATCTGCGGGCTGGGACCAAGAATCCTGCCCTGCGCGGAATTTTTCGTTTTTATGAGCTGATGGCACCGGTCTTGGCCGAGGACGCCATCGTCTATCTGGGGGAGGGAAACACGCCCATCACCCGGTCCTCAACCGCTTTGGAACGGCTGGTCGGACAGCCCATGGCCTTCAAGAATGACGGCCAGAATCCCTCGGCATCATTCAAGGACCGGGGCATGGCCTGTGCGTTTTCGTATTTGAAGCATCTGGTGGCCAAGCACGAATGGGAGCACGTCATCACCATCTGCGCCTCCACAGGGGACACCTCGGCCGCAGCGGCCCTCTACGCCGCCTATGTTGGCGATCCGCTGAAGTCGGTTGTCCTTCTTCCCCAGGGCAAAGTCACGGCCCAGCAACTCTCTCAGCCCCTGGGGAGCGGCGCACGGGTACTGGAGATTCCGGGCGTTTTTGACGATTGCATGAAAGTGGTGGAGCACCTCGCCGATCACTACCGCGTGGCGCTGTTGAACTCCAAGAATGCCTGGCGGATTCTGGGACAGGAGAGCTACGCCTTTGAGGTGGCGCAATGGTATGACTGGGACATGTCCGGCAAGGTTGTGTTCGTCCCCATCGGAAACGCAGGCAACATCACGGCCATCATGAGCGGTTTTCTGAAACTGTTGCGCTTGAATATCATTGACCGTTTGCCGCGCATTATCGGAGTGCAGTCCGAACACGCCGATCCGGTCTTCCGCTATTATGCCCAGGACAAAGATGCGCGCCGGTATGAAGCGGTGGCGGTCCGTCCGTCCGTGGCCCAGGCGGCCATGATCGGCAACCCCGTGTCGTTTCCCCGGGTAGCGTATCTGGCGGAGCAGTACGAGGCCCTGGGTGGATTCGGGTCCTTCCATGTGGTGCAGGTCAGCGAGCAGGGCATTATCGAGTCCATGCTCCTGGCCAACAGGCATGGACACATTGCCTGTACCCAGGGCGGAGAGTGCCTGGCCGGGTTGTTCAAGGCCAAAGAGATGGGCCTGATGGATGCGAAGGAACTGGCCATTCTGGATGCCACGGCCCATGCCCTCAAGTTCGCCGGTTTTCAGGACATGTATTTTCGCAATGCGTTTCCGGCCGAGTACGGGATTGTTCCAGACCAGGCTCTGGCCAACGTGCCCAGACTGGTCATCGCCCAGGACGCCAGGGCTACGCTGAGCGAGTCCGCATTCACGGTGCAAGCGGCGGAAAATGTGGTCGGGATTCTCGGATTGGACAAAAAGATCGCGTGATCTGTGCGTGGTGGGATTCGTTTTGGCCAGGCTGCTGCCTGGCCTTTTTTTTGCCCGCGGGCGGGGGGTGAGTGTTCAGATCAAGGGTCCGACGTGCCGTCCGATAATGGCTATGCCATGGCGGTCGGCAAAATCCACTGCCTTCTGCCGCTCAAAGAAGAGGGTCTGACCGGCCTCGATGGCCAAGACCCCTGCCCCGACCTCCGCCATGGTCTGAACTGTCTCCAGACCCACTGCAGGCAGGTCCAGGCGCCTGTCCTGGCCCGCCTTCGGACGCTTGACGACCACGGCCCCAGGCCCGCCCAGGGTTCCCCCGCGGCGGATGGTGGCGTCGGTCCCTTCGATGGCCTCCACGGCCAGGACGATCCCTTCGCGGATGACGAGGCACTGTCCGATATCGAGGGATCCAAGCTGTTCGGCCACGGACCATCCCAGATCAATGTCCTGCTGTTCCCGCTTGTCTGGGGGACGTCTGGTGAGCAGCCCTGCCGGAGTGTGCATGTCCGGGGAGAAATGGTGAGGCCCCACAAGGAGCATGCCTTCCTTTTCCAGCTCCGCACCCACGGCCCGCAACAGTGCGTCGTCCCCGCGCGTACGCAGGGACAAAAGCAGCCGGGCGGCCCGCCAGTCCGGACGCAGGTCCAGGGCGCGTGGCTTGTTGATGGGGCCGGCCATGACTACATGCGTGACCCCGTGCTGGGTGAAAAAATCGACAAGCCGGCCCAGTTGTCCAAGTTTGAGCCAAATGAATTCGTCGCAATGATTGGGAAAGGAGGGGTCGGTGTCCGGTGCAAACCCGACACCGACGATCCGGGAGCCGAGACTGCGCGCATTGTCCGCGACAGTGGTGGGCAAAGAACCCCCGCCGGCAATGATGCCCAGAACCGTGGCCATGTTCCGGTCAGATGCGCTCAGGCGTGATGGTGCCCCGCTTGCTCGACCGGATGAAATCGAGCAGCTTGATGACCTGCGGAAAATGCCCAAGTTCAGTCTCCGCCTGCTGCATGACCTCGTTGCGTTCCTGGTTGGATCGCCAGATCAGTTTGTACGCAGATTTCAGGGCGTGGATCTCCTCGGAGGAAAAACCATGACGGCGCAGGCCAATGAGGTTCAGGCCGCGCAGGGTGGCCCGCTCGCCCACGGCCAGCATGTAGGGCGGGACGTCCTGTGCCACACCGGTTTTGCCGCCGATAAAGGCGAAATCGCCGATGTTCACGAACTGGTGCACTGCAGACAGCCCTCCGACCACGACCTCACTCCCCACGACAACATGTCCGGCCAGGGTGGCGGCGTTGGCCAGGACATTGTTGTTTCCCACGATGCAGTCATGGGCGATGTGGGAATAGGCCATCATCAGGTTGTCCGAGCCGACGCGGGTAACGCCGCCTCCACCTTCAGTGCCGCGATGGATGGTCGAAAATTCCCGGATCCTGTTGCGCTCCCCGATTTCGAGCCTGGTTTCCTCGCCATGGAATTTCAGATCCTGGGGCTCTCCGCCGACACAGGCCATGGAGTGCACATGGTTTTCCGCACCGAGGGAGGTGAACCGCTTGATCTGGGCGGCGGCGTCAACCACGCAACCGTCACCGATGCGTACGTCCTCCTCGATGATGACGTAGGGTCCGACCTGGACGCCGACTCCGAGGGATGCCTTGGGATGAACAACGGCAGTGGGATGGATGGTTGTCTGCATCAGTCCTCCCGTGGCACGACTGAAGCGGTGAGAATGCCTTCGGCCACGACCTTGCCATCAACCATGGCCTTGCCGTTGGTCTTCCACATCATCATTTTATGGCGTTCGTAGGTGACATGCAGGTGGAGCTGATCCCCCGGGAACACCGGACGCCTGAAGCGGACCTTTTCCATGCCCGTGAACAGGAATATCCTGCCCACGGTGTCCTCGGGAGGCAAACTTTTGATGACCATGATCCCGCCTGCCTGAGCCAGGGCCTCCAGGATGAGCACTCCGGGCATGACCGGATAGGAGGGGAAGTGGCCCTGGAAAAAGGGTTCATTGATGGAGACGCTTTTGATGGCGTGGATGGATTTCATGGGTTCGAACGAGAGAACCCTGTCCACCAGGAGGAAGGGATAGCGGTGTGGGAGCAGGTCCAGGATGTCCCGGCTGACTATTTCACCGGATTCAGGTTTGGTGAGCATAGCTTCCTCATTTGTTGGCAAGTTCTTCCCGCAGGGAGGCCAGTTCCTTTTCCAGTTTGGAGAGGCGACGCTTCATTTCCGGCAGCTTGGGCATGATGGTCGATGCCCGCAGGTAGGTTCCGTGGGGCATGGCTGGAATCCCGCTCATATCCTGCTTTGGCGGCACGTCCTGACCCACTCCGGATTTGGCGCCGATGCGGCATCCGTCACCCAGGTGGATGTGACCGGCGATGCCGGCCTGGCCAGCCAGGATGACGCCATCGCCCAAACTCGACGAACCGGCGATGCCGACCTGGGCCACCAGGATGCAGTTGCGTCCGACCCGGACATTGTGTCCGAGCTGGACCAGGTTGTCGATCTTCGTGCCCTGCCCAACCCGTGTTTCCCCGAGAGCCGCGCGATCGATGGTCGTATTGGCCCCGACCTCCACGTCATCCTCGATGACGGTGCGCCCGATCTGGGGAAATTTCAGCATTCCTCCCGCGGCCTGGGCGAAACCGAACCCGTCGCTGCCCAGCACCACGCCGGCATGCAGGATGACCCTTTGCCCGATGCGGACTCCTGCCATGAGGGTGCAATTGGGGTAGATGACGGCGTCATCGCCGATGAGACAATCTTCGCCCACGTAGGTGCCGCTGAAGATCTGCACGTTCTTGCCGACGATGGCGCCCGGGCCGATATAGACAAAGGGATAGATCGTGGCAGTGGGATCGATCCTGGCCTCGGGATGGACAAAGGCCATCTCGCTCACCCCGCTGAAGCTGCCCTGGGCCTTGGCAAAAAGCTGCACGCAGCGGGCAAAGTCCAGATAGGGGTTCGGGCTGATCAGGCATGATCTGTCCGCTGGCGCCTGCTCCTCGGACACGACCAGAGCGCCGGCCCTGGTCGTCGCCAGCTGGGCCGCGTACTTGGGGTTGGCCAGAAAGGACAACTCCGACGGCGCTGCCTCGGCCAGGGTGTTCACACCCGTGATTTCCTGATCCGCACCGCGCTGGGGCAGATTCAGCTGGGTTGCGATTTCGGAAAGAAGCATCGGAGGTCCTGCTATTTGCCGCGCATGGCCTTGTTCAGTTCGGCGATAATGGCGTTGGTGATGTCCGCACCATCCTGGTGGAACACAGTGCCGCTGGCCTGCTTGTCGAAGATGGCGGTATACCCGTTTTGGTTCCCGTAGTTCTGGACCACTTCAATGAGCTTTTCGATGATGGGCTTGGACAGGTTCTGCTCAGCCTGCTGCAGTTTGCGCTGGTAGTTCTGGCCCATGTCCTGGAAATCCCGGACCTTGCGCTTGTACTGGGCTTCCTTGTCCAGTTTGGCCTCCTGGCTGAGCATCATGGACTGTTTCTGCAGTTCGTCTTTCAGGGTGTCCAGTGACTTTTTCTGGGCATCCAGATTGTCCTTCATGTCCTTGAACTGCGTCTTGAGCTGTTCCATGGCCTTGCTGCCCGGTTCGGACTTGGCGATGACCGCCTTCATGTCCACGAAGCCGAGCTTGGTTTCGGCGGAGGCCGTCAGGCTGCAGCACAGAATGCAAAGGATCGCAATGATGATTGAACGCATGAAAATCTCCTTACCTTATATTTTTGTGTGTTCGATTTCAGAAAAACTGTCCAACGGAAAACTCAAACCGGCCTTTCCTGTCTTCGTTGGTTTCCACATCGTCCAGAGGGTATCCGTACTCCAGCCGCAGCGGCCCCAGAGGAGAGTACCAGCGGACGCCCGCCCCGACGCTTTTGCAGAGTTCGAAGTCGATGGACTGGTCGTCGTCCCAGACGTTGCCGGCATCGAAAAAGACCAGGCCCATGATGCCCATTTCCTTGTGCAGGGGGACGAGATATTCGACGTTGAAGAAGAAGCTCTTGTCGCCGCCCTTCTCGTCGCCCTCCTCATAGCCCTGCTGCCCTTCCTGCGGGTCGTAGACAGGTGAGATGGACCGCTCCTTGTACCCGCGCACGGAATTCATGCCGCCGAGATAGAAGCGCTCGAACGGCGGGATCCGTTCGCTGGTGTTCTTCATCACGTATCCAGCCTGGGCATGCAGGTGCAGGATGGTTTCCAGCAGTACGGGGTAGTAGTGGTTCGCGTCGGCAATGTATTTGATGAAGTCGTCGTCGCCGCCCAGGATGCCTCCGCCGTATTCCACCGAGAACTGGTGGGTGTTGCCCCTGCTCGGGTTGATGCGCCTGTCCGTGGTGTCTCTCTTGATGGACGCATACAACGCGCTGGCCCAGTTGTGGCCTTCAATGTCCTTGATGACCTTGTCCGCGTCGTCGTCCACGTCTTCGATGGTGTATCGTTCCAGACGGTAGTTCCAGGACAGGTTGGTGTATTCTCCCAGGGGGTAGCCGAAAAGGAGCTTCCCGCCCATGGCCTGCTTGTCGTAGTCGGAATACTCGCTGATGGTGTTGTAAAGGCTCAGGCCCATGCCCAGATTCGTATCGTTGTAGTGGGGGTTCCAGAACGTGGTGGTGTAGTCGGAGGACTTGGCGCTGACGGTGCCCCGGAAGCCGAGCTGGTAGCCCATGCCGAAGAGGTTGCGCTCCAGGACCTGGCCTGAGAAAAACACCTGCGAGTAGCTGGAATACCCCACGCCAGCGGAGAATTCGCCGGTGGGCTTTTCCTTGACCCTGACCCGCAGGTTGAGATTTTCCGGGCTTCCGGTGGGTTCGGGGGTGATGTCCACGGTGTCGAAGAAATCAAGCTTGGTCAGCCTGGTGTTCGATCTGCGCAGGAGACTTCCGCTGTACAGATCCCCGTCGGCCATGCGCATTTCGCGGCGGATGACGTTGTCCCTGGTCTTGCTGTTCCCCTCGATGAGCACCCTGTTGATGGATACCTTGGTTCCTTTGGACAGAAGGTAGGTGATTCCGAGGGATTTGTCGTCTTCGTTGCGGGCGATCTTCACGTCCGCCTCGGCAAAGGCATAGCCGAAGTTCGAATAGTGTTCAGCCAGCTTTTGCAGATCCGACCGCATGACGGAACGATCGAAGAAGCCTTTGGATTTGGCCACATCATCCAGGGCGACCACGGAGTTCAGGTCATCGGGATGGCTGATCATCTCCCCGCTGAAGTCCACGGATTGCACCTTGTAGCGGGCTCCTTCCTCCACCTGGAAGGTGACGGTGATGCCCTTGTCCGTGAAGCTGACCACGGGCTGGCCGACCTTGGCGTTCAAGAAGCCGCGGTTTCCGTAATAGGCCTCCAGGGCCGCCGCGTCGCGGTCCAGTATTTCCTCGCGCAGGATGCCTGATCCGGTCATCCACGAGAACATGCCTCGTTCGGACAGGGCCAACTGGTCTTTCAGGTCGTCCGAATCAAGTTGTTTGGCGCCTTGGATGACGATATCCGTCACGTAGAGCTTGTTCCCTTCATTGATCACGATGTTCAGTCGGGCCCGCTTGGCATCGGCCTGTTCCAGCCGATAGTCCACTGTGGCGTTGAAGTAGCCGTCCTTGCGGTACAATTCCCGTATTTTGCCCATATCATCGGCCAGCACGCGAGGATTCAGCACGGCCCCTGTTTTGGTCGAAATGGCCGCCAGAATGTCTTCGGCGTCCAGCTCCTGCGCCCCTTCCACGTTGATGGCCTGGATCAGGGGTTTTTCCTTGACATTGATGATCAGGCGCTTGCCGTCGGACACCTCTTCCATGGAGATGGTGATGTCATCGAAATAGCCGAGGCCGTAAAGGTTTTTGAGTTCCGCGTTGATCACCTTGGGATCGTAGGCATCCCCTGGCTGAACCTTGAGACGCATGAGAACCACATCGTCGTCGAGGATCTCGTTTCCCTGTACATCGATGGAAGCGATGCGGTCCTGCCGGCCGATGCCGATTTTGATCTTGGCCGCCGTCTCCTCGACCGCCGGAAGGAGGTTGATGACTCCTTCCTTGACCACGAAGAAAGGCTTGGGTTCCTTGATGCCATAGGCCTCCACCAGCCGGGTGTCCAGGCTGATGGTTTCACCCACCTGACTGAAGCTGCCGTAGACGGCGTACCCGGCGCCGGCAAGCAGGGCCATTTCCTTGGCCACGGCCAGATCGAGAAATTCAACCCGGTGCTCCTGCAGCAGTTTCACCGCCTGTTCGGGAGGGAGAACCTCCAGGCCCATGGAAACGAGCCGGTCATGCAGCAACTTGGGCAGGCTCTCTTCCAGATAGGCCAGATTGGGGCCCGCGTTGACTGCAAAGGGCAGCACAATGACCTTGGTGTTGGTCTCCGCCGGAGCGGTGGAGACGGCGGCGTCGATGGG
>ERZ1645192.2546-NODE-2546-length-15049-cov-12.761371_pt1 | contig 15049 bp, 13 predicted proteins | sample MGYA00575354_ERZ1645192 | MGnify/ENA primary metagenome ERZ1645192 (study PRJEB40844, sample SAMN11349763) | freshwater sediment metagenome | isolation source: river sediment | host: Sediment | place: India: Faizupur Khadar , New Delhi | collected 2017-02-21 ... | reverse complement strand
AGTTTGCTGACGAGCAATTCCGTCTGACGCACGTTCAAGCCAAGGCTCAGGATGCTATCCAGCGCCGCTTCCATGGCGCGGGCGCTTGGCAGCGCCAGAAGACTGCGTGCATGACCCTCAGTGATCTCCCCGCTCGAAAGGGATTGCTGCACCAAAACCGGCAGATTCAGCAAACGCAGAGTATTGGTGACGGTGACCCGGTTCTTACCGACCCTGTGGGCGATATCCTCGTGTGTCAGGGAGAACTGATCCGCCAGGCTTTGGTAGGCTCTCGCCCGCTCCATTGGGTTCAGGTCTTCCCGCTGAACATTTTCGATGATTGCGAATTCCAGTTGCTCCTGCTGGGAAGCGGTGCGGACGATTGCCGGCACTTCTTTCAGACCAGCCAGTTTGGCAGCCCTAAGGCGGCGTTCACCCGCGATCAGAGTGTAGCGGTCAAGTCCTTCCGCGGCGATCACGATCAACGGTTGGATGATGCCATGCTGTTTTATGGAGGCTGCGAGATCCTCCAATTGCTCGTCTTCGAACACCTTGCGGGGTTGCTGAGGATTAGGACTAATGCTCGTAACAGGCAATAGCCGCACCTGTTCATTTGTGTCAGCCGGAGTCGGACTGCTCTGCCAGGTTGGGATTAACGACTCAAGTCCTTTACCAAGTCCACTGCGTTGTGCCATCTTACTCCTGTCCGGGGTCAAACTTTACCCCATCAGCCGTCAACAATTCCATTGCCAATGAACGGTATGCTCTCGCGCCGCTCGAGTCGGGGGCATAGACCGAAATGGGCATCCCAAATGAGGGCGCTTCTGCGAGCCTGATACTGCGGGGAACAAAGGTTGAAAATACCTTGTCCTGGAAGAATTTCTGGACTTCAGTCATCACATCCGCGCTCAGGTTGGTGCGGCCATCATACATCGTCAGCAGAACACCCCTGATGGAGAGTTCAGGGCAGAGACCCTGCCTGATACGGGTGAGCGTTTGGGTTAACTGACCAAGACCTTCAAGCGCAAGGTATTCGCACTGAACCGGGATGATAACGCCATCCTGGGCGGCGATCATTCCATTCAGGGTCAACAAACCGAGCGAAGGAGGGCAGTCGATCAGGATGTAATCGTAGCGGCTGATGAGTGACTGAACGATGGTTTTCAGCCGTTTTTCACGGTCTGAGAGCTCAATCATTTCGATTTCCGCGCCGGAGAGGTTTGGCGATGAAGGCATAAGCGAAAGCTTGAAGCGCGCGTTGTATAAAACACAATCCAGGGGATTCTTCGCACCTATCAAGACTTCATAGGTTCCATTTTCAACCTGGTGCCGGTCAATCCCAAGGCAGCTGGTGGCATTTGCCTGCGGGTCAAGGTCAACGAGCAGCACTTTCTGCCCGAATTGGCCAAGGTAAGCCCCAAGGTTTATGCTGGTGGTGGTTTTGCCCACGCCGCCTTTTTGATTGACAATTGTGTAAATTTTTCCCATACCTTACCTATGCCGGTTTTTCATTTCTCGCCTGTTCGATTTCTTCCAGGGTCGGGATGCTTGCCAGGCGCCTTCGCGTGACTGAGTGGGCTGAAAGTTGGACAGCAAAACGTGCCGATTCCCATGGATCACGCGTTTCGCTGAAGCGATGAAAGTAACATGCTGCAAAAATGTCGCCCGCGCCAGTATCTTCCACCATCTCCACGAGTGGGGCGGGGAAGTAGCGTACTTCACCCTGGTGGAAAACGCGCGCCCCTTCACGATTTTCGGTAACAACCAATAGAGGGCAGATCTTTGCCAACTCCTGCACCTTTCGCTCATCTCCCCGCAGATCCTCAAGGGAGAGGATGACCGCATGGGATCTTGGCACCAGGGTCAGCTCATCCGGCCAATCCACATGCCGCACCAGCCCTTCTTTGTCTGCCTGGCGGTACCATCCTTGGGGGGTCAAGCAAATCAGGGCGTTGGGGAAAAGCTGCACAATATCCGGGTCGATTTCCGCGGCGATTGGACCAAGATGAACGAGCTGGCAGTCGCGCCAGGTTGGGGGTACATGTTCAGCAGTGATGCGTGTAGCGGAAGAGTAGAGGTGCTGAACACGGGAACTCCCAAAACCCTGGTTGAGGAAGACCGTCGATTTTTCTGATGGAACGACTGATGTTTGGATACCAACGAGGGGGTCAAGTTGAAGATCACTGGCGCAACTAGTCACCAAACCAACACGATGCCCCAATCGGGCAGCAGTCAGCCCGGAAAAACTGGCTGTGCCGCCCAGGCTGATGGTCTGATCGGCTTGTAAATCAGCAGTAACATGCCCAATGAGCAGATAGTCGATGGGATCAGGTGTTGTCTGTTGGGTCATAGGGCAATAAAAACTCGTCTCTCGGGGAAAAATTATAGCATGGAAAAGAATCAAAAATCAGCATGGCCAAATTCGGGCTTTAAGCCCCTACATCTTCTACTCTGAAGGTGTTGGATCTGGGATTTGGACTAAAATCAACTCATGGAAGATCCAAACACTTATCGCCAGGCGCTTGAGGACTTTCGCCGAGCCCGGTCGAAGGCTGCCATGCAGCGTTTCTGGGCGGGGATACAAGGTCGTTCGCTGGACCTCCTGCCGTATGACGAGATCTCAACGAAATTGCGTGCAGTCAGCCAGACAGATCGCGGCTTGCAACAGGTGCCCCTCAAGGACATTGTTGGCAGCGTCAGTCGGTTACAGGATTTCGACCGCAACTTCCTGCCCCTTCGAGACGATGATATTTATCGATGGGCGGGTGTCAAGACTGCCATGACCAGCCCTCATTCAACCGGCGTTCCACCAATCTCGCTGTATCAGATCGGCGACGCGTATTTTGTTCTTGATGGCAACCATCGGGTTTCCATCGCCAAAGAAATGGGCATGGAAACGATTGAGGCGTATGTTACTGAGATAAAAACGAAGGTTCCGATCTCGAGTAATCTCACATCCGATGAGTTGATCCTGAAAACGGCTTATGTCAATTTCCTTGAAGATACCCAGATCGACCATTTCCTCCCTGGTGTCGATTTCAGCCTGCACCTGGTCGAAAACTATCCGCTGCTCAAAGAACACATCACCGTTCACCAATACTACATGGGTATTGAAAATAAACGTCCAGTTAGCTTCGAAGAAGCGGCGCTGCACTGGTTTGACACCATTTATTCCCCGGTCATTACCATCATCGAAAGTTCTGGTTTGCACCACGCCTTCCGCGATCTGACCCTGACTGACCTTTACCTCTGGCTGTTGGACCAGCAAAATACGCTACAGGAAGACCTTGGCATTGATGTCAGGCCTGAAAACGTGCTTGATTATGCTGCCGACAAAGAAGGTATTCAGCCAGGTTCTGGCTGGTCGACGGCTGAGGAGCAAATATTGCAGGTCTTATTGCGGACTGAAGATCAACCACAGAATCCTTACCAGGATTGCCTGTTTCAACATGTGACTGTCGCGCTGAGCGATGAGGACCCCGATTGGATTGCATTAGAACAGGCAATCATGGTTAATCGCTGCCCTGGCGGTGCGATCAGGGGTGTGCACGTGGCAAGCGCTGCTAAACAAGAACCTGACAAGGAAGTTGATGCTTGCCAACAGAGATTCGACCGGCGCCTTGCAGAGGTCGGTATGAATGGTAAGTTCTTCCTGCGCCAGGGTGAACCAGCCAGCGCCTTGCTTGAATTCAGCTTGCTTTCTGATCTGCTGGTGCTTAAACTCAGTCATCCACCAGCTACCAGCCTTGTGGAGCGGATATCCCATGGGATCATCACCATTCTTCAACAGAGCCGCCGCCCGGTATTATTTGTCAAGGAAACTCCTCTACAGGTAAGTTCGATCCTGCTGCCTTTTGATGGTGGTCAGCGCAGCAAAGAAGCTTTATTTATTGCAGCCTATTACGCAGCTCGTTATGGCAGCCAGTTAAATCTGTTGATGGTGACGAGAGGTTCGGAAAAGGACGAGGTAAACCGATATTACGCACAGACTTACCTAGAAAAACTTGGGGTGAAGGCGGAATTTTACCAGGGCGATGCGGAGAGCTTTACGAAGGATGTGGTCAGCCTGGCAGAAACCTTGCGCGTTTCTACGTTGATATTAGGAGGGTATGAGAACACCTCCATCCTTGATCGGGTTTTCAGCCAGTCGATTGATGAGATTCTGTCCCAGGTCACAATTCCGGTCATGATCTGCCAGTAGGTGTCGATGGCAGCCAGGGATTATTCCCGGCGGATCACCAAGAGCGTGTAATCATCATCCAGGGCTCTGCCGGCTCTGAAAGTATCCAGGGTCAATTCGATCCCTTCAATAATTCCCCTGGCAGATTCCCCAAGGAGAGACTTAAGCCTTACATTGAGGCGATTGGTACCAAAGGATTCTCCTTCGGGCGAGAAGGTCTCCGTAATGCCATCGGTATATAGTACCAATGCATCTCCAGGAGCAAGTACCAATTCCTGGTCTGCCAGGTGGATGGGATCCATCATACCCAGGGCAAGTCCGCCCTTGTTCAGTGGCTGCGATATGCCTTGCTTCGGACGAAGCCAATAAGGCGGGTTGTGCCCTGCGACACAGTAGGTTACTGTTCCACTTTCCAGTTCCACGATCGCATAAAATACGGTCACAAAAAAACCATCGCTGGAATCAAGCTGCAATATGTGGTTGACTTTCTCGAGCGTTCGGGCTGGCGACTCCAACTCAAGCGCCCTGGCGCGGATCAGAGTTCTGCTAACAGTCATATAAAGTGAAGCGGGCAAGCCCTTATCCGAGACATCCGCGATGGTGAGCCCATATTTCCCGGGGGTAAGTTCGAAAACATCGTAAAAATCCCCGCCGACCTGCCTGGCAGTCTGCCATTCGGCTGCGAGGTCGTAGCCGGGCAGGAATGGCAAGTTTTCGGGCAGGAATGTCTTTTGAATCTGCCTGGCGAGCTGTAACTCCCGGTCGATCAGAGTCTGATTATGCTGGATGGTTTGCATGACGTAGTTTTGGATGCCGGAAGCAATCTGTAGCGAGGCTTCTTTTAGCAATTCCACGCGTTGGCTACGCCCAGGGCGGTCCACTTCGACCGCGACCAGCAGACCATGCACTTCTCCGGGAACGGTCAAGGGAAAACACAGGCTGTTTAGACTCTTCAGGTCAGGATCGCTAAGCGGAGCGGCATATCCACTGCTTGCCAGTAAATTTCCGGGTAAGATCAAATGACCAGCTTGCTCAAGCCCTTCCAAGGCTGGCAAAATTCGGCTCAGCGCAACCTGATTCTCGAATCCATAACTAAACCTGCCTTGCTTGGTTGCAAGATATCGCAAAGCAGCCCGATCGTCCTCAGGGTCAAAGCGGATCAGGGCTACCTCTTCGGCGTTGGTTTGTTCAAGAAGGGCTTTGGTGATCTCGCCAAGGGTTTCCGGTAAGTCTTTGGATGCCACAAAGAGATTTGTGATCTGGAGCAGAAAATTGGAAATCAGAGTCTCCGCTTCTTTAGCCTGGATCAGATCAATGTTTTGTAAACTGACTGCAGTCTGCTGGGCAATGCCCTGTAAAAGCGCGAAACGCTGCGTTCCAAGGATTAATTCAGGCTCGCGCGGGATGTATGCTTCCCGGCTGGTGTGCACCAGCAGCCCAATTTGACGTTCGTGGGCGATCAAGGGAAAAAGTAAGATTGTGTCTTGAGGCGCGAGAGCCAGGTTTTTGGCGATATCCGCTGAACAAAGTGTGGCTGGGATAGCAACAGGCTTTCCCGATTGCAGAGTCTGTTCAAGCAGTGTTGTATTGTTGACAGTGCAGGGTTCGTCGAGATTGCAGGTTGCTGTGCCTTCCCCCAAGGCTGCCTGGAGTTGATATCCGTTGGTCTCCTCATCCTTCAGGATCAGCGCGACCGATGATCCTCCAATCAGCGAGAGGATGAACTCACCGGATGTCTTTAACAGGCTATTGGCATCCGCCAGGTTACGAGTGGCCATCGCCACCTGCAGCATGACGGAGGTGTAGTAGGTCTGAGCTTGGGTTTCCTGGTCCAGTCTTTCTTTTTCAATGGCGCTTCCCAGGTAGCCGGCGAAGGTCGCGCAGATGCTTTCAGACTCAGCTCCATAGCGCCCAGGTGTCCCTTCGTGCAGAACCAGCACCCCAATGTTTTCCCCGGCAACAGTGATGGGGGTAGCAATACCAGAAAAGTTCGCCGGTAGATCAAGCGCACGCTCTATTGGATCTTCCAGATTGCCAGGTTTGCGGATGATCGTCCCTGCTAATCTTGTTTTGGGGAAAAACCAGGCTTTCCCAGGGGCGAGTTCTGCCTGAAAATCAGGGACCCAATCCTTGTCTGGAGTCTTCAACGCTGTGAGAAATAGATGGTCTGCGGCAGGGGATTCCGCGGAAAAATCCTGGGGTGGGAATAGCCAGATGCTGCCAGCTTCTCCGGGCAGCACTTCCAGGATGTTTTCCAGGCTTGCGCCGAAGAAATCCTGCAGTGGAATGGATTGAGAGAGCAATTCTGCCGTCTCGCGAAATTTCTCCGAGTTTTTCGTGCGCCAAATTTCAGAACGATACAAGCTGGCGTTACGCACCGCCACTGCAACATTCGCACTCAGGGTTTCGAAAACAGCAATATTTGCTTCCGAGAAGGCATTGATCGCCTCACTCTGCAGGTCAAGAACCCCGAGGATCCTTCCGCCAAAAATCAGTGGCAGAGCCAGTTCCGAGCCAACCTTCGCGCCGGTGATTGGGTTTGGTACGGGTCGGGGATCGGTGGAAACATCGTTGACCAATTGCACCTTTCCAGTACGAGCGGCAAGCGTAATGAGACCCTGCGGCGCGTCCAGGTTGAAAGCAATCTGGTGCTCGTGGTATGTCTTGGCGCGTGCCCCGCTGCCAGCGCGATACTCCAAAGTATGCGGGACATATTGCTTTAAGAAAATATGCACGTAAGGGATGTTGAACTTGGTCCGGATCAATTCTGAAACACGCGTCAGCAGTTGATCAAGGTCGAGGATGCTATTGATGGTCTGCGAAACTTCCGCTATGACCTGCAGATAATCCTGTTGACTTGGCTGAGCCTGGGAAGTATTAGGGTCTACCATTTTTCTCGGTTGTTTTTCTGGACGTAAAGTATTTGACCAAGGTAAGCTGATTTACCCCCGGAATGGAAAAGTCGTAAGAGGCTTCATCCATAACTTCACGGATCAGGAAAACTCCCAATCCCCGTTCACAACGTGTCTCAAGCGGGCTGGTCAGATCTGGTTCTGCGACACATGCCGGGTCGAAAGGCAGACCGTCATCCTGGATGGTGATCTTTACACCCAGCTCGTTCAGATCGAGCAGGATCCTGATCTCGCCCTGGTTGTCAACACCGTAGGCATGATCGATCACATTCGAACAGGCTTCATCCACTGCCAGATCGATGGCATAACGCTGACGGTCATCAAAGGGAGCATTCTTGATCGCGTCCATGACAAAAGTAGAAATCGCTCTTAGTTGATCATGACGCGCGGGGAAATGGGCGGTAAACATGGAAATATTCCTTAAGTATTGCGATTATAACATGCGGAAACGGGTAGAATTGTGCCATGTCTGATGATCGTCCAACCCTTCTGATTGGAGACCTGCCCGAAGATGACCGCCCTCGTGAGCGCTTGCTGCAGAAGGGGGTCAGAGCACTTAGCGATGCTGAACTGCTGGCGGTCTTGCTGGGCAGCGGCAGAGCTGGCACCAGCGCGATCGACCTGGCGCAGCAGATCCTGCAGGATCTGGACGGCTTCAGCGGCATTCATCGCGAAGATATTTCCAGGTTGCTTGAGATCAAGGGTGTGGGGCTGGCAAAGGCTGCTCGGATCAAAGCCGCGGTTGAAGTTGCGTATCGCCTGAGTTCCAAGGAACGAGGTGATAAGTGGATCATTAAAACCCCGCAGGATTTGGTGGAGATGCTGGGGCATGACCTGCGCGCGAGCGACCAGGAGGAGTTTTGGGTGGTTTGGCTAAATGCCCGTAATGTTGTGATGGACCAAAAACTGCTTTACAAGGGTTCGCAGGATGCCACAACTGTGCGAGTGAGCGAAGTCTTTAAGCTGGTGGTCAGCAAAAACGCGAATGCCATTATGGTGGCGCATAATCACCCATCTGGAGATCCAACCGAAAGCCCGGAAGACGTCAACATGACACGTGCGATCATTGAAGCCGGGAAATTACTGGATATCCGGGTGCTCGACCATGTCATCATCGGCCTGCACGGATTTACATCCATCCGACAAAAGCATCCCTCTTTGTGGGCTTGATATCTTAAGTCTGAAAGTGCATCAGCGCACCTGTTTTGGGATGTGTGAAGGTGAGCTCTGAAGCATGGAGCATCATGCGCTCCACCTCAGGCTTCTCGGCTGCCTTGAACTGTGGGGGTTGATAGAGCGGATCTCCGAGGATGCCCAAGCCCAGGTGGTAGAGGTGGGCACGGATCTGGTGGGTCACCCCGCTGTGCAAAGTGCAGTCGACTTCTGCCCAACTATCCTCGCGCCGCAAAACGAGGAAGTCCGTTCGGGCGGGTTTGCCATATTCAAAATCAACCCGGGTTCGGTGGGCACGGTCAGCATTGACCTTTAAAGGTGCTTCGAGGGTGATCTCGTTCCATTGGGGCTGGGGTGCAACCTGCGCCAGGTAGTGCTTGATAGGCTCACGCTCCCTGAATTGGCGATTAAGCTCGCGGTGAGAGTCCGCGTCCCGTGCTAAAACTATCAATCCGCTGGTTTCTTTGTCCAAGCGGTGCACCATCCAAAGCCTGCCCAAAACTGGTTCCAGGACGGAACGCAAATGTGGCAGGGTGGAATCATAGCCATCTGGAACTGAGCGCAGTCCGGCGGGCTTGTTGACCACCACAACGCTTTCATCAGTGAACAAAACCCAATCGGGAAATGTTGGTGTTCTAAGGATCGGGTTTTCTTCTTCCATGCAAATTCTATCCTCAGACGGTGTCGAGGAAGGATTAGTTTCGCGCGATAAAACAGCTGGTTTCGATCAATCCCGGACCACCATGCACGACGATCGCTGGCGGAACGATATACCGTGGTATCTCCTGGATGCCGGTGGCTGCGGTAAGCTCCTGTGTGACCTGGGTTAAAAGCGGTTCGGAATCGCACTCGCTTACAGTGAGATAAGCTTCTGGATTATCTTTACAATACTCTGCGGTCAGGTCAACAATTGTTCGGACAGCCTGTTTTACCGTGCGGACCTTGTCGAAAGGTTCCACCTGACCTTCTCGTATGGTGAGAATGGGTACGATTTTCAGGAGAGTGCCGACCAACTTGGAGGCTCCTCCGATGCGTCCGCCTTTATGCAAGTATTCAAGAGTCGGAACCAGGAAGAATAAGCGCTCGCGGGAAGACATCTCCGTAACATTTTCTTTTACTTCTTCAATCGTAAGCCCCGCATCAGCCCACTGCTTTGCTGCCAGAACGAGTGAACCTAAACCACCGGCAACTGTGTTGCTATCGATCACATGGATCTGGTCGGTCTTAAATTCGTTCGCTGCTACGGTCGCGCTACGGAAAGTACCGCTGACTTTGGCAGAGGGTGTGATTACCAGCGCTGTGTCGCCAGCAGCTAAAATGCGTTCGTAGATTGGCGCATAAAGGGCAGGGGGAGGAGCTGCGGTTCCGGGTAGATTCTTGGATGCGCGCAACTTTTCAAGAAAGCTATTGGTATCCATTTCCGTGTCATCCCGGAAGGTTTCGGTTCCAAAAGTGATGATTTGCGGCAGGGTTTCAATTCCAGCCTGCTTGAGAGTATCAAGCGGCAAACCACATGTCGTATCGGCAATGATTTTAATCATAATTTCACCTTTCCGGGGCGCACCCGGACCTAAGAATAAAAAAATAAATGTGTTTATCTGACGACGCTCAAATAAGAGGTCGGTTACAGTTGGGGCAAATCTTCTCGTTCTTGTTCACGACGAAGCCGCAATTTTGGCACGTGGCGGGCTGTACCTCTCCGAGGGGAGCACCGCAAGCCAGGCAGCGGGAGGAAGCAATGGGGTTAGCAGTGAGGCAATAAGGGCAAACAGTACGGCTGAGCCGTTCTGACAAGTTTTTACCGATTCCATACTGACGGGCAGTTTGGTTGATGACATCCCAGATGGCTTCTTCCAGTTGTAACGATTCGACATCTTGCGCGATATCATCGATGCGGTTGATCAGCGTGAAGGGGTTTCTGAGCGCGCTGATGGCAGTCAGGCCAAGGCTGGCCGCCAACCCGAACCACATTTGATTGCTCAGAGTAATGCTGACGCCATCCTCAACCTTGGAGATGTTGGCAGTCATGGCGGTCTGTCCACCGGAGCGCCGATTTTCGCGGGTTGCGATTTGAACTGCGAGTTTGTCGCCGGAACCATAACGCTGCACCTGGTAGTTGCCGCGATTGTAATATGCGATCAGATTCCTGGCTAAGTCTTCTGGTTGGATGTCTCCATGATAAATGCGTGTGGTCATGTTGTCTCTCAATCAATGTTACGTTCAGTTGTAGATTATAATCGGGAAAAGTTGAGACAACAAAAATGGCCACTCATACAAGACAAATTACAACAAAAATCGCCTTAGCGTTTGGGATCATCCTCGTATTAGCATTGGTTTTGATGCCTGGCATAACGACCCCGGTCGCAGGGCAATTCCCGACTCTTGAAGTACCCACCGTCACGGGCACTCCCAGGGGTTTGTGGGTGCGGGCGATCGGGGAGCCTACCATTCCGTTGAATGTGCGGAGCGGTCCAAGCCCGACATCCTCGCAGGTGGGTGTGTTTTTAGTCGGGCAGGAAGCCAACGCTTTTGGTTATTATGGCAGCTATGTCCAAATCGAATACGCAGGAGCACCGGGTGATAGAGGTTGGGTGGTTTTGGACCGGGTTGAGGTTTTTGGGGGCACTTTGCCAGCGCTGCAGGCTCCGCCTACGGAGACGCCTTCAATCACGAAAACCATCGATCCAACCCTGGCAGCGCAGTTCATCATCACCGCGCAACCCTCCCGGTTACCTACCTTCACCGAGCCGCCGGCTTTGCTGATCCCTACGTTCCAGGCTGAAACCGGAGGCACCGCCACCGGAGGTATCCCCATCGGTTATGTGATCATCACCCTCGCGGGATTAGGGCTGTTTCTCTCGTTGATCGCCATCCTGCGGCGCGGTTAACAACTAATCTTATTTTGCCGTCGTATATTTTGAAATCCGTTTGACGCTTTTCACAAAAGAAAGCGCGTCCGCGAGGGTTGGAAGTTGTTCTTCCATCGCTCGATAACCTTCATCGAAAAGATCAGTTGGCTCAACTTTTTGCAGCATTGCGTAATGCCCTGTGATTGGTCTGACGATCACATCCGGTTTGGTAAGTTCCAGGTTTAATTCGGTAAGTCGTTCCGAACTGAGCTCGACGCCTACGTTCAAATTCCTCAGGGACTCGCCAAGCCTCGTTTTCGTCAGCCGGTCAACAATCGCCTCGGGGATCTGGTCAATGACGACAGTGGTGGAATCCATTGGAGAAAAATCAGCCGGTTTGGTATGGAGCACGACAGCGACAACGGGTAAGGAGGGATTCAGCGCTCGCGCCGGTCTGACCGGAATTGGATCTAAAACACCTCCATCCACGAGCACGTCTTCTCCCATGGTCGGGAAAACGCCTGGGATGGCGATGGTTGTGAGCACCGCTTTCATGACATCGCCTTCATTGATGATTACTTCTTCACCGGTCTTCAGGCTGACGGAAGTCACGGCAAACTTGATGGGCAAGTCTATGAATTTTTTACCTTCAATGAATTTCGCCAGAACGTGCTCAATTCCGGTAGTTCCAACTAACGAAGCGGAGTCGGAAGAACCACGGCGAAAGTCAGGACTTTTAAAAAAGTTGGTAACCGCGGCAAGGATTTCCATTGAGGGCACTTGAGCCGCCAAAGGCGCGCCAAACATGCCGCCAGCGCTGGTACCAGCGATGCCGTTGATCTCATAATCATTATCCAGGAGGCACTGAACTGCTCCAAGGTGGGCGATACCTCTTACCCCACCACCACCTAATGCCAACACAATTTGCTTTGCCATAGTCTGTCCTTTTCCGACCTGAAATATACCATAAGGACCATGTCTGTTGTAGAAACAGACGGTTTGTGCGGGAGGAATGGAAAATTAAAATGTGACTCACCAATAGGCAGACTATTAAGCGGAATATGTCCTTTGTCTGAATTGACAGTTACTTTTTTGAATTTAATGGAGCATCCCCACTTATTCTGCACACAAGTTATAATTACTTGCTAGGTAAAGGGAGAAGGTAAAGAAGATGGAAGACCTTAGTGCCGTTGAAGTAAAACCATCTGCTTCCAGCGATCACTGGTACGCTTTGCGCTGTAAGTCGAACATGGAATTTGTAGTTAACGACCAACTCAAAGCCAAATTCATCCCCAATTACCTGCCTGTCTATGCGGTCAAGCCGGTCAATCCAAGGTCGCATGCGATCAAGCCTTACTTTCCGGGTTACGTCTTCGTGAACGACGAGCCAGAGAAGCTCTACGCGGAGAGGGTATTTTTGATGCGAGGGGTGCTTGGGCTGGTCAATTTCGACGGTGTTCCCGCATCCATTCATCCGAACCTGATCGAGGCGGTCCGCCGCCAAACACGCCAGCTCAATCTTGAGCTAAAGCAAGCCCGCTCAGGGTTCGTGGCGGGGGATGCGGTATTGGTGGAGGATGACGCAATCGGGCAGCTGGAAGGCATTTTTGAGAAGTGCGTCAACGGCAGGGAGCGCGTGTCGGTACTTCTCAGAATGATGCAAGGTGGTATGATGCGTATGGAAGTTCCGGTGGAAAAGGTGCGCCGGAAGCCTGCTCATAAAGGCTGAAAAAGCCAATAAATAGGGGTACATGAATAAAGCATCGCCCTGTCCGAGATGAGAACCATGTCGGAAGGGCGGAGGCGTGTATTAATTCAAAATACAGATAAAAAACAACTTGGGAATCAGACTCACTACTAGTCACCTGCAGCGATTATTCATGATTTGCCTTTGCCTGGCGATGGCACTGCTGACTGGCGCCTGCATTGTGCAAACCACAACCTTGTCAGAAACCATATCGCCCGATGCATCAACTCCTGAGATAACAGCAACCATTGCCCCGGAGTTTGCCGAATTGCTAGAGCATTTACCAACGGAGCTGGCTGAGGTCGCAGTTGATGCGCCGATACTATACACGCCCGCAGCGATGCAATTGGAGAGCACTCCTACCGTTTCCCAATCCACTCCCGAAGCCGGAGCAACAGCAACACCAATCCCTTCCTTTTGCGGCAGGTCGGACTCTGTCACGCTGCTGATCCTTGGCATCGATGAGAATGCCCAGGCGGACGCTATTCGGCTGGCAAGGATCGATTTCTCAAAGCCTGAGATCAACATGATAGCCATCCCACGTGATTTTTACGTCTCAGTTGTGGGCTTTGAGCAGTATGGCATCGAAAATGGCCGCATCAATGCCACATTTGGCTATGGAGAATACTTCCTGGGGGCGGGCTCTGGGGCTGAATCGCTGGCGGAGAACCTGGCGTATAACTTTGGCGTGCAGATTGATCACAAATTTGTATTGCATTTGGATGAGATCGCCGGCTACATTGACGCAGTCGGCGGGGTGGAAGTGACACTCGATGCCCCAGCCTCTGATGCCTTCAATTACTTTCCAGCCGGTGTCAACCAATTTGATGGTGAGCGCGCGGTCGCGTTCATGCGCATTAGGGAATACGACAGCGACTTCAGGCGCATCGACCGCCAAACCATGGTGCTAAAAGCCTTGCTGGACAAGGTACGCAGCGGTCTGAGCCCCACAAAGGTCCTGAGCCTGATCGTCGCCATGCTCAAGGACGACTCTACTCAGAGCGATCTGACCCTGGGCGATCTGCAGAACTTCTATTGCCTTTCACAACAGATTGAGAAGAACGATATCCACGTCCGTGAGATCCCTTCCGAGATGTTCCACACCTGGATCACTCCCTCTGGTGGGTGGGTGCTCATCCCACACGCTGAGGTGCCGGACTATATCCAGGATTCGCTCAACCCTTAGCTTTTTGGGGCAATTTGATGAGCAAAAACAATGACTTATCTTGAACCTGAATAGGAACTAATGAAAGATACCCAACCCATAATCATTGAAGGGGTAACCCAAAAACCGCCAGCGAAGAAGAAGCATACCAGCGGTTGGAGGATTTTCCTTTATGTCCTTCTTGGGCTGGCGCTACTGCTTGCCTTGCTTTACCTCGTATGGATTCGACCAGCCTTGCAAAAACCAATCTCCGAGCCACTGATCCTTCCCACCATGGTGGTTGGGCCTGTGGAGGGCGAGGGAGTTGCCGCAGCTACAGTTCAGCCTCCTTCCAACCTAGAGAAGATGCCGGTGTTCGTCGAACCGACCGCGGAAGCAGGCAAGAAGCCCGTTTGCGGAGATGAAGCCGCCTGGACTGTGCTACTGATCGGCATCGATTACAGTGATCCACAGTACACCTACGGGCTGGCGGATGTGATCCGCGTGGTGCGCGTAGACTTCGTGGAGATGAAGGTCAACATGGTCGCATTGCCGCGCGATCTCCTTGTGGAGGCTCCAGAGGGGCGCTTCACTGAGCAAAACCCGATGAAAATCAACCAGGCGTACCTGTTTGGCACGCCGGGCTGGGGCGGGTACCTGGGCGAGGGCATTGGCGCGAATTCGCTGGCAGAGGTCATCCGTTATAACTTCGGCGTCACTCCCCAACATTATGCTGTGGTCAATTTTGATACAGTGATCAACTTCATCGACGCGATCGGCGGGGTGGAAGTGAACCTGCCCCAGGGCGTCGAGGACCCCAATCCAGGGCTGGGTTCGTTCCCGGCGGGTCCGCAGACGCTGAGCGGCGAGCGCGCGCTGGCTTTGATGCGCATCCGCACTAATTATTCCGATGCATTCAGGGTGAGTAATCAAACCCTGGTGATGAAGGGCATCCTCAATAAACTCATGCAGCCCTCGTCGCTGGTGAAGGTGCCGTCGCTTCTGGACCAGTTCCGTGAAGCCTTCCTGACCGACCTCTCGATCGACCAGATCGCCAGCCTGGGC
>ERZ1645192.2545-NODE-2545-length-15052-cov-7.700273_pt1 | contig 15052 bp, 13 predicted proteins | sample MGYA00575354_ERZ1645192 | MGnify/ENA primary metagenome ERZ1645192 (study PRJEB40844, sample SAMN11349763) | freshwater sediment metagenome | isolation source: river sediment | host: Sediment | place: India: Faizupur Khadar , New Delhi | collected 2017-02-21 ... | reverse complement strand
TTCTACTGGCTGTACTCTTTGAGGAAATCCGCCATCCGTTCGGCCACGGATCTGATCTCCTCGACACCCGGCAGGAAGACGACGCGGAAGTGGTCGGGATGGGGCCAGTTGAACCCTGTGCCCTGGACCATCAGGACCTTTTTCTCTGTCAGGAAATCGAGAAGGAACCTCTGGTCGTCATGGATGTTGTATTTTTTCGTGTCGATCTTCGGGAAAAGGTAGAGTGCACCCATCGGTTTCACGCATGTGATGCCGGGTATCGAACGAAAACCTTCGTAGGCCGCATTCCTCTGTTCATAGAGGCGCCCGCCGGGGCTGATCAATTGCCTCAAGCTCTGGTATCCCCCGAGGGCCGTCTGGATGGCGAATTGACCGGCCATGTTCCCGCACAGCCTCATGTTGGACAATATGTCGAGGCCTTCCTCGATGTAGTCCTTCGCGTGCCCTTTTTTCCCGCTCACGATCATCCACCCCGCACGCATGCCGGGGATGCGGTGGGATTTCGAAAGCCCGTTGAACGTCACGATAAAAAGCTCGTCCGTCAGCGAGGCAAAGGGATAGTGCTTTGCGTCATCATAGAGGATCTGGTCGTATATCTCATCGGCAAAAACGATGAGATCGTGCTCGAAGGCCATTTTCATTATCTTCTCGAGGATCTCGAGCGGGTACACGGCGCCCGTCGGGTTGTTGGGGTTGATGAGGACTATCCCCCGGGTCCTCCGTGATATCTTCGACTCCATGTCCTTGACGTCGGGTACCCAATCCGACTCCTCGTCACAGATGTAATGGACCGCCTTGCCGCCGGAAAGGGTCACCGCCGCCGTCCACAGGGGATAATCGGGGGTGGGGACAAGCATCTCGTCACCGTTGTTGAGCAGGCCCTGCATGGCCATGACGATCATCTCGGAAACGCCGTTCCCGATGTAAATGTCCTCGATCTCGACCCCTGCGATCCCCTTGAGCTGACATTGCTGCATGATCGCCTTGCGGGCGGCAAACAGGCCCTTCGAATCGCCGTACGCCTGGGCCGACCGTATGTTGAGAACGATATCATGGATGATCTCGTCGGGCGCATTGAGGCCGAAGATCGGAGGGTTGCCGCTGTTGAGCTTTATTATCGTAAACCCCTCGTCTTCGAGCCGCTTCGCTTCTTTGAGGAGCGGGCCGCGGATCTCGTAGCAGATGTTCTCCATCTTGTTCGACTTCATGATCTTGCGCACGTGTCTTTCTTTTCCCATTATGTCTTCGCCGGTCCTTCCCGGTTCATAATTATCGGGAAAAGTCCGGCATTTGTCAACAGCCTGACGCGTGAAACGCAGAACGTAAAACATAAAAAGTCAAAACTTTTTTAGGCGGGCATAATCGCCTTTACTCCTTACGTCTTCCGCTTCACGGTCTCTATCACTTTGCCTGGCCGTACGTTCCCTTGTGGTTGATCATGGGATAGGATACGCGGGGTGAATGCGCGGCGCGGTCCTTCATTTTTTCGCGCTCGGCTGCGGAAATCCCGGAATCCGTCTTTTGCGCCGCCTTGTTGGCTTTCGTCACATAATCCTGATACGACGTGTCCGCACCGTAACACAAACCGGTAGAGACCAGACTTGCCAGAAGAACTGCCGCACTCAAGATCCTTTTCATTGTTCGTCCTCCACGTTTTTTTCTTTTAGGACAAACAATGAAAGAAAAAGTTCCCTAAAAACAGTAAACACCAAAGAATTACTGCAGAGTTCTTTCGCCGGTATCTTTTTCTCCTTACTGTTTACTGTTTCCTTTCTTCAAACGACCGTCTCCTCCCCCGCCTTGCTCTCGAATGTCCGGTAGTCGTCGTTGACCCTGTCCTGGAGATAGATATGGTCGCCGCTCTTCTTTTTCTTGAGCGAACTGTATTCTTCGAGGCCCCGGGACACGCAGTCCGGGCAGCATGCGGCGGGTATCGCGATGCATTCCACCGAATAATTCCGCCCGCTCCGGTGCGCACAGCCCGATGATATGCGGCGGAACCCGCAACACGTCGGGCACATCCTCAGGTCGAGCCGCTGCTCCTCCTGCAGGTATTCCGTATCGTAGAATATGCTCCGCGAGCTGCCCCAGAACTCACGCCCCTCTTTCCGGTGCTTATCGACCACCGCCTCGCGTCCGCGGAAAGCGGCGAGTTGATGCTCGACGAGCGATTTGATATATGCCCGGTTCCGGGAAGATTCCTTGAAGCGTGACGGGTCGTAATCCGGCTCCTGCAGGTTCGAAAAATCGATCCCCGCCATTGCCATGATGATCCCCATGTTGACATACGGCAGTGCGGTCTCTATCGAATACCCGCCCTCCAGAACGGCAATATCGGGTTTCAGTTTCTGATTGAGGACCGCATAACCCTGCGCGGTAAAGCTCATGTTGGCGAGCGGGTCGCTGTAATGGTTGTCCTGGCCGGCGGAGTTTATGACGATCTCCGGTTTGAACTCGTCCAGTATCGGCATGACGAGGTTGTCCATGATGTAGTGAATGCCCTCGTCGGTCGTCTTTGGGGCCATTGGTATATTGATCGTGGTCCCGTAGGCGAGCGGACCGCCCATCTCCTCGACAAAACCGGACCCCGGGTAGAGCGTCCGGCCGTCCTGGTGGAACGAGATGAACAGCACATCGGGGTCGTGCCAGAATATCTCCTGTGTCCCGTCCCCGTGATGGACGTCCGTATCAACGATGGCGAGGCGCTTAACCCCGTACGTACGACGCAGGTATTCGACCATGACCGCTTCGTTGTTTATGTCGCAGAACCCCCTGTTGCCGTGGACGACGGTCATAGCGTGGTGTCCCGGCGGGCGAATGATGGCAAACGCATTCCTCACCTCTTTGTTCATAAAGGCATCCGCCATGACGAGGGCGCACCCCGCCGATACCATGTGGGCGGTCGTAACACGGCTTTCGATGTCGGGAACGCAAAAATGGACGCGCGACACGTCCTTTTCGGTAGCCAGCCGGGGATGGTATTCCGTAACACCCGGCATATCCATGATGCCTTCCTCGAAAAGCTGGTCACGCGTATAGAGGAGCCTTTCTTCTCTTTCCGGGTGGGTCGGGCTTATGGCCCAGTCAAAGGCGGGGAAGAATATCACACCGGTCGTTTTCAATTTTCCACCCCCTTGAATTCACGGATAAACCCGGGCGATATCTGAATTCCAATATCAAACAGTTTTCCTTCCTGTTCCCAGCCCCGGATAACGTTGAACTGTTCCTCGCTGTAGATCTGGGCGTCGTCGGCATAATCGGCAAGACCCCTGTCGGCGCACACCTGTTTGAGGCAGGCCTGCGCAAGCTCCCGCGCATCCTTGAGCTGGTAGTTGCGTTTATCCACCTTCCCGCTCAAACCGCCCGGTGAACCTGAATACGTCTCGCGCCCCGTGTCGACATGGACCTCCACCGCCAGAGTAGGCCGCGCAACTGCCGCGCCGAGGGCGTTGGCGACGGGCGACAGGCGGTGAAGGAAATGCGGGACCTTCATGCGCTCTGCAAGCATCGGCACGACGGCAGGTGCCGCGGCGCCTATCCCGATCACCTGGTGCAGGTGAAATTCCCTTTTATGGACCACCTCCCATACCTTGTAGGCCGGCTCGTCCTCCCAGAGCCTGAACATATCCTTTATGCTCTGTGCCAGCCGTTCGACGACCTCGCCGGCAATGCTCCGGCACAGGCTGTCGAGCGGCACCTGAAGCCCCTGCGCGACCCTGCTCAGTGCGGCGTGCGATGCCTGCGCATTCCCGAGACCGAGAGCATTCATGATATTGAAGGCGTCCGTCACCGTGGGGACCTCGCCGCCAAAGCAGGCGGCGGGGCCGAGCCTCATCGGGCCTATTTCGAGCTTTCCGTCCGTCGTGTACACCGCGCTGTCACCACCGAGCGGTATCGAGCTCACGGCGAACGAGCTTACATGCGTCAGGTGCCCCGCAATGAGCGCACCGCGCGAGGCATATAACGGCTGTCCCTCGATAAGAAGGCTTATGTCGGACGTCGTCCCGCCGATATCGATCGAAACGGCGTTCAGCTCTTCGCGGCTCAACGCGAGCGTGCCCATGGTGCTGGCGGCGGGGCCGGAAAAAACCGTCTCGCAGGGCCGCTTGCGGCTCGCCGCGAGCGTCGTTGTCCCGCCGTCCGCCTTCAGTATATGGAGTTCACAGTGCGGGGCCCGCGCCCTGATCGCGGCCTCCATGTCGTCGGCAAACCGGTTCCAGTCCCGGACCGTCATCGCCGTGTAATAGCACGTCACGGCCCGCCGGGGGAAATTGAGCCTTCCCGAGATCTCGTTGCTCGTGCAGACATCCATGTGGGGATACAGGGACTCGGCCGTCTTCTTCAGCATTTTTTCATGCGAATCGTTGCGGTTCGAGAACTTACCCGCGATGGCGATCCGTTCGATCCCGGATGCGTGGATCTTCTTCAGCGTGTCCTCTATTTCTTTGGGATCGGGCGCTTCTATCTGCCTGCCCCTGAAATCGATCCAACCCTTCAAAAAATACGTGTCAGGGCTGATGTCATACGCGGAATTGGGCAGTCCCTTCCCCGGAAGGAGAATAAGGGCCGTACGTTCGCCCCGGCCGGTTGCGAGGAGGTTTGTCACAAGCGTCGTGCTGAGCACTATCCTCCTGACGTCCTTTGCCCGCCTGTGTGCAAGGAGGTCGTCGAGGATAAGGAGCAAGGTGCCCTCGAGGTCATCCTCGTCCGTTCTGTGCTTGACGCTGTGCACAACCGACCCGTCACTGAAAAGGACCCCGTCCGTATATGTCCCGCCAACGTCTATCCCGATCAAAGCGTCATTCATGGCCCACACCGTCCTCGTTCATTCGAACTCTTCGTATTCTTCCGTGGAATAGAAGAGGTGCATATCTTTTATCATTTTTTCATCGATACTATCACTCAATATCAGTTCCTCGGCCTTTTTTCTGAACGATACAGCGCCCTCCTCGAGCTCTTTCAGCTTTCGGGGAAGCCCGCGCTCTTCCAGCATAGATTTGACCTTTTTATATATCTCTTCGCTCCCCGCAAGGAACTGCCCTTCGTCGAGTATCTTGACCGCGACCATATATTTAAAATTATCGAAAGAGCACTGTTCCCCGATCCTCCGGAGCTTCTTGATCTTGTAGTCGACCTCCTCGTTGACCGCAGGGTCCTTCAGCATCCTGTACTTCCTGGCATAAACGGCCGCATCGAGCCTCTCTATGTCGTTGTCGGGAAGATCGTCGGTCACGACGATCACAAGGTCGATGTCCGAGCCCCTGACGAGCTTCCCCGTGCTGTGCTCGGGCCTCGGCACGTCATGGGCCATATTGTAGACAATATCGCCCGCGATAATAAAACAGAGGGCGTCCCTGAATTGTTGTCCGGGATCGAACTGCTCGATGATCTCGCGGGCCATCTGCCGGGAAAGATCGAATTTACGCCTGCTGATCTCGTGGACCCGTTCAAGAAGTGCGCGGCACCGTTCGTTCACGGCGTCCGCCGCATCCTTCCCGCCGACAACGGAATACGTGAGGAATTCCCGCAGGATCGAGGGGGAGAGCCGGGCATATCCCGCCACGTGGCGGTCAAGCCTCATGTACCGCGAGCCCACCGACCGGACCAGCAGTTCACGCGATTTGACGCACGTTTTCCAGACGGCGAGTACGTCGGCGTCCATCTCTCTTACGATCTCGGACCCTGTCGAGGGCCCATTGGCACGCACAGCACCGACTATCTCATTTTCAATACGGGACATTCGTCTTTATTGATCCACTGGCTGTCAGGCTTCTATGACCCGAGGATATTTTTTACGACGCCGGCAATCTCGGCGCAAAGACCCCCGGTGACCGTATCGTTCGGGCCTTCCACCATGACCCGGCACATATTCTGCGTGCCGGAATAGCGGACAAGCACGCGGCCCTCATCGCCGAGTTCCTTCTCGACGCGCTCGATCACTGCCATCACTTCCGGTATCGTGGATATGTCGGGTTTTCGCCTGACGTTCACGTTAATCAGTTTTTGAGGATACATATCCATGAGGTCGGCAAGCTCCGAGAGGGGTTTGCCCGTCCTGACCATGCAGGCGACGAGCTGCAATGCCGTAATTATCCCGTCCCCTGTTGTGTGGTGATCGAGGAATATCATGTGGCCCGACTCCTCGCCGCCGATGACGCCGCCGAGCCGCAGCATATCCTCGAGGACGTACCGGTCGCCGACCTTGGCAGCATGGTAGGCAAAACCATGTTTCGCGCAGGCGACGCGAAGGCCGAGATTACTCATGACCGTGCCGACGACCAGGTTGTTTTTCAGCGTGCCCTCGTCGGCGAGCATTTTCGAGCACATGAAGAGGATCCGGTCGCCCGTTATCTCCCGGCCTTTTTCGTCGATGGCGATGAGGCGGTCGCCGTCCCCGTCAAATGCCAGCCCGATCGATGCTCCCGTTGCAAGCACTCTTTTCCTGAGGTCTTTTGTATGCTGAGAGCCGCATTTATCGTTTATGTTAATACCGTTCGGGTTGTTGTGGATAACGTCGATATCGGCCCCGAGCTCCCAGAACGTGTCGGGGGCGACCTTGTACGTGGCGCCGTTCGAAGCGTCAATCACTATCTTCATGCCTTCGATCGAGAGGTCCCGCGGGAAGGTGCTCTTAAGGAAGACGATGTAACGCCCGTGAACGTCGTCAAGTCGGAACGCCTGTCCCATGTCGCGGACCGGCGGGACGAGCTTATGCAGGGTATTGCTCATCATCAGTTCCTCGATCTCCTCCTCCTGCTCATCCGAGAGCTTGAACCCGTTCCCGGAGAAGATCTTGATCCCGTTGTCCTGGTAAGGGTTATGGGAGGCCGAGATGACGATGCCCGCGTCTGCGCGCATGCTCTGGGCAACAAAGGCGATCCCCGGCGTCGGAAGGACGCCGAGCATGTAAGGGTTCCCCCCCATGGACGTGATCCCTGACTCGAGGGCGCCTTCAAGCATGTACCCCGAGATGCGCGTATCTTTACCGATCACCACCCTCGGGCGGTCGTGCGTTTTCTTGAGGATGTAAACCATCGCCTGGCCGATCGCGAAAGCGATCTCGGCGTTCATGGGATAGCGGTTCGCCTCGCCGCGCACCCCGTCTGTTCCAAAAAGTTTTCCCATCATTGAACCCCGTTTCTATCGTATGGCAACTGTATTATACCAGAAACCTTCATAATCATGGCAACTTCGTGCGATTGGCGGTCAGCGGAAGATATTGAGGGACGGCACGACGGCCCGTATCCGTACGCAATACCCGTCAACGATCCCCTGAAGCCAGCGGACCCCGGCATTGCAGGTCCCCTCGTCGATGGCTTTGATCGCGGCTATATAGGCAGGCCCCGCGAAGCCCGCCCTGTCGGAAAAGCGCGACAGGAAGGCATCGCGGTCTGGTTCGGCCAGGCCGTCATTCGGTCCCGGTTCAAGCAGGGACCTGATCTCTGCGAACCTCTCCCACAACTCCCGCTTCCCGGCCGTCTTCCTCACGGAAGACTTCCCGGCCTTTTCGGCAAGCATCTCAAGCCGTTTAAGCCTCTCGCCCCGGGCGAGCGCGAGCTTTTCGAGCAGACCGGAAAAGATAAGCGCACCGAACTCTTCCCGCTCAAGGAAAGAACGCCTCACATGACGGTACCATTCGCCAAGTGCGTTCAGGTTTGCGATATAGATAATGTTGTTCTCTACGATCCTGCCTATGTTCGGATAGTCGTGCCGCTTGATATCCATCGTCATCGCGGAGTGCGTCTTCCCGATGATAAGCTTGTTATCGGCAAGGTAGTCGTTCCTGATGACCGAGTTTGCCGAAACCACGTTCCCGTACCCCATGCGCACGGGGCCCACCATACCTCCCTGGCCGCCGAGGAAGATCGCAGGTTGGTTGAGCATAACACCACGGGGGACATCCCCGATCAGCGACGGCGTTGTCTTGTCACCGTCAGGAGTAAAATTGAAATGGATGTATGAGCTTCCAACCTCGCTGTGGTCCTTCCGGCTCGTCCCGCCCGCCATCAGACAGTCGCAGAAATTTATGAGGCTCCCCAGCGTCACGAAGGGGAAAAGTATCGTCTGTTTCATCCCGACGCAGTGCGCACCGCTTGCCTCTTCCTCGAGGATACAACCCTCGCGCACGTGGGCACCAAGGCCCATCGACGCCTTTTCGAGAAAGACGGACCCGGCGAAATATCCCCCTTTCAGCTCCACGCCTGATGCGAGCTGGCAGTTCTCTATAGTTGCGGGACCTTCGTACCCTATCCGCGCACCGGATGATATGACCGTCCTGTCGCCATAGATCCTCGTGCCCGGATAGATAATGACATCATTCCCGGATACGCGGCCGGTATCGACCTCATCGCCGATATCGACCGTGAGGGGATTCGGGATGTCTACACCTTTTCCGATCAACTGCGCAACTTTGTCGTAACATCGGGGCCGGATGTCCATGCCCGATCACCTCCGTTTTTGTCGATTTGTCACGATTACAGAATAACCGGGTCACAATCAGGTAAACCTGAAGAAAATCATAACCGTTATCTCACACCTTTGCAATATCCAATCGCGCCCCTCACGGCTTTTGTGGTACAATCCCATAGCCTTCGAACAATGAAACCACACCCCGCAAAATCCTCTCAACTCCTTGCTCCTCACTCCTTACTCCTTACGGTCTTCTAAATGTTCTTCGCCGACCTCCACATCCATTCTCACTATTCCATAGCGACAAGCCGGGGCATGACCCCGGAAACGCTCGCGCGGTGGGCCCGGCTGAAAGGGGTGACGGTTGTCGGAACGGGCGATGCGATACACCCCGGATGGCTCAGGGAGCTTGGCCGTAAGCTCGATTTTGCCGGGAATGGCCTTTTTGTCCTTCGTGAAGAATTGCAGAATATCACACCGGTTCCCGCTTCATGTGCATCCGACGTCTATTTTATGATGAGCACCGAAATAAGCTGCATATATTCAAAGCGCGGGCGAACACGCAAGGTCCATTGCATCGTTCTTTTCAATGACATGGAGGGCCCGTTCAGGTTGCAGAAGCGCCTCGCCAGGGTCGGCAACATAGCATCCGACGGAAGGCCTATCCTCGGCATGGATGCTGAACGCCTGCTCGAGACCGTAATCGAGGAGTGTCCCGAGGCCCTTTTCATCCCGGCGCACATCTGGACCCCCCACTTCTCGGTGCTGGGGAGCACTTCAGGCTTCGATTCGCTCGAGGAGTGCTTCGAGGAACTGACCGGCCATATTTACGCCGTCGAGACAGGGCTCTCCTCCGACCCCCCGATGAACTGGCGCGTATCATCGCTCGACCGGCTGACGCTCGTGTCCAACTCCGACGCGCACTCGCCTGAAAAGCTGGGCAGGGAGGCTAATATATTCGACACGGAGATCTCATTCGATGCCATGGCCCACGCAATCAGAACAAGAGGAGGGTTCGCGGGGACAATAGAATTTTTTCCCGAGGAGGGGAAATATCACTACGACGGCCACAGGCCCTGCAAGGTAAGGATGTCCCCCGAAAAAACGGTGGAGAGGGGTGATAACCGCTGCCCCGCCTGCGGAAAAAAGATGACGCCTGGCGTCCTCGGCCGGGTGCTCAGGCTCGCCGACCGGGGCAGGGATGAAATACCCGGCAATGCAAAACCATACCATTCCCTCATATCCCTGAAGGCCATAATCGCGCAGGCCCTCGGCATGGGCGCAGGGACGAAGAAGGTGGACAGCGTTTACTTCGATCTCCTCGAAAAACTCGGGAACGAATTGAATATCCTGCTCAATGTCCCTGCGGCGGCTCTATCCGATGCCGGTTACCCCGCAATAGCCGACGCGATCGACCGCGTCCGCTCCCGGGGAGTCTCGATCGAACCGGGATACGACGGGGAATACGGAAAGATACGGTTCTAGCCCCGCACACCGCCGTCATTCCGGCGAAGGCCGGAATCCAGGGTTTTTCTTTTGTACTTTGTTGCAATGAAATCAAGAACAACAAAACCTTGGATCCCGGCGTCAAGCGCCGGGATGACGATAAGAGAAGGCCGGCATAATGGCAGCATAGGTTTTTTAGTCTGAAGCCTGCAACATGAAACTTGAAACTTGAAACGTTTTTCGTATTTAATATGTCGATGCACGACCCCGACTACCTCCCTGTTACTGCTGCTGTGATACAAAAGGACGGCAGGATATTGATCGCCCGGAGAAAGCACGCTTATATGGGATATCAGTGGGAATTTCCCGGGGGAAAGCTGGAAGACAACGAGACCCTCGAGGAGTGCCTGAAGCGTGAGATACTCGAGGAACTCGGGATAACCATAACGGTCGGGGCCCTCATCTCATCCCGGAAGCACATCATAAACTGCCAGGCCGCGATCGTTCTGTACGCGTATCATGCCGCGTATGTATCGGGCGATATCACCCTCACAGACCACGACGAGATAGCGTGGGTAAGGCCCGAAGACCTGCCCCGCTACAGCTTTCCCGACCCTGACAGTCAGATCGTCCGGGAGCTCTTAAAAAAATAGTTCCACGTTCTGCGTTCCGGGTTCTACGTCAAAAACTCCTGTGATATTAATGTATTTGGACGTGGAACGTAGAACGTGGAACGTAGAACGTGGAACGTAGAACGTCCCTTCCCTGCTTGCCTTAAAAGCCCGATTTCATATACAATGAAACTGTGCACAACCACCTGTCCACCCGTCTGAAAGTGTTTCTCGTCGTCTTTTTCACCGTTATGATATTCGGGACGGTGGGCTTCATGTACATCGAAAAGAGATCTCTCATCGACTCCGCCTATTTCGTTATCGTGACAATGGCGACCGTCGGCTACGGCGACATCCACCCCGTGACCGATCTCGGCAAGGCCCTCGCCGTCGTGATAATCGTGATGGGGGTGGGGACATTTCTCGGGGTCATCGCCAACGTCACGGAAATGATGCTCGCGAAACGGGAGACGGAAAGCCGGATGCAGAAGTTGAACATGGTGATAGGCGTCTTCTTCAGCGAGGTCGGCACCGGGCTCCTCACGATCTTTTCCCGGTACGATCCCGAATTCGATGCCATACGCCCGGGGCTCATGGTCAATGCCAGCTGGACGGACAAGGACTTTCAGAGGGCGATAAAGGAGGCCGGCACGCACGATTACGGGGCAAAGATCGAACATATCGACTTTCCCGTGTTGAAAGGCTTTCTTATTGAGCACCGTGAATTTCTCGAGCGGCTCCTCGAAAACCCCGTACTGCTCGAACACGAGTCCTTCACCGATCTTTTACGGGCCGTCTTCCACCTTACCGAAGAACTGGCCTATCGCGCAGACCTCAAGGATATCCCGCAGGCGGACAGCGATCACCTTGCAGGGGACATAAAGCGGGCGTATCATCACATCGTCGGAGAATGGCTCGTTTACATGAGGTTTCTCAAGAACAATTACCCGTTCCTTTACTCCCTCGCGCTTCGCTTGAATCCGTTCGACCCGGGATCGTCGGTAACGGTCAAGGGTTGACCGGGACATAAAAGAAGCCTTGAACGGGTCGTTGTCAGACGGGCAATTGTCTTCGCCCGGAGCGACTGTTCAAGGCCTTTGAGAGGCTATTCCTGTACTTTTGCCTGTACCACCGGTCCCGGTCAACCAGTCCCGTTTTCCACTACCGGTTTTTTTCATTCCGGTCCGGCAGCGGTTTTAAGCTCGGGTCGGAATAGCACTAGAATAAGTGTAGCAGGCATTTCGATTTTGTCAAGTCATGGAAATACGTTCTGCGTTCTTGACGAAAATATGACCTGCTTTTATTTTTTGTACAGTTTTTTGTGTGGGAACTCCCGATTTTTTATGGGTTTCTTAACGCGGAACGTAGAACGCGGAACGTAGAACCTCTTCTATCCATTCTCAAGGATCGACATGAAATAATCCCTGATGGCGGGGGTTGTGGTCGAGAAATCGAAGCGGTCGATAAAGGCGGCCACGTCGAAGTTCTTGCCTTCCCGGAACGTTGCGTTGACCCGGGCGTAGACCTCGCCTGAGGCGTCTTCGACCCACGCGGAGGCGTATATGTTCTTTTCCTCGATCCTTGTAAGCTTGCCTTTAGCCCGGTAGGCAGTGCTGCACATAACGGGTTTCATGAACTCCATCTCAACTTTTCGTGTCATCGCGATCTTCCTCGAGCGCATGAATATGACATACCATATGATCACGTCGAGAATGCCGAAGATCATTCCCCCGTGCAGGACCTCCGCATAACCCTCGAAACGATTGTCAACGAAAAGGTCACAGGAGACAATGCCCTCCTGGTAGAACATCTGGAGCTGGAGCCCGTCATTTCTGTCGGGGCTCAGAAAGAACGATTGCCTGTAAGCGGGAAGCCTGCCGTTCATGCCGTCACCTCAGGAAAGAGTGGTCTTTTGTTATGCGAATTCACGGAGTTCGATGGATCACTGTTCAGGTAATTCATCCCGAGCTGCCCGCAGGCCGCCGACACGTCCTGGCCGCGCGAGTCGCGGATGATAACGGTAAAATACCGGTCGAGAAGATACTGGTGGAACCTGTCGACAACCTCCCTGTCCGGCCTTTCGAAGTCGGTGTAGGGCGACGGGTTGTACGGTATAAGATTGATCTTGCATTTCACGTCTTTCAGGAGGTCTGCAAGATGCCGGGCATCCTCAGGGGAATCATTGATCCCCTTGATCAGGATATATTCGAACGTGATACGGGTCCTCTTTGTCCCCTTGAAGTTCCTGACAAAGTCCATGATCTTTTCGATGGGGTACAGCCTGTTGATGGGCATGAGCATAGAACGGGTATCATCGTCGGCCGCGTTGAGGGAAATGGCGATGACCGCCGACTTTGCATCGAGCATGGTAAGCCCGTCGATAAGGCCGACGGACGAAAGGGTGATCTTGCGGTACGAGAGATCAAGGCCGTTCGGGTCCTTGAGGATATCGAGCGCGGCCATGACATTTTCGCTATTGTCCAGCGGCTCCCCCATACCCATGAACACAAGGTTGGTCACGGGGCTTTCGTTCTTTCTCTTCAGGTACTCCCGTGCCGAAATGAGCTGCCCTACGATCTCGCCCGCACCAAGGTTCCGCCGAAAGCCGATCTTGCCGGTAACGCAAAATTTGCATCCCATGCGGCAGCCGATCTGCGTTGACACGCACAGCGTCATACGGTTCTTCTCGGGCATGATGACGCTCTCGATCGTCTCCCCGTCTCGCGCGGTAAACGCGAGCTTCACGGACCCGTCACCGGAAGGGAATTCTCCCGTTATCGGCATCGGCCCAAGCGAGAACATCTCCGAGAAAACGGTGCGCAACCCTTTCGGGATATTTGTCATTTCATTGAAGTTGAGGTTTCCCAGCTTGTAGACCCAGCGAAAAAGCTGACGGGCGCGGTATTTTTCCTTGCCCAGCGCACCTATGCGCGCCTCGAGGTTCGAGAGGGTGAAACAAAAAAAATCTTCCATTATTTGCCGGCTCTCCGGTACGGGTATATGACCAACCGAACAGCCATACAATAACAGAAAAAGCTTATTTCTTCAACGTATTCGGCTTACCTAACGCCTGCGGTGATGGTGATACGGAGCGTACGGGCGTCCCCGGTGACCGTAATAGCGGGGCCCATACCATGGCCGTGGGCCATACCATCCCCGGTAATACGGGCCATACCAGCGCCAGGGATACGGGCGGTATCCCCAGGGATAATAGTACGGGTACCACCAGTATGGTGCGGGGGCCGCATAAACGTACCCCGGGTCGACGATAACGGCCGGAGGCCCGTTTGGCGCGGCGGGAGGGACGGTTTCAGGGGCGGGGTTCACATTTGCCGCGGCGGGCGGCCGCGGGCTCGCCATCCCCGGACCGGTCCCGTCCTTCTTTCTGTTCCACGCATCCCAGGCATCAGCCTGCCGGTTCGCGGTGTAAACGGGAGCTCCCCCGTCCTTCTTCATGATGAGCCGCGTCCCGGCGATAATCGTCATTTTCCCTTTCGGCTGGGCTATATACAGCTGCCCCGCGTGCACGGACACTTCCGTATCTCCCGTCGGAGTGATATCGGCCCGGAATATTGACGGGTCGTACCCGTCAAGCTGAGCTGACGGGGTATTGAGGAACAAGGGGTAACCGTTGAGCCCGGCACATTTGACATACGCCTTGCCGCTCTCGAGAAAGAGCTGTACCGCCGTCTGTTCGATGGCGAGGACCTTCAGCCGGCTTCCCTCTGCTATCCGGACGACACTCCCGTCCCGGACAAGGATCTCGGCATTCCCGGGGCCGTTCACCGCGACCGTGTCCCCTTGCACGACCGGCTTATTAGGTTTTGCTTTCGTGACCTTCTGTGATGCGGCGGGGATGTACTCGACGTTTCCTTCGACCGAATTGAGATAGACCGCAGCATGCCCGGATGCCGCCATGAGCGGCGGCGCCGTTATGATCAAGAGGAGGAAGGCTATGACGAAACGCATGGCCGTGTCCATCATGCTATCCATTCTATCACCCTTCGCGCCGGAATCATACCTCATTTCTTCGCCCTCCTGGAAGGCCCGACGCGTAGTCTCAGGTGTGGGGCCTGTTATTGTTCTTCGCCTGCCCACCCTTGTTATCGTTCCTTGCGGCGGGGGCCGGAGCGGGCCCTGGCGGGGCTGCCGCCTGCGGCGCCGGGGTGCGAGCCGGCGCAGGGGTTGCGATTCTGGCTGGTCCCGAAGGTGCCGTCCGGGCCTGGCGACCGACCTGCGGCGCAGGGCCCCTTGCCGGCTCACTGCGCACGACGGCCTGACGCGTCACCGTCGGGGTGCTTGACGGCCGAGGTACGTTTACCGAAACAACAGGAGACGGCTGTTTTCCTGCAAATGCCGGACGGGCGGCCCGATTGGCCGACGGGGCCGGGCTTACGCTGTTGGCCCTGACAGCCGGCACCGGTTCTCTGGCGGGAGATGTCCTTGCCGCAGCCTGGTTTGAAGGTCGGTGATCGCTTCGGGGCGCGAGGTGATCGAAAACCGCCCCTTCTCGGCGGGCTTGCAGCTCTCTGAACCGATGTGAACCCGGCCTTGCGAACAGCATGCCGGCCGCTGGCGTCATGAAG
>ERZ1645192.2544-NODE-2544-length-15053-cov-7.876250_pt1 | contig 15053 bp, 9 predicted proteins | sample MGYA00575354_ERZ1645192 | MGnify/ENA primary metagenome ERZ1645192 (study PRJEB40844, sample SAMN11349763) | freshwater sediment metagenome | isolation source: river sediment | host: Sediment | place: India: Faizupur Khadar , New Delhi | collected 2017-02-21 ... | reverse complement strand
ATGTCAGCGAATTTTACCTGTGTCCGGTCTGCGGTTACATTGAACTGGGCGCCGCCCCGGAAAAATGCCCGATCTGCTCGGCCAAACAGTCCAAGTTTATCCTGGTTGACTAATCAAATTTTTGCCGGACCCGGGCATGATGAACGGCCCCGGGTCCGGTCTTTCAATACCCTCAGGCATAGAAGCAAAAACCCAGGTCAACGTTTCTTTTTCAGTTTATGGATTTAAACTGAACCGATGTCTGTCAAGGCGGGCTGTCTTTTTTTAAAAATCTGCGCATATAAAAATCAAAATATTGGTTCGATTTTTTTACCACTTCGGTATTGCCTTTTGGATGTTATCCCGTTAAACATTTAAATACGAAAGATAAACGGAAACCACAGATCAACTTGTTCACGGCGGCTCCGCCGCCGTGAATCGCGGTACTGGACCGGTCACCGGGATTCAGCAGTTTCAATATGAATCAGACTTGATAGTGATACACTCAGAAAGGAGAAACATTATGCCAGCACAAATGAAGGATATCCAGCAAAGTAGCGGTGACCCCAAAAGCACACGAGGCTTAAATGGGATTTCCCTCGGTGTTCACGAGGTGTTTAACGCCTCCGAGCAGGACGACTATCTGAGGGAACGATTTGCCCGATGGAACGTCAGCGGACCGCCGGGGTATAAACCTCACCTGCATGATCTCCCGCCCGTGGAACAGGAGGACGGACTACGCCTTGGAGCCAATGCAAAGTTCACAGGAGAGGCCGTGGAGGCATTCCGCTCATGCGCGGGAGAAGTGATGGATTATTACTTTCCGCCGATTGGGAATGAGTCAGTAGTGCAAGATATTCTTGCATTCACGAGTAAACCGTATCACTCCCATTCGCCAGGTACGGGAGTCGTCATCCGCAGGACGAACAAAGCGGTGCTTTTCTATATCGATCCGAGCGTCCATGTAGAGGCAGACGGGACCTCGGTTACGAACATTCGCGTAACTGGGTACCAGCCCAAGCGATTTCTTGCCGCAGCTTCACCGATTGACGAAGCGAAGATTGCGACGAAGATTCTCGGCCAGTTCGCAGTTCTTCTGCCAGGGCCAGCCGGCACGATCGCAAAGTTCGGCATCGGGTTAATGAGCATGATCCTTGACATCGCCGGGAGCAGCGGGCCGAGTTGGAGTGAAATAACGGCGATGATGCGCCAGGTCGTTCGAGAGGAACTGATCACGAACGATCTCGAATACATCCAAGCTGATTATGAGTCAGTTAAAAAGTGGTGCGACATCCAATACCTTCCGAACAAGGAAGGCAAATCGAAGAAAGAACTGTGGGAGATGCTCCGTCCCCAGATCGACCTCGTTTCCCGCGACATTAATCTTCTTCTGCAGACCAACCACCGCATTCCAGGGTTTGGCCTTCTTCTTCTCGGCGTCGATATGTACCTCAGTCTTCTCCAGGAGCAGATCTTTCTCGGGTACGACGCGGATATCCGGAAGGCGGGAGATCAGTGGGCGACCGACATGCTTGAGGTATGGCAGCAGGTTCAGACGGACCGCCACAACCAAGTTCAGGTGAAGGAATATTCCTATGGCGTTTACGCGCCGCCCGGAGATGTGATCACTTGTTACTACTGGTCCTGGACCGACAAAAAGACAAACGAAAGCAAAGGGAGCAGAAACGGGCCGTGGCAGGCCGGTGGTAAGCACGACCACAGCAAATCGGAGTGCCAGGCCGACGCGGAAGCCCATTATAAAAACAAGGTGTTACCCTTGATGATCAGCACCTTCGGTAATCCTGAAGCAACGGCGAAGGCATGGCGAACAGTCGCACTTCCTAGTTGAATGAGACCGATTGTCCGCGCTGCGTCAACTGGATGTGATACACTTGCACATTTTATGTGGTGTGTAACCATTGCCGATAAAGGCGTTGACTACTTTTTGTTATTGGGGGACCTGACATATAAAATCCAGGAGTGGGCATAACTTTGACCATTGTATCGATCTTTTCAGCAAGAGAAATAAGCTCTGTAATTACAGATCATTGAAGGTCATGTAAATTGAGTGTCCGTATAAATGTTTCATCTTATGATCAAGCCAGAAAATTCCATATCACCTATGAATTCTGCCCAAATCAATCCCAAAAGGTATGCCCAGCCGGTTTACGCGGTCTTTACTTTTCGGCCCAGGTAGGAGACAAACTCCTCATAGGGCATGGGCTTGGCAAAAAGATAACCCTGGATCATATCACAGCCTTCTTTGGCAAGGTAATCCATCTGGCTTTCGGTTTCCACGCCTTCGGCGATGGTTTGCAGCGACATGGCCCGGGCCATGGCAAGGGCCGCGCGGACAATGGCTCTGCTGGACTCATCCTTTTCAATGCCGCGGATCAGGGAGGCGTCTATCTTCAGCGCGGTCAGGGGCAGATTTTTAATGGAGTTGAGCGAAGAATACCCGGTACCGAAATCATCCAGCTCAACCTGCAGTCCCATGCTGCGAAGTTCCTTCATAATGTTTCCGGCACGGTTCATATCCTGGACAAGGCTGGTTTCGGTGAGTTCAAATTTCAATCGTAACGGCGTGGCGCCGGTTTCATGGAACACCCGTTTAACGGTTTTGATAAAATTTTCATCGGCAAACTGCAGGGCACTGATATTCACAGCCAGGGCAAAATCTTCGGGGAGCTGGTATTTTTCCAAATCCATGACAATGGTGCAGGCCTGCTTAAGCACCCATTCCCCCAAAGGCAGAATCAGACCGGTACTTTCGGCCACAGGGATAAAAGAGTTCGGGCTGACAGGCGGTTTGTCCCGGGGCAGCCATCTGAGCAGGGCTTCTGCACCGCACAGCATACCGGTTTTCAATACCTGGGGCTGAAGATAGAGGCAGAATTCGCCGTTATCCAGGCCGGTCTGCATATCCAGGGCCATGGCGCTTCTGGTGTCCACAATGACCTGGCGAGCCTTGGAATAAAAACAGGTGCGGTTGCGGCCCAGGTCCTTGGCCTCGTACATGGCCACATCAGCGTGTTTGAGTATCTCGCTTTCATCCCGATCCCTGCCGTGAAAAATGGCCACCCCCACAGAGGCACTGGTGTGGTGAACATGCCGGCCATCTCCCAGGATATAGGAGCGGTTCAGTTCCGACCTGATTTTTTCCGCCACAGCCATGACTTTGTCATTGCCTATGGTTTCATCATTGCCCAGACACTCCAGAATCACAACAAATTCATCCCCGCCAAGGCGGGCCACGGTATCTGCTTCCCGGACACAGCCGGCAAGGCGTCTGCCCACTTCCACAAGCAGGGCATCCCCGATATCATGACCTTTGGTATCATTCAGGCTTTTAAAATTATCCAGATCCAGCATGAGCACGGCACCACACTCTTTGTTCCTGCCGGACAAAGCAACGGCATGGGCGAGTCTGTCCATGAGCATGCGGCGGTTGGCAAGCCCAGTCAGCGGGTCATAAAGGGCCAACCGTCGAATCCGGTTTTCTGCCAGCCGCCGTTCGGTGATATCCCAGATATAGCCGTACCACAATGTGCCGCCGTCCATCATTTGCTCCGGGGTGGCATGGCCCTCAAGCCAGACCTCGCCTTTTTCCGGATGCCTGATCCGGAACTGGGCTTTCCAGGTTCTTAAAGATATGGCCGAGGCATCAATGCTCTCGATAACCTTTTGCAGATCTTCTTCATATATCAGATCTGAAAGCGCCCGGGTGTCGTCCTGGAGTAAATCGGGAGTGACGCCCCAGGTCTGCTGAATCCCTCGACTGACATAGGAGATGCACCCGGTTTTGTTCCTGTCACGTTTATACTGGAAGATAAATCCGGGGATATGCCGGGACAACTTATCCAGTCTGTTTGATAACTCTTTGCGCTCGGTGATGTCATGGATGGTGCCTGAAATTTTTAACACACGCCCATCAGTGTCCTTCACAGAAGTCGCCTGCTGATATACCAAACGTTCAGATCCGTCCGGCCGAATCACCCGGTACTCCATATTTAATGCATCCGGATTCTGGGCAAGGGCATTGAAATGATTTTTAACAATGTTTTTATCATCCGGATGGATAAAGGTAAGTAGATTTTCACTGTTCATTTCAACAGTGCCCATGGATCTTCCGATAATCTCATAGACCTGATCCGAACAGCTCAACGCCCCGGAGGCCACATCCATCTCCCAGTCCCCGACCAGGGCAAGTCTTTGGGCTTCCACCAGACGCTGGTGGGTGTCTGTCAACTGGGTCACGGAGGCCTGCAGGGAGTTAAGGGCCTGGCGCACCTGTTTTTCCAAGGGTCTGAAAATAAAAAATGCCTCCAGGAGCAAAGCGGCCAGGGCTGCCAGCCATACAATCCCTTCAAACCGTTCTATTTTGACAATGGCGGCTCTGCCGATGCGCTCATATTCGTCAACCGCTGCATCCAAAAGGGGGTCAAGCACATGGGGGCCGTAATTGACCAGGTATATATAGTCAATGGACCCGATGGACAAACTCTCCAGATCTGTTTCATACACATTTTGGGCCCGTTCCAGAAAGCGTTGCAGGGCAGAGTCCAGACCCATCATAGGGTCTTCGTAAATGGTTTCCAGGGCTTCATTGGTCACCTTGGGAATTCGGGTTTCACTATCGCCTTCTTTTAAGGCCTTGTGGGCGGCCTGCATTTTATGGATGGTCAGACCCACCTGACTTCGGGCCTGGTTGAATTCGGTTTCATCATCGGTGGCGGCCATCAGGCTTGCAAAATACGCAATGCGGTTGGTAAGGCCGGCCTGGTGCCCGGCAAGGTTGATCAGCTGGGAGAAATCACGCTGTTTTGAAATGAGATGCTGCATGGTAAAGAACGAGGTGGTCACAAGAATGGCAATGGCACTTAAACCAAACACATAACGCAGCCGCAGATTTCCAACAAGACTCAAAGGTAGGCCCTCCTCTTTATTTTATATAATTTTCATCAGCCAACATTCTTTACCATGCATTTGTTAGTGTAGAATTAAAAATCGGGACAAATAGAACAAGGCGGCAGAATCCCACCGCAAAAAACGGTTTCAGTTCACCCAAACTGTTTTCGGCATCTCTTTTTTCGTTGAATCTTGAACTGTTTCAAATTAGATTAGAGCCTGGGCTTTGTGAATAAATCTCTATTGGAGGCAGACGTGACGCCTGTGGAGCAAGGGAAACATATGAATAGAAAAGAACCCGACCATCTCAACCTGCTGTTCGACATGGGGGAACTTGCCTCCATCATCACCAGCGGATCGGACATTGAAGCATTTCTGACCGGTGCCACCGAACTTGTGGCAAAGCACCTTCAAGCCCATGTCTGCTCCATCTACCTTTTTGACTCACGTTCCAAAGAGTTGGTCCTGAAAGCCACCCGGGGTCTGAAACCCGAAGCCGTTGACCGGATCAGGATGCTGCCCGGAGAAGGCCTGGTGGGTCAGTGCTTCTCCCAGGACCGGGTTCTGCGGGTGGGAAACGCAAGAATAAGCCCGGGGTTCAAATATTTTGACAATGCCGGAGAAGAACCATTTAATTCTTTTCTTTGTGTGCCCATCCGACGCGGGGTGGTGAAGATCGGTGTTCTGGTGGTCCAGCAACGGGAAATGGACCATTTTACCCTGCTTGATGAACGTGCATTAAGAACGGCCGCCACCCAGCTGGCCGGTGCCATTGAAAATGCAAGACTGCTTATGGCCCTGGCCTCTGAGCCGGCCGATCCAGACGAAGATGCAGAGACCATTGCAAAAACATTCCCCGCATTCATTAAAGGCAAATCCGACGGATATGGCTCAGCCTTTGGCACGATCCGGCCTTCGAGAAGAAAACGCAAAGCCATCCTGTTTGAGGCGGACCCATCCAATGTCACCTATTCCCTGGGTGATTTTCAAACCGCCGTGGAAAAAACCATTGATGAGTTAAAGGCACTGCAGGATAAATTTGCCGCAAGTCTTCCGGAAAGTGAATCTTTGATCTTCACGGCCCATTTCATGATGCTCAAGGACAAAAATTTCACCGGAAAAATGAAAACCCTGATAGAACAGGGCCTTTCTCCTGTGGCAGCCATCCAGCAGGTCGCCCTGAAATACATCAAGGTTTTCTCGGATAATCCCAATGCATATATGCAGGAAAAAGCCGTGGATGTTGAGGATTTGGGCATACGTCTTTTGTCCCATCTCAAGGCCGTGCATACGCCCAAGGCCGCTGACAGGGGAACGATCTTTGTTACCCAGGACATTTACCCCTCGGACATGATGAAACTCACCGCCGACGGCATCCGGGGCATTGTGCTGGTGGGCGGCGGCGTCACCTCCCATGTCACTATTCTTGCCCGTTCCCTGTCCATCCCGCTGATCATTGCCGATGACCCTGTATTTCTGGATCTGCCCGACACCACCCGGCTGCTGCTGGATGCCGGCCAGGGCAATATTTACATCAATCCCGATGATAACACCCTTTCCATATTCAAGGCTAAACAAGAGGCAGAAAATCGGGCAAAGGCCCGGGAGATGCAGCCTGCCACCTACACCCTTGACAACAGACGCATCCGGTTGCTTGCCAACATCAACCTGCTCAGTGAAATTCGCCTGGCCCGGAAACTGAAAGCCGAAGGCATTGGGCTCTACCGCACGGAATTCCCGTTTCTGATCCGGGGCGGTTTTCCTTCTGAAGACGAACAATATTTTATTTATAAGGGCCTGTTTGACAAGACCGAACCCGGAACCGTCACCACAGTGCGCACCCTGGATGCCGGCGGAGAAAAAGTCATAAAGCACACGGATTTTATCCAGGAGGCCAACCCGGCCCTGGGGTTGCGTTCCATTCGCTTTTCTTTGAAATACCGCCAGATTTTCCAGGCCCAGATCAAAGCCATTTTAAGGGCGGCCCATGGCAGGGAAAAGGTTCGCCTGATGTTTCCATTAATATCCTCCATTGACGAATTCGTAGCGGCAAAACAGGTAATGGCCCAATGCATACGTCAGATGGAACAGGAAGGCGTACCCCACAAAAACGACCCTGAGGTGGGCATGATGATTGAACTGCCCTCGGTGCTTGCCACCATAGATGAATTTGCTCAACTGGCAGATTTTTTTGCCATCGGCACCAACGACTTTATCCAGTATATGTTGGGCGCGGACCGGGGCAACAAACTGGTGGCCGAGTACTATATCCCCTATCATCCTGCCGTGAACCGCGGCATTGCAACCATTGCAACGGCGGCTGCCGGCCATGGCATTGATGTATCCGTGTGCGGAGAGATGGCCCATGATCCCGACCACATCCCCTTTCTGATCGGAGTGGGTATCACCACCCTGAGCGTGGATCCCAAATTCCTGCCCAGGGTCCAGGCCACGGTCATGGAGACAAGTTTTTCCCGGGCAAAGGCCTATGCCCAGCGTCTGCTGGAACAGACCCGGGTCAAGGATGCCGCTGAAGTGTTGAAAACCGGACCCGGAAAATGAGGGTTTGTTTTCTTTGGATATCAGTAATTTTTACCGTCAGAGATTAAGGCCGATCGGCCTAATCTTTATTTTCAGATTTAGCATCATCCAGAACTTTTCGAACCATCGACGCCAAATCTGATTTTACAACGGGCTTCATTAAGAAGCCTTTTACCCCAATAGCTTCAGCCTGCTCTTTGTTTATCCTTTCGCTGAACCCGGTACAAATGACAATAGGTATATCCGGTTTTATGGATAAAATCTCTTCTGCGAGTTGATCACCAGTCATATTCGGCATGGTCATGTCAGTAATGACAATGTCAAAGGCATCCGGATTTGAACGAAAAACCTCAACGGCATCCAAGCTGCCGGTACGCATCGTAATTTGATAACCAAGCCGTTCAAGTATCTGCTGTTCAAGGTTGGCGACTGCGGCGTCATCATCAACCAGAAGAATATGTTCATTCCCCATCTTAATTTCGGTTTTTATTTCTGCAGCCCCTTGGTTTTCTGATTGACTCATTAATGGTAGATACACGCTGAATATAGTACCTGATCCGATTTGCGTTTCGACTTCAATCTCGCCACCATATTCTTTAACGATCCCGTACACCACGGCGAGTCCAAGACCGGTTCCCCTACCTTGCTCTTTGGTCGTAAAGTAAGGTTCGAATATCTTGTTTTTGACTTTGTCCGTCATACCGGTACCATCGTCGGAAACAGTAAACAGCAGATACTTTCCTGAATGAATGCCGGTATCCGTTAAATTGGTCCGATCAATTTTGATCTCCTCAAGAGCAACAATTATTTTGCCGTTTTTTTCCTGAACCGCATGGTATGCATTGGTAATAAGATTCATTGCAACCTGATGGAGCTGCGTGGCATTTCCCATAATGAAACCGCAATTTCGTTGAATTTTTTGCTCTATCTTAATATTTGCCGGAATGGTGGCCCGACAAAGCTTGAGGACCTCTTCTAAAATATTCCGGAACCTTATCGGCATTTTTTTCTGGTCTGATTGACGGCTGAAGGCGAGAATCTGTGCCACCAATTCTTTGGCTCTATGGCCGGCCTTATATATTGCATGTGCGCATTTGTGCTCCAGGCTTCCGGACGACAGATCCTCCATCAGCATCTCCGACATTCCAATGATGGGAAATAAAATATTGTTAAAATCGTGTGCAATGCCGCCGGCAAGGTTACCGATCGCTTCCATCTTGTGTGCTTGTTGAAGGCGCTTTTGCAATTCTATGAGTTCCGTTGTATCCCTGAATACAGAAAGCTTGGACAAAGATCCGCTTTCATTCACAAAGACAGTAGTTGAAACATTGAAAGAACACTTGTCCAGAGGGCTGAAAATATTTTTTTCGGCATGACCCGCCTGAAATGTCTCACCATATTTGCACCACCGACATTTTCTATCGAACCCATGCAGTGCTTGGTAACACAACTCCCCTGTGGCGTCACGGCCGACCCTGTCAATCATGGCTTGATTCATATATTGTATTATAAAATCCTCCGAACAGATATAAACCGGGTCTTTTATCGCCTCCATCATTGTTCGGTATTTGATTTCGCTTTTCCTTAGTTTATCTTCAGAACGCCTGCGTTCAGTAAGGTCAACCCCCAAACAAGTTATATCGACCACATTTCCTTCAGCATCCTTGGTCAATACATTAGACCAGGCGACATTAAAAATCTGGCCCGATTTTCCAAGGATCTCATTTTCAAAATTCGAGAACCCAAGCGTATCCTTTTGCCCCATTACAGTGTGGAAAACCTTTCTGACATCTTTCCGGACATTTTCCGGAATGAACAAGTCAAACCAATTCCGCCCCATAACTTCATTTTCTTTCCATCCGGTGAGGGTCAGAAAGTGCTCATTGACAAAAGTGATTTCAGCTCCGGTATTTAGTGAAATGCCTATTTGGGGAGTGTTGACAAGAATATTGCGCCATTTGAGCTCTGAATGTTTCAGCGCCATTTCAGACTGTTTCCGCTCTGTGATATCGATGTGGGTACCGAGCATTCTGACAGCCTTGCCCTGGTCATTTCTTTCAACAGCCTTTCCCCGGGCTAAAATCCAACGCCATTGATTCTCTTTCGTGCGCATACGATATTCGATCTCAAATGGCTCTGAATATTTAAGATGTCGAAACACGGTTGCCTCTGATTCAGGTAAGTCATCAGGGTGGAGCAAGCTCCGCCATGTTTCAAGGTTCTGGGGCAATTGGTAAGCCTCATATCCGAGCATGGTATACCACCGTGAACTGAAGTAGACCTCGCCGGTGTCAACTCGCCAATCCCAAACAGCATCCGAGACTGAATCAAGCGCCAGTTTGAGCCGTTCATCGCTCTTTTGTAATGCCTCGTCGGCTATACGCTTTTCAATCAAAAGAAGAATATTTGATACAAAGGCCTGAACCTGAGATACATCTTGACTTGTATAATCGGAATCCTTATTGGCCACCGCAGCCAAAGCGATTACTTTTTCATTTCTAACAATTGGAACACAAAGGAAATTTTTGATTGGAACATGTCCATCAGGCAATCCTTTTTTTCGACTATGATCAAGGTTGTAATCATTCCAAAAAAGCGGCTTTCGTTCAAGAACTGCCTGACTCCAAAGTCCTGCGTTGGCAATGGGAAAATGAACGGGTTGGTCTTGGACGCGGCACTGATTCATGGCTTCTTTTGACCAAGCGTTGATTTCCAGTTGATCTTCCGCATCGTTAATAAAACCGAAAAATGAATACCGGCTGCCTGTAAGCTCTTGGGTTTTCTCCAACACCAAGTTGAACAAAACCTTGGGGCTGGCTTCGGTCATTTGGGCTATAGACCAAAGTGACTCAAGACGATCTTGCAATGCTTTACGATCTGTTATATCTCGAAGGAAACAAAAACACTGCCCGCCTTCCTCAACTCGGAATTGAAGACTGACTTCAACATCGAAGACGGTTCCGTCTTTGCGGCGATGTTTAGATTCAAATCGATCTGATCCTTTCAAGGCGACCTTTTTCATATGTTGGACTACCAGCTCTGGTGTTTCTATAATTTCAAAGTCCGAAATGTACATAGAGAGCAGTTCTTTTTCACTATAGCCGCTCATGCGGCAATAAGCATCATTAACCTCAAGGAGTTTGCCTTTGGTGTCCGTAAGCCAATAACCGTCCAAAGAGGCTTTAAGAATTGATCGATATCGGTTTTCGCTTTTTTCGATTTGTTTTCTATGTTCTATCTCTCTCAGTCTTTTCAATCCAGTCTCGGAGATGACGGCAATCAGTCCTTGAATGAAGAATAGATAATTATCAAGTTGCTTTTTCGTCCATATCGGTACCTTTTTAACTGCTTGAAGGTATGCCTTTTCATCAAAACCATATTTTTGGGCTTGGGCTTGAAAAAATTCTAAGTTTGGTTCTTCCAAAAAAAACTGGCCTGTAAAAAAATTTCCATAATGTATGCCATCAATGATAATAGGGGTGGCATTGTCAACAAGACCATGCGGACAGCGGTAAGTTAAGGTTGGGTGGGCCTCATGGATATTGTCTTTGATATACTGATCACTTTTTATACATATTTTTTGCGCTTCTTTGTTTTGCCTGTGGAACTTGGTACAGATTTCCTGCCATGCAGTTGCGGTAAGAATATGTCCATCGTTGTCGATGATCGACGACGGAAAGGAATAAATTTCATTCAACCTGTTCTGTAATTCTTGGAAATGTTCAATGTCAATGAGATCTTGTAGGCTATATTTCATCATTTACTCTATTTATTTAGGATGCAGTTCTTTTGCCTCAGCATTGAAATCGCCTGAAATCCCACCCGATTCAAAATACCTGGGATAGGCGCTCCGGTAGGCCGTCATCAGTCTGTCCCAGGGCAGATCCGCAAAATACCCATGGTCTTGAACATATTCCATATGCTGCTGCCCTTTGGCATCAAAGGGATGAAACACACTGTCTTCCCGGCCATTAAATTCCAGGGGCAGTACACCAAAATTCTGACACAGGCTTAAGTTGAATGTCGGTGTCGCCTTGACCCATTTTTTTTCCAGAAATATATCGGTATACCCGTGCCATTCAAAAAGATCTGTGCCCATTTTTTCTCTGAGCTTGGGCGTGGTCAAATGGTTCTTCACATTGGCAAACCCCAGACGGGCGGGTATGGACTGGGCCCTGAGACAGGCGGCTAAAAGCACAGCCTTTGACACGCAGAATCCCTTGCCTTCGGCCAGAACCCGGCTTGCCTTAAAGCCCTCTTGGTGATTCGGAATCTTATAGGGGTCATACCGGATCTGATCCCTGACAGCGTAGAAAATGCTTACAGCCTTTTTCACGGGGTTATCCGACGATCCTGCATGCCGGGCTGAAAATGCAATAATCTTTTCATGATCCGAATTAATAAAAAACGTCGGTGCACCATACAAGGAGAGCTGGTCAATATCCATATATCTTATCCTAAAAATTAAGTTGTGAATATAAATCCCAATTCCGGGGTTGTGCCACATATCCGATATACCGGTTACCTGCCCTGAAATCAATCCCCACACCTGTATCGAGACACACTTGTATGTCAAGTTTTGAGACAAATGAACCTTGGCCCGGTTTTCAAACCTGCCGGACATTTTTTTCTCAACCCGTCTGAAACACCTATTGTCAAGCCGTTTGATGCGACTCAACGATGGGGTAACATTCAACAGCACGGCATAAAGCGACCTGGCATAATTTGTGCTATTCCATTTAAGTTAAGAACCCCATAGGATAATTTCAAAGGCGGCCAACAGCAATAAATATTAGAAAGAGAACAGCCATGAAACCATACGGCAGAAAAACAAAAAAGCAGGTAGGCGAAATTCTTGCCCTTGGCAATCGCAGCCAGGCCCTAAACAGGCTGGCCCAGATTCCGGATGCCCAGCTCATCGGACATTTGTTCTCTTATTTTTACAACAAGGAGGAACTGATTAAGTTCCGCAGCGTAACCGCCATGGGGGAGCTTGCCGCAAGGATTGCGGATAATTCCATGGAAAAAGCCAGAATAGTTATGAGACGAATCATGTGGAATTTGAACGATGAATCCGGCGGCATCGGCTGGGGGTCCCCCGAGGCCATGGGAGAAATTTTAAGCAAAAGTCCGCCCCTGGCCCGGGAATTTAAATGCATCCTTTTTTCCTATCTGGATGACAAAGGCAACCATATAGAACATGAAATGCTCCAGCGCGGGGTTTTGTGGGGAATTGGCACATATCTTGGGACAGCACCCCAAAATATCACCGATATCGTCAGGGAACAGCTCCAGGCACATCTGTCCTCTACAGATCCGATAAAGCGTGCATATGCCCTAAGGGCACTGTCCAATGCCCGTGTTTTCGAATATATGCTTGTGCCCGATTTTATCCAGGCAGACAAAACAACCATTGATATTTACACAGGGTGGGATTTTACGGCTACCCGGATATCGGATATGGTTCATGCCTGCACCCCGGAACAGGTTGTGGCAGGCAATGAATAATTACCAATTTTATTTACCCTGGTGTGAAACGATTAAAGAGAATTTGCCATGCTGAAAAAAAAATGTGACATAAACATCGAAAGCACCATTGAACTGGCCTATGAAATGATAGAACTGGCACAGACCGGATATGAACACCATGAAGACCCCCACTGCGGTATACTTTATGGAATTTTGCTGGATACAGGGTACAAGATTCTTGATCTTGCACAAAAAGAGAAACAGGCCCACATTCTAAAAGGCTGGTGGCTTGAATCCATTGACAAAGGAATAATTTGATGAAAATACAAAAAAAACCGGTAATTGATCTTGGCTGCTGCAACCAGTGCGAGGTCTGTATTGATCTGGCGCCCCACGCTTTTAAAATGATTGATGCAGGTTATGTGGATGTACTACCCCTTGACAGCTATGAGGATGACGAAGATATTCTTGAAGCTGTGAAAAACTGCCCCCAAGACTGTATTTCCTGGGAATAATTCCTTAAAAAAGTTCCCCTTCAGCCCCAGGGACTTGGAAAAATAGATGATATATTTTTTCCCAGTCCCTTACCGTTCGGACATTCATTCGGTAGCGCCCATTTTTTCTTTTTACAGATGCAAAAAAACATTGCGCATGATACACAAATGTGCCATTAAAAAGACCGTTTCAAGAACAGCCTGGTATCGATTACTAAAAGCGCGTTGCCTGGAAATCAAAAATGGAAAAGTTTACACATTCTCTGCTGGATCTGCACAATCTCAACCTCGTGGTGGACAATCTCAAACTTGGTGTCATGGCACATACCACCGAGCGTATCATCACTGTTTTTAATAAAGAAGCAGAAAAAATTACCGGATATAGTAAAAAAGAGGTCCTGGGTAAAGACTGTCACGATGTTTTCCAGGCACCGTTCTGCGGTTCCAAATGCTCTTTTTGCGATGATTCCCCGAAACTTTCCGCCGGAACCAAGGAGTACCCGGTTACCATAGTCACAAAAACAGGGGAGACCCGTCATCTGGAAATGACCGTTTACTGCATCCCGGACCATGACGGCGAAATCCAGGGAGTTGTGGCCTCGTTCCGGGATATGACCGATTCCATACGTCTGTCCCTGAAAGCCGAAGATCTTTCCAATTTTGCCGGCATCATCGGCAAGGACAAAGCCATGCATGACATTTTCCGGCAAATCCGGGATGTGGCGTTGTATAACTACCCGGTTCACGTATCCGGTGAAACCGGCACCGGTAAAGAACGGGTGGCCTATGCTATTCATGACATCTCATCCTACGGCAACGGCAGTTTCGTTCCGGTCAACTGCGGGGCCATCCCCGAAGGTATTGTGGAAAGCGAGCTGTTCGGCCATGTTAAAGGCGCATTCTCAGGGGCGGTTAAGGAACGTAAAGGTCGCTTTGAACTGGCCCATAAAGGCACCCTGTTCCTGGATGAAGTGGCGGAACTGCCCTTGAAAACCCAAGTAAAACTTCTACGGTTCCTCCAGGAAGGATCATTTGAAAAAGTAGGTGGAGAAAAAAATATCAGCGTGGATGTGAGAATCATTTCAGCCACCAACAAAGATCTGGCAGAAGAGGTCCGGGCCGGGGGGTTCAGGGAAGACCTTTATTACCGGCTCAACGTCATTCCCATCCACCTGCCGCCCCTGCGGGAAAGAAAGAACGATATCCCGCTTTTAGCCGAACATTTCCTGCGGGAGGCTGAAAAAGAAACTAAAAAGTCCGTGCCGGAACTCGCCCCTGACACCATTCGAGAGATGATGGACTACCACTGGCCTGGCAATGTCAGGGAATTAAAAAATGTGATCCAGTTTTCCGTGGTCCGGGCCCGGGGCAACGTTATTTTGCCCACGGATCTTCCCTTTTTTGCATCCAACAGACAACCCATGCGGCCTCTCTTATCAAATGAGTCCTCAGAGTCTGGTGCGCAATTTACCCGGGGCAAGCTCAATCAGGAAAATGTCCAAGCCGCCCTGGTCAAAACCGGCGGCAACAAATCCAAGGCGGCCCGTGTGCTGGGCGTGGGCAGGGCAACCCTGTACCGCTTTTTAGGTGACCATCCTGAGATTAAATCATTTTCAGACACGTTCTAAGTTATTTCGGATGATTGAATTTCAAGATTGGGGA